>Ga0315320_10000789_pt1 | contig 26027 bp, 24 predicted proteins | sample M140m21515metaG_FD_203458 | JGI IMG/M metagenome (GOLD analysis project Ga0315320, IMG submission 203458) | Ammonia-oxidizing marine archaeal communities from Monterey Bay, California, United States - M1 40m 21515 | ecosystem: Environmental > Aquatic > Marine > Coastal | place: USA: California... | reverse complement strand
TTGCCATAATGAGCAGTGGCATAGCCACGTTGCTTACATAATTCGGCGATGGTTACCTCACTCGGCTTCAAACCATTTTCAGAATTGGGATTCAATGCTCCATGGATGTCTAGGCGATTTGCGTAACATCCGGTCAACAACGAAGCGCGCGATGCAGAGCAGACGGGCTGTGAGACATAGAAGTCCGTAAAGCGAACTCCTTCGGAGGCCAGGCGATCAAGGTTAGGGGTGCTGAAATCTACGGCACCATAAACGCCCACGTCCTGCCATCCTTGATCGTCGGTGTATACGATAACAATATTTGGCCGTGGCGTAGAAGTGCCAATTTCTTGAGCGGCGCATGCACACAATGCTAATGCAATTAGGGCGAGGTAAGGTTTAACCATATATCCATGTTAACAATAAGGGGGGCGCACCGTACAATATGCCACTGAAACGATGGGCCCATAGCTTAATTGGTTAAAGCTGCGAACTCATAATTCGTCGAGTCCAGGTTCAAGTCCTGGTGGGCCCACCATTTCTTATTCCGCGCCGCAACTGCCACAGTATGGCAGCAGGCTATGTCGCGTTGTTTGGCATGAATGACACGCGCTAAACAGTTGGGTCCCGCAACTTGGGCATGTGTAGTTATCGTTGTCGTTACGGCGAACTGGGAAGCGGCAGCATGAACAAATATTGTTGGCGTAAGATTCGCGGCGTAGCTTAAGCAAATCTAAATCACGGGGTTCGGATTCGCGGCGTAATAAGTGCACCAATGTAGCCAGCACAATCGCTATACCTACAGCAATCGCAATGTATTTGAAGACAAGTTCCGGGAAGTGGTCGCCGGCGATAACCCCCAAATGCCAAAAAGATGCGACTAGCAAAGAAGTAAAAATTGGCTTCATTGCCGAGTTGCGGCGGCGCGATCGCAACCATGCCGCCAAGACGAACATCGGGATAATAAACGCAAGTTTATAGACAGCTACCCATAGTCGATGCTCGTTCCACAGTATTGCCCATGCGGCGCGATACTTCTTGTCTTGCGGCGCAAACTCTTTTTCAATTTCTTGCAGCTCAGCGCCCAAACGAGTCATTTCGGCCACTTGATATTCCTGTATGCCCCTTAACTTTTCAAAGTCAGCGCCAGCGCTTTTGAGCTTGTCTATAGCCTCGCTAGTGGTGTTAACCTTGTCGTTAATAATCCTTAAGTCAGCTTTTGCTTTTGCACGTTCGCGAGATAGGTCGACGTCGACATACTGTTCGAGAGTTTGCTGATTGTTTGGTGCGCCGACGTCATTTAAGTCATCGATGACAAACGAGAACAACCATGCAATCAAGAAGAACAAGACTACCGATAAAATACGGATGATCCATGTTGACGTTGATGTGGGCGCTGATGTGTTGGGATTTGTCACGCCGCAATGATAACACCACCCTTTAGTCGGAGACCAAACGTTTTTTCGCCCACTTGCCAGAGCGCCAACGGTGAACGAAAACCGCTGCGCCGACAAATATCTCTACATTCCATGCCATCCATACGTCGGCGACGTCGCCGTTAAAAACGAAGACTACCGCCCATGCTACGGGCATTGAAAGCAGCCACGTGCATAGAATTCCAGCCCACATCACCCATACATGGTCGCCGGCTGCGCGCAGCGCGAAACGGAAAGCAATCTGCAAAGCGTCGCCGAGTTGCCAAATAGCAGCGGCGATTAAGACCCCACTACTTAGATGCATAGCAGTAGCATATTCAACAGGATCGTCATTGTTGATGAACATGTCGCCAATTTGTTCGCGGAAAATGATAAAGCATGCGCCAATGAGCAGCATATAAGGCGTCATAATTTCTAAAGTTGAGCGCAGGGTTTTACGCACAGCAGTGTAATTTTTTTCACCGACATATTTTCCAATTAACACCGAGCCACCGTCGGCGATAGCAGCGCCGCCTAGCATTGAGACGTGAATCAATTGAATGCCAACCTGGTGGACGGCAACGGCAACTGTCCCTGTTTTGCCGATAAACCAAGTAATCGTAACAAAGGAAACCGCCTCGAGTGAAAACTGAACAGCACCGGTGAATCCCACGCTAAGCACTTCGCGCAGTCGGTCAAGCTTTAGCTTCAATAGTCCAATAGTTAACTTGTGCTTTGGTTTAACAATAACAAAAATTAAACTTAAGGCGCAAACATCGGCGATTCCGGTTCCGAGGGCCGCGCCCTTTGCCCCCATGGGCTCGAAACCTAGGTGACCAAAAATAAGTACCCAGTTAAAAAAGATGTTCAAAGGGTGGACAAAAATATCAACTAGCATCGGTACGCGAGTCTCGCCGACTGAGCGCAAATATTCAGCAATAGCTAAAGTGAGGAATGTCGGCAATAACCACTGCATCCGCGTAAGAAAGTAGTCACTAGCTATTTGAACTTCGCCCATGGACAAATCGGTAGATCCGGCATAGATGCCAAATGCCGACGTTAATGGCCCGGAGAAAATTAACACGGCTAGTCCGCAGAATAGTGCCAATGCGAAAGCGTGGATACCAAATGAAAAGGCCTTCTCTGGTTGTCCAGCCCCAAGATATTGACTGATAAGTGGCCGTTGCCCACGCAAGATTCCCCATGGGAATGTCATTGCCATCCAGGTTGCCACCGACGCCAATCCAACCGCGCCGAGCACATCGGTTCCGAGTTGGCCCACCATTAAAGTATCGACAAAACCTTTGATGGTAAACGACATCATCGAGATGGCGATTGGCCAGGCAAGTCGCAGAACTTCTTTGCGGCTACCGGGTTGTGGAGAATGATTCATTAGGAGGTGAGGGGGAGATTGGGGCAGCATTAGAATACTTGCTATGGCAACCGCCACCCTCCTCGTTGACACCTCTTTTCTTGGCGACGTCTTGTGCGCCGAGCCCGCAGTGCGGGTGGCAGCAGAAAAGTACGATGGCGAAGTTGATTTTCTAACTTCTCCTGGTGGGGCACAGATGTTGCGCAACCACCCGCAACTTGGCGAAGTGATTGTTTATGATAAACGTAAGGCAGACCGAGGTTTGCTAGGTATGCTCCGTTTGGTGAAGCGTTTGCGTCAAAAAAAATATGCGCGCGTAATTTGCTCGCACCGCTCGTGGCGAACGGCTTTACTGCTTAAATTGGCAAATATTCCCGTGCGCATCGCCTTCGATAATGCCGCAGCAAAGTGGATGTATACCGACTTGGTTGAATATCACACAGATTTGCACGAGATAGAACGTAACTTACAGCTATTAGGTGGCGGCGAATGGATGCGTCCGCAGCTGCACCCGAGTGAAGAGGAAAAGCAGAAGGCCGCGCAGTTGATTAGTGGCTTCGATAAATTTATTGCCATCGCGCCTGGTTCAATTTGGGCGACTAAAAGATGGCCTGAGCAATATTTTGCTGGGGTAGCAGCGACGGCGTTGCGCCACGGGTTAGCGGTCGTATTGCTAGGTGGACCTGACGACCGCGTGTTGAATAATGGCATTTGCACATCAGCGCTTACTCAGGCGCTTAACCCTAAGGCCCCCATTTTAGATTTATCAGGTAAAACCAACCTCCGTGAATCTTACGCGGTTATTAAACAAGCGGAAGTCGTGGTGTCTAACGATTCCGCACCTATGCACATGGCGGTGGCGGCCGACGTCCCCGTTGTTGCAGTGTTCTGTAGCACTCTGCCAGAATTCGGATTTGCTCCGCGTGGAGAGCGTGACGTTGTGCTCGAAGTTAAAGAGAAATTAGAGTGCCGACCTTGTGGGATGCACGGACACCCGAGTTGCCCAGAGGGGCATTTCCATTGTGGAACATGGGTTACGGTTGAGAGCGTAATGGAAGAAGTCTGGAAACGGCTCCCTGATTTTGAACATCAAACTACAATTATAGTATGAGCAAACGACCTACCTGGGACGCATACTTTCTCGGCTTAATGCACGAGGTCTCTAAGCGCGCAACTTGCGATCGCGGTCGCAGTGGATGTATCGTCGTGCAGGGTAAGCAAATTGTCTGTTCTGGTTATGTCGGGTCGCCTCCGGGTTTGCCGCACTGTGACGAGGTGGGGCACTTAATGAAAAAGATAACGGACGGCGCGGGTAATGCCAGCGACCATTGTTTGCGCACTATCCATGCGGAGCAAAATGCCATTGCCCAAGCTGCACGTCACGGCATTTCGCTTGAAGGCGCAACGTTGTATTGCCGCATGGAGCCATGCCGTCGATGTGCGATGCTAATTATGGCATCTGGGGTTAAGCGCGTGGTATGTGAAAAGCGTTATCACTCTGGCCAGGAGACGCGTGAAATGTTTAGCGCAGGCGGCATCACTCTCGAAGTAATCGAAGATGTGGTTTTAGGCTACGAATAAGTGTCAGCTGCTAGTCCTTGAAGAAGGCCGCTGTAAGAGCCATAGCTGTGGCGACGCGTAGCGCTAATGCATCGCTAAGCGAATCACTAAACGATATACGTAACACACTGTTGCGCATTTCTTCTTTTAGCCCAATCGCTGCCAACGTTGCCGATTCGCTGTGGCCGTGGGCATTGCAGGCGCTGCCACTACCAATGTAAATACCGTGAGTTTCTAATTGGTGCAAAAAAGGTTCGGCACGCATCCCTTTCATCACAAAACTGATGATGGAACCTGAGGTCAAAGTTTCGTCTTGTGGCCCAAGCAGTTCGATGTCACATTGCTCGGTAATGGCCTTGAGTAACTTTTGGCGAGAGTCATGCAAGAAGTTTGAGTTTTCGAGTAGCATTTTTTGACGCTGCTCAAGTGCTGCCGCCATTGCTGCAATACCCATAGTGTTTTCGGTGCCACTACGAATGCCAAGCTCGTGGCCACCACCTACAAAGGTCGGTTCAGGTGCGCGACCGTCTTTTCTGTAAAAGAAACCAGCGCAGCCGCGTATGCCACCAAACTTATGGGCGGCGATGGCATAGCTATCGGCGCCAAGCTGATCAAAATGCAGAACAAATTTGCCCGCTGCTTGGATGGCATCGACATGAAAGTGGGCTCGTGGCGCCAGCTGCCTTGCGAGCTGAATGAGTTGGCGCAGGGGTTGGATACATCCGAGTTCGTTGTTGACCCATTGCACACTAATTAATTTCACGTCGTCGCTGAGCAATGCTTGGTAACGCTCGACACCAATGCGACCATCGGCCGTCACTGGAAGGACTGCGCTATCTCCAGCGCGCGCCTCAACAGAATTTAGAGAAGAAGGGTGCTCAATGGCGCCTACGAGCGCGCGTCCATCTTGGGCGTAGCCACGAATGCCTAGGTGGTTAGACTCCGTGCCCGTTGCGGTGAAAACTAGCTGGTAGTTGCTGGCATTAAGCAAATTGCTGATTTTGCGCCGCGATTTCTCGATTAAGCGCGCCGCATCGGCACCCGCTTGATGCAGCGAACCGGGGTTGGCGTAACAATCGGTGGTGGCGGCGTTAAAAGCCGCAAGGGCTTCAGCGCTAGGTGGGGTGGCGGCGGCGTGGTCGAGATAGAGCTTGTCCATGTATCTATGTTGTTACATTGTAGCGCGAGACTAAAATCTAAGACCATGATTAATGCCATCACCATAGCAGCCCTTGCGTTGTCGGCTTTGCCGCAGCAGCACTCAGAAGACGGTCGCGGACAAGATTTGTTCGATGCAAAATGGCACGCCGAGCGCCGTTCCCAACTCCTCGACCATTTCGACGATAAAGATCCTGGCGTCATCATTCTTCGGGGCAAGGGATCGAATCCAGATTACCGCGAGTTCCGCCAAGACAATAACTTTTGGTACTTCACAGGAATCACTACGCCCAACGCTATTTTGGTAATGATCACTGATACTCGCAAAGAATATTTGTTCGTGCCAGCAGTGAGCGATGGCGCCGAGCGTTGGCAGGGCGATTTGGTTGATCCCGATGAAGCAAGAGAGATAACAGGTATCAAAAACTGTTTAGAGCTTGGCGCGAATAGTGCAGATTTCGGTCTCGCGCTTGGCGACTTACGTAAGAAATATGAAATCGCTTACATGCAGCGTCAGCCCGCAGAGAACTGGATGATGTCGCGCGACAATCTGCAGTCGGCCGTCCGCGAGATGATGGCTAACCCGTATGACAAGGGGCAACACCGCGAGGCGCGTTTTGCTAACAAGCTGAAAGAGCTACACGATTTCGAGGTGAAAGATATTTCTGTAACACTCGATGCGCTTCGGGTGGTAAAGACTTCAGAAGAGTTGGAAGCTATGCGAATGGCTTGCGTCGCTTCAGGATCGGGTCACACTGCGGTAATGTCGAGCAGCATGCCAGGAGATTACGAATGGCAACTAGCTTCGCGCATGATGTACGAATTCCAGATGGCAGGCGGCATGGGGCAGGGCGGATACGCGCCAATCGTTGCTTCCGAGCTAAATGCATGTACTTTGCATTACAATGAAAATTCGCGCGCGTTGGGTAACAACGAAGTCATCATGATTGACTATGGCGCAGAATATAATCACTACGTCGCGGACATCTCGCGAACATGGCCGACAGGGAAGAAATTCACTAAGCGTCAACGCGAGGTTTATCAAGCTGTTTACGATGCGCAAGAAGCTGCGTTTAAGCTGTGTAAACCAGGCAGTACTTTGCGCGCTGTTTCAAATGCTGCGCAGAAAGTAATTACCGAGCGGGGCTTCGGAAACATGTGGCACGGTACTTCACACTGGCTTGGCATGGCTACTCACGACGTGGGTCGCTTTCTAGCGAAACTAGAGCCGGGCATGGTGTTCACTGTAGAGCCGGGCATTTATTTGCCGGATGAGAAAATCGGCGTTCGCATAGAAGACGTTGTGGTAATCACCGATGATGGTTATGAGCTTATTTCCAGCATGATTCCACGCTCTATTAAAGATATCGAAGCATTACGTGCGCAAGCTTACTCTAAGAAGTAGAGGCCTGGCGCGCTAAATCTTTTAGTGACAACTAGACTAGACGAAACATGAAAACCATTTTTTCTGCCACTGCAGGAGCCGTTTTAGGCTCCGCAATGATTATTCTCGCGCTGGTAATGATGAACGGTGGCGAATCGCTGATGCTACGCGAGTTGGTGTTCTCATTGTCTTGTAATGCTTTATTCTGCGGACTTTGTTGGTGGCCGCTTGCGAAAATAAAATCTACCGACAACTTGCATTTTGATGCACTGGCCGGAGCTTGCTTAGCATTTGCCGGGTGGTTCGCTTTACCACTCGCGTTGTTGAAGAGAAAAAGTGTGCCTCATGCCGGAAAGCGACTACTGTTGTTCGGCAAGCTGAGTTACGCGCTACCGGCTTTAGCCTTTTTCTTGCTTCCGCAAATCCGTATTGCCCCGCAGATGCTCGAGAGCCCTGCGCTGAAGCTTTCTACCGTCGAGGCTACCCCAGACCAGGATGCCCCGAATGTGCTACTCGTAGTCGTTGATACTTTGCGCGCCGACGTGGTGCTTGACCCTGAAGTACCGACCCCGAATCTCGATGCCTTGCGCGAAGACGGTACGTGGGCCGATTATGCCGTTGCGCCATGCAATCAAACATTGCCGTCGCACTTGGTCCTGCTCACAGGTTTTGATATCGAAAAAGTAGGAATGCGCGGCAACCTATCACGCTGGCCAAGCCGCAGTATGTTGGCAGATAATAAATGCCTGCCTATTGCCGAACGCTATCAATTGGCCGGCTACAACACCGCTGCTGTTTCGACGAACATGTTGCTGAGTTCTGTTGATGAAGATGCTGGGCACCAAGCCTTTTCAGATGGCTTTGATACTTGGCACGGCATTCATTACCAAACTCCATTTGTTGATTTTCTGTCAGTGATAGGGCGGCATACCTTGATGGGGCAAATATTGCCTACACGCTTCATCACATTTCCGTTAAACCGTATTTTGTTCCCCAACGACATTAAGCATTTCTTGCCGCACTATAAAGAGGGAGAACGTACTACGAATTCGGCGATCGATTACTTGCAAGACTTGCAGCAAGATGATCGCCCGTATTTTATGTTGGCGCAATACTTTGACCCACATTCGCCTTACATTGCGCCAAGCCCAACTCGAGGTAGCATTGCGCGACCTGATCAGCGTCCCGCTGGTTACAGCACTGCTCCTGAAGATGAATATTTTATGCGCGTAAACTTGCGAAGCTACTGCGACAGCGAAAGCCGTCCAGATGATTTTTTGCCGCTGTCGGATTACCTGCATGCTTTGTATAAAGAAGAGGTCGTTTATTTTGACCAACAGCTTGGGCGCTTGCTTGAGCAGTCCAAACTAGGCTCGCGCGAAACGATTATTGTTTTTGTGTCCGATCACGGCGAAGGCTTTGGCTTGTATGGCGGCGTTGAGCATGGCTCTTCGTTATACAATGAAGAGATACTCGTGCCTTTTATTATTTCTGGCCCAGGTGTTGCCAAGTCAAATCGGTTGAGTTACGCCCCCGAGATGATTGATGCGGTTTACACCATGCTAGAACTGTCGAACATAACAACGGTTAATGTCGATGGCCAATCGGTTGTTGATGATGCCTACCAAACGCGACCGGCCATTTCTTTTAAGATTGACCACGTGTCAGTGATCGATGGCGATTACAAATTTTATGCGAGCTTGACGTACCCAGACGATAGCAAACCCTACGAATTAATCCCGCTGACCCTTTACAACTTGTCGACCGATTTCGATGAACGCAACAATATCATTGACGCGTCCCCCGAAGTGGTTTCCTCAATGCGAGCTATTATTGCTACACGCATGGCAAACGATTTATTCCCGCATATCACCGAGCGCGAGTTAAGCGGTAAACAGCTGCAACAGCTTGGCGAATTAGGTTACACAGACTAATGAATTCAGACACCATAAAAGATCTTTTGATTTTCGTCGCTGCTTTAGATTTGAGCGACGCGAAATCCGCTAAGCAACAGCTTGACACAGCATTTCCGTTTGAGAGCGAGCAAGTGCAGCAGTGGGGCGAATTGATGCGCGCCGGTGTGGCCGATGGTAGCTTGTGTGACCACGGCAAAGCGCCAATGCAGTACTCGCGCATTTTCAAGAATAGCGAAGAGACGCATAACCTGTCATGCGACGCGGTTCTAATGGACGGCGCTGGACCGAGCCATATTCATCCACAGGGCGAAGTCGATTTGTGCTTTGCTGTCGATGGCGAACCACGTTTTGACGGCAACGAACCTGGGTGGACGGTTTACGCCGCAGGTTCACAACATATCCCAACTGTTAAGGGTGGCCGTATGTTGATTTTATATTTACTGCCTGACGGCGCTTTCGAATTCGTTAAAAGCTAGACTAGAGACATTAACATGATGAATAAAAACTTATACTTAATAAAAGAGCACACGGGCATTTTTAAAGCCGCTAATAACTACGATATTTATGACCCAGAAACGGGCAACATTGTATTCGAGTGCCGTGAAGAGAACTTGGGCTGGATAGCAAAAGTGCTGCGCTTTACAGACGCCAAGCGCATGACGCCTTTTGACGTTGAGATAAAAGATGCAAGCGGCAAACGCATCGTTCGCATAACTCGCGGCGTGACCTTGTTCATGTCAAATGTGGCGGTGATGGATGAAAACGATCGACAAATAGGCGGCTTCAAGCAAAAGTTATTTTCCATTGGCGGCAAATTCAAAGTGCAAGATTCGGGCGGTCACGACATCTGCGAGCTCAAAGGTAAATGGACCGGATGGGATTTCAAATTCGTAGATAATCAAGGTCGAGAAATGGCGCACGTGACTAAAAAGTGGGCGGGTCTTGGCAAAGAGATGTTTACTAGTGCCGACAACTACATGCTTGAAATATCAGCCCAGCTACCAGTCGACGACGACAAGCGCAAGCTAATCCTAGGCGCTGTTATGTGTATCGATATGGTGCTTAAAGAGTAGTGCCTACTTGCTCAAGCGCGCAAGTAATCCGCCGAAGCGCCGACTTTCTTCGTTGTTGGCAATAGCTTGGCGTAATGCGTACGGACTAGTGACTAAAACCACGAGGTCTTTGCCCCGCGTGATAGCAGTGTAAAGTAGGTTTCTACGCAGCATCGGGAAATGGCTACTGGTTAATGCAATAACCACCGCGCGCGCCTCAGAGCCTTGAGCGCGATGCACCGTCACGCAGTAAGCAGGAATGAGATCATTCAGCTCGTCGCTACCGTAGTAATGAAGGTATTCGCCTATTTCGACGGTAACTTGGTTATCGCTGATGGCAGCCACCTTGCCAGTGTCGCCATTAAAAATCTCGCGATCGTAATCATTGCGCGTGACCATGACTTTATCACCGACGCGTAATCCGCGTGCCCAGACGGGACCATTGCCGTTTGGATTTAAACTATGACTCAACCGATCGTTTAAATCGTTAACCCCAAGTGCGCCGCGATACATTGGCGAAAGCACTAACAAGTCTTTATCAACATCAATGCCATACTTGTCGGGGATGCGTTCGGTAATGACTTTCTGCAATACCTCGGTGGCTTGCTCGGCATCGTCGTGATACGAAATAAAGAAATCACCGATGCCATTATCGCCTTGCACCGTTTGTGGAACTTCGCCGTTCAGGATGGCGTGAGCCGCGGAGACAATACCACTGCCTTTGCCCTGACGATGAATGCGTTCGAGCCGCGATGTCTTAACATTTACCGAGGCAACGAAATCGCGCAGTACTGCGCCGGCGCCGACGGATGGCAACTGATCGGCGTCACCGACCAATAACACTTTCGCGTTGTCGGGGACCGCGCTTAGCAATGATGCGCATAGCTTGAGGTCCATCATTGAAACTTCGTCGATGACTAAGTAATCCACTTCGAGTGGGTCTTCTTCGTTTTTAGAAAACTGACCGCTTATGGGATCGAACTTTAGCAAGCGGTGAATCGTTGAAGCTTCGTGTCCGGTTGCCTCGGCTAAACGCTTAGCCGCACGACCTGTTGGTGACGCCAACATTATTCTTTGGACGCCCGCAGTATGTAACACCTCTAGCAGCAAACGCATGGTCGTAGTTTTACCAGTGCCCGGTCCGCCAGTGATGACGCAAAATGATTCCGCCAACGCCATGTCGAGTGCCAAGCGCTGCGATTCGTCTGGAGGATATTCTGTACGCGCAATGACATTTTCTACTTCATCGAATGAAGCTACAATATGTTCATTGCAGCCTTGCAAGCGCTTGATATTTTCTGCGACGGATATTTCAGCATTTAATAATTCAGGCAAATAAAAGCAAGGTACGCCGCTGTCATCGGCTGCCGACTCTAAAACCACACGGCCATTTTTGACAACCGATTTAATCCCTTCAATGATGGATGGCTCGGATAGCTCTGATGCCTGCAAAGAAGCAATCACCTCACTTTCAGGAAGGCAGCAATGGCCTTCGCTTTTTGCTTCGTTAAGCAGGTGCACACAAATGCCACCCGCGCGAATCGCTGAATCGCGTTCGATGCCAATTTGCATGGCGATACGGTCGGCAGTCTTGAAGCCGATACCGCGCACCCAAATAACCAGGGCATATGGGTCGGCATGAATCCGGTTGATGGCCTCGGCAGAAAACATTTCATACAACTTATTAGACTGCTTGGCATTCAGGCCAAATCCGCGGAGCTCTGCCATCACGCGGTGCTTGTCACGACCCTCCTTGAACAATTCAGCGAGGGTGGACGCGCGTTTTGGGCCGATGCCGTTAACTGCCTGCAATGTTTTGGACCCGCCTTCGAGCGCTTTCATGGTGCTGTCGCCAAAGTGATCGACGATACGCCTAGCCATATCGGGGCCTACACCTTCGAATGCGCCACTAGATAAGTACTTTTTGAGCCCATCTAAAGTCGTAGGGCTTGTTTTTTCGCTCCATGTGGCCTTAAACTGTTTACCAAACTTAGGGTGCTCGGACCATGTGCCATGCAATTTAAGGTACTCGCCTGATGCTACGGGCGAGAAATCGCCCGCTACAGTGACCGCTACATTATTATCCCGAAGACTTACCACGGCAAAACCGCTATCCTCGCTCTGGAAAATTATGGAGAGCACTTCTCCTTCTAGGCTTTCGTGCTTTTTCTCGTTAGTTGAGCTCACAGTGTGTAGACGGTTTTGGTGATAGAGGTTACACTATCTGACCCTGTTTGCAGGATACCCCGCAAATACAAAGAATACAATACCGATGATTAAGGTCCAAGTCCGCCAAAACGAATCTCTTGAAGCAGCACTACGTCGCTTCAAGCGCCAATGCAACCAGTCTGGTTTATTCGCCGAAATGAAAGATCGCAAATTTCACATGAAAGCGAAAACTGCACGCCGCCTTGCAGGCAAAGAACGTATCCAAACGATCCGTCGCGCAGAACGCGCACGTCGCCAGGATCGCTACTAACCCGATTTTAAATTAAATCGTAAAAGCTTTGGTGTGCATGTCGCGCCAAGGCTTTTCTTATTTACTATGACTCCGAAACTTCCAGAACGAAAACGCCGCCGCGGACAACGCGACATGAGTGCGCCTATTCAAGAATGGCGTTTTGAAGTCGGCGCTGATAATCATGGCCATCGACTAGACAGTTTTTTATCTGGACGGCTCGATTGGCGTTCGCGCAACGGCATCAAAGAAATTATTAATGATGGGTATGTCGAGGTGTTGCCATTCAAAGATCCGCAGCGCGCGCAGATCGCCAAAATGAAAGTGGGCTTGAGATTGCGCACTGGGCAAGAGGTAGTGGTGCGTCTAGATGTGCCGGGCGGTAATAATTTTGAAGAAGCACCAAAGGGTGAAGACCCAGGCATCATCGACATCGTTTATGAAGACGAACATATTCTTGCGATAAACAAGCCTGCAGATTTAAATGTGCACCCGACGCATGGGCATTTACTGGACTCGGTTATTCATCGTGTGCATATTCGGCATACGGCATTGTTTGGCAAAACTACCGACATGCCCACTTTGTGTCACCGCCTCGACCGCGAGACTACCGGCTTGGTGGTTTTAGCCAAAGACCAAATGTCGCGCACCAAACTAGGCTGTCAATTCGAAGCGCGCACTGTGCGTAAAGCATATCAAGCGCTAGTGGTCGGTGAAGTCGCTGCAGAGTCCGGCGAAATCGATATGCCGATTGGGCGTGACGAGCGCTCAGAAGTAAAGTTACGCATGGGCGTTTTTGACGAGGGCATGCAGTCCTTCACGCGCTGGGAAGTCGCGCAACGCTTTGAGGGCATGACTTTGCTCAAGCTATTTCCGCGGACGGGGCGCCAGCATCAGTTGCGCGTTCATCTAGCGGCGATTGGACATCCGATTGTTGGCGACAAGCTATACCTTGGCGGTAACGAAATGTTTTTACGCCACTTAGACAAGCAGCTTACCGAGCAAGACAAAAAGTTTTTGCAGTTGCCGCATCAAGCATTGCACTCCTGGAAGTTAGCCTTCGAGCATCCAGGCACTGGCAAAGAGCTCGAGTTAGAAGCGCCGTTATGGCCGGCTATCGCGGATCTGCTTTAAAGAGGACCGCATAAACAGCTACGATGTCTTGCGCTTCTTCAATACCGCAGTACGCATCGTCGTAAGAGAACTCGAGTGTCGCTTGCTCTATTAACTTAACCTTTAGCGAAATGCCGTCGTCATCCAAATAATGATCGGCGCCAGTGTCGGTGGGTTGAATGTCGCCAGCGCGCTCATCTTCAGCGATTTCAAATAAGTAGCCATGCAAGATACGGATGTCGAGCCGCAGGTCGGTTTGCAGGGTAGCTAGATGCTTCACGCAGTAATTGTAATGCAATAGGCGACGCTATCTGCATAAATTATTGTGATGAGAAACTACGCGTAACTACAATGCCCTAACAATGGTACGCAATATACCAAGTAAGCCGCTTCAGCGCCTAAGCATTCCCGGTCCAGCCGGTGCGTTGGCCGCGTCCTTCGAGCAACCGCAAGCCCCACCCATAGCAGCGGTCTTATGCTTGCATCCACATCCAATGCACGGTGGTACCCGCCAAAACAACGTAGTGCGGCACGGGGCACTCGGCGCACTACAAGCAAACTGTCTAGCTCTACGTATCGACTTTCGAGGTGTCGGCGACAGCGAAGGCGAATACGATGAAGGCGTCGGCGAGATCGAAGATGCGCAATCCGCTTATGATTGGCTTAAGCAAAACTATCCAGACCTACCGATGCTCCTCTGGGGGTTTTCATTTGGCTCACGCGTCGGCTTAGACCTCGCAATTCGCCTACGCGATGAAATCCACGGCTATATTGCGGTCGCGTGGCCCACGAACTTTTATACTTGGCCGGAATCTACCGAATGGCCCGCGAAAACGGGGTTTATTGCCGGCACAGAAGACGAATACGTTGATTTCGCAAAGATGAATCATGCCGAGCAACTTGGTGGTAAAATAACCATCGTCGATGGCGCGAGTCACTTCTTCCCGAAGACTCTTGATCGCGTGCGCGACCTTACAGCTGATTACATAACCGAGTTCTTAAATGACTAATTCCGAACGCACACTTGCAATGCAAACAGTGTTGTTGCCGAAAGACACCAACCAGTCCGGCACCATCTTTGGTGGCGTTATTTTGTCACTGATTGACCAGGCTGCTGAAATACCGTTGCGCAATATTAATGCGCACCGTAGTTACGTAACAGTCGCGATGGACTCCATCAAATTCATTTCACCGGTTTACGTTGGCGACATCATTACTCTTTACACTTCAAACATTAAGGTCGGCAACACTTCAGTGCAAGTTACCGTCGATGCCGTCGTGCAACGCCGCGACCGTCACGGTGTAGAAATTCCTGTTACCACTTCAGTAGTAACGTACGTCGCAATCGGTGGCGACGGTAAGCCAATCCCGGTTATCGACTAAGCGCAAATGGCACGCCGCCAAACACGCACAGTCACCGTAGGGGACGTAAAGATTGGTTCACAGCATCCAGTAGTCGTGCAGTCTATGACTTGCACTGACACCGACGATGCTGCAGCGACTATCGCACAGATCAACGAGCTGGTTGAGGCCGGATGTGAAATGGTGCGCGTCACTGTTGACACCGACAAAGCAGCTGACGCACTTCCAGAAATTGTCGCCGCTTGTTCCGTGCCGATCATCGCCGATATCCACTTTACACATCGCTTGGCGCTCCGCGCGATTGAAGCGGGTGTCCATAAAGTGCGCATCAACCCCGGCAACATCGGTAGCGATGAGCGGGTGCGCGAAGTGGTCGAGGCAGCAAAGAAAGCAAACATCGCAATGCGCATCGGGGTCAACTCGGGCTCGGTCGAAAAAGACCTACTCGAAAAATACGGTTACCCTTCGCCGCAAGCACTGGTCGATTCAGCCGTGCGTCACTGCGAGAACATTACAGCTTTAGGCTTCACAAACTTTGTGGTATCGCTTAAGTCAACGGATACTAAAACCGTGGTCGAGGCTAATCGCTTATTCGCCGCGCAAAACGATATTCCGCTACACCTCGGCGTTACCGAAGCCGGTCGCCCTGGATACGGCACTATCAAGTCTGCAGTAGGTCTCGGGCCACTACTGCTCGAAGGCATTGGCGATACTATCCGTGTTTCATTAACCGGCGGCCCAGTCCCTGAAATAGCGGTTGCATTTGACATTCTAAAGTCATCTGGCGCACGCGTCATGGGACCCGAGTTAATCTCCTGCCCAACGTGCGGGCGCATTGACATCGATCTAGAGGCACTCATGAGCGAACTAGAAGAGCGACTCGAGGGCGTGACTGTCCCCGTGAAAATAGCTGTTCTCGGTTGTGTTGTGAACGGGCCAGGTGAGGCGCAAGAAGCCGACATTGGTATTGCTGGCGGTGGCGGCAAAGGCATTCTTTACCGCGATGGCAAGCAAAAACGCGTCGTACCAGAGAGTGAAATGGTAGACGCGCTTTTAGAAGAAATCGCTGACTTCCAGCAATCTCAAAGAAGCTCTTATTGAGTAATTAGAATCTCGCGCTCTTGCGAGCTCATGTTGCGCATGCGTTGGCGGAACAATTCTAGTTGAGAAGGGTCGGTATCGTCGTAGTTAAGAACATCGATGTCGACTGAGCGACCAGCGGCATCCATTGGCCGAACTACAACCACTAGCTCATTGCTGATTAGCTCTCCATTTTCGTCAACCCACTTGAAGTCTATGCTTACCTCATCCTGCCCAGCCTCATTAATGGTTAGGGATTTCATGGCAACCGGATGATCCCAATCGATGGTGTTACTAGTTTCTCCCGCATAAACGACGTAGTCTATTTGCCCAGCGAGTGAACCATTTACGGGGATTGATTCGGGGTCGGATGCATGCGGGACATACAAGCGAATAGTGTCGAAGTTGATGAACTTACCGTAGTACGAACCGGCGTTGTAGACGTCAGCAAACTCAAACACAGGCGGCGTTGCATCTGGCGTAGGCAAAGCACCTTCGAATGCCCAGTTGCGAATAGGTAACGCTAAATCTTCAACGCCGTCACCAGCTTCCGGCGTGCCACCATCGGGCTCGACTATGTAATCGAGGTGATTAAACCTCGCACTATTTTGATCAAAGAGGCTGCCACCGGTAAAGCGTGCGCGGAATTCAGTGTAAGAATCATCTCCTAAGAAAGGGATGATGAAACTGTTAGGGTTGGCGGGAGTACCCACGCCAGCAAGGATGCCTTCTAGTGTGCTTAAATCCATTCCGCCGCCGCCGGGGTTGCCAGCACTGTGACATGACAAGCAGTTTTGGGTAGCATCCGATGGGTTCTTGATGCTCGTAAACAGCGGTAATACATCATCGTAGAAACTCATCGTACCAGGCGCATAAGCAGATGGCGTGCGCGCGATTGCGACCTGCACGTTGTTAGAAATGCTCTCGTCAGCGATAGCCACTACGCTGTAATACCAAGTAGTGTTATCAAGAGGAGGGGGGTTCTCAAGGTCACTAAAATCGTCAGTGAACGTTAGCTCGCCTTGGCCAGTGATTGCAATCTGCCCAATGTCCCGCAGTGGCGCTTGATGTGTAAGACCGCGAAAAATCACATATCGCATACCGGCAGCACTTGCTGGATCGTCGATGAACATCGCGTCTCCCCAACTAATGAGTACTTCGCCCGGGCTAATGGCGCTAGCATCAGTGATGCCAGCGAAATCGATATTAAGATCAATGCTGTAATCAGTTTGTCGGGAAAACGTACTACCTGTTGACCCACTGCCGGCAGAGCCCGTTCCGCCTTCGGATAGAGATGGGCCACAAGAGACAGCCAGAGGTAGAACGGCTACGAGGCCGAAGACACAGTTTTTAAGGTTAAAAGACATTGATTATGACGTTTTTGAGTCAGTGGGGTGACCTGACATCTAAATGATACACTATGATTTAAACTTCGTGCTTGCATTTTTTGAGTAGATAGTTATAACTATGCTGAAAAGCGTCATATTTCTCAAAAAATAACAAAAACCGTGCCTGTACCAACACTTACACCTACTTTATTACCGTTTTCTGCGCTGCTGCGCGGCACCGCTTCCGACTTGCTAGATTTTGGCCAGCCTATGTGGCTCACTCGCGCTCCAGGGTGTGTGGATATCGTTGGCGGTATCGCTGAAATGCCCGGCTCTGTCTCTGTCAGCTACGCCACAGGGCGCTCTGTTTACAGCGCAATTCAAAACCGCGAAGACGACAAGATCAATATCCGCATTCTACGCTCAGATGGCGAAGGTGGAAACCTCGAGTTTCGCGCTGATATTTCCACTATCTATACCAAGAAAGGGCCACCGCGTAGTTTCGCGGTACTTGAAGGTATTTTTGAGGCTGCTGATGCGCCATGGATGATGGAAATGATGGCTGTAATGATTGGCTTGCGCCGCACGCATCAACTCAATACGCCCAAACAAGGTTTTTCGCTTGTTGTCTGGTCACGCATGCCACAAGGCGGCGGTTTCGGTGGACGTATTGCCTTTGCGACATCCGTAGCCATCGCCTTGCGCGCATCTACGGGGCAGAAGCTAAAAAGCGTCGATGGCATTCGCGTGGCGCGCGCCGTGCGCTTTGGCTATAAGTTTGTGCTAAATAAAGATATTAGCTGGACACGCGCTCTGACGTCTGCGATTGCTCAAGCAGGATGTCTCTTGTCAATTGAGCATGGTCTCGATCCCATCATGCAGTGGGTACCGGTGCCAGAACATACTCTGGTCGCTGCTGTCGATACTGGCGCTGGCATCTGTCAGCCGGACATGACTAAGAACTCTGTCATCGGTGCATGGATGGGGCTCGAGCATCTTAATGAAGCTCTGCGTAAAGTCGATCTTGCACCGCGTGGCGGTTGGGGTCAAGTGACTCCCGCTGAATTCGAAGGTGGTTTGCGCAATCATGTTCCGACGCGTGAAAAGGGTAAAGATTGGCTAGCCAAGTATTCAAAAAGTGCTACCGATAGTTACTACGAAGGATTGGCTGAGAGCATTGACGAAAATAACAACTACCGCGACCGCGCCATTTCAGAGCATCACGTTCGCGAAAGTGGCCGTGCAAAACGCTTCTTAGACTTTCTTGAAGATTACGGGCGCACGAAAAAAGAAGAGGCGTTGGTTGACGCTGGCCGTGCAATCACAAGTTCACACCGTTCTTACATGGAAAAGTGTGGTCTTAAAAACGAGGTTATCGATGACATGCGTAAATCCTTTTCAGCTGCCGGGCGTAAGTCGGGCCTGTTTGGCGTGCGTTTGTCCGGTGGAGGACAAAGCGGCATGATGGTAACCATTGGCCATTCGACAGCAATGCCGGCACTTCGAAAAATAGCCGATGCTCACGCTGCTAAACACGGCGGCAATGGCAACATCTATCATGAGATAGGTCAAGGCGGAGTGCTTGATGGCTGGTGGGAAGGAGTCCTCGATGCTCAAGAAGAAGACTTAGATGCCGTCGGCAAAGAAGGCAAAACCGCAATTAAATAGTTTTACTTCGTTTGCGAAATAACTTCCGTCCGTTCTTCGAACAGGCGGAAGTTTTGCATTGCGGCGTTAGAGGATTGACCTAGTGATTGATTACACAAGCCCCATTCGTAACACGCGCTAACGCATTGCTGTAACAATAATTTATTAGCTAGGCACATCGCGTTTAGCTCATTAGTCGCCACCAGCATTTTGTTCATTAAACTTTGGTTGTCGGCAATTTCTGCTGCCACTTGCTCTAATTCAAATTCAACGTCATAGCGTGGATTAACTACTGTTTTGTAGCGTTGCTGTCGTTCGAGCAATAACTGGCGCTGCTCTAAAAGCGGTGCGCTATCTACGGCGTATAGCTCTATCAAGCGTTGGTTCAAGTGTTCTAACTGTTGATCCACACCTTCAGTTGCTAAAGCTAAGCTCCGGCAAATGACATCCGTGCCATAGCTAGCGATAATTAAAGCTTCGCTAACAGAACTAGCTTCGCCGATTCCCATGACCACTTCACGATGGGTGTCAAGGTCAAGCCCGAAGTGAGCGGTGAGCTTAGTTTGCAGAAGGCGTCCGTGTAAATCATTGAAGGCGCGGGCAATCACTCCATTTTTGGTGTAAGCGACTTTCTGCGTGGCCAACTCGTTTTCGATAGTTGCCGAGTAAGCGAAAAGTGCGCGCCAGGCTTGGGCATGCGCTCGTAAAGCGTTTTCAATATCGTGACCGGCGCTTAAGGCATGTTCACGTTGTGAGTTATCGGCGCCGAACACTCGAGAGGTGTCGATGGCTAACGACTGCGCACGCTGCTCGAGAGTGATTGCAATAACCAAAGCGCCCTCTGACCACGCATCGGTCGGGGCAGGAGTGGCGCAGTTGACAAACAATGCCACGCAATAGGCTAACAACGGGAATTTCATTACACTAATGGAGATGGTAAGGCCCACACCAACACAACTACGCGAGTTGCAAAAACGAGACCCTAAATTAGCCACCGTGCTTAAGCGACTTGGGCCATTCCCAGGTTTCCCAGAAGTGTCAAAAAAACGACAAACGCATTTCGAGTCATTAACTCGCGCTATTGTTTTCCAGCAACTCGCTTACAAAGCAGCTGACACAATTTACCATAGAGCTTGCGCTTTGACACCAGGCCCGCGTTTTCCGCTTGCGGATGAAGTACGCACTCTAGACTTTGAAGTGATGCGCGGTGCGGGGCTATCTCGCGCTAAAACCCTGGCCTTAAAGGATTTATCCGAGCACGTGCTCGATGGACGCCTCAAATTACGCTCACTCGGGCGTTACTCAGACGCGCATATAATCGAGCAGTTGACCGCGGTTCGCGGTATCGGCGCATGGACCGCGCAAATGTTTTTGATGTTCAAGCTCGGAAGACTCGACGTGTTCCCGATCAACGACCTTGGTGTGCAAGAAGGTGCGAGAATTCTTGACAAAAAGCAACAACGCCCCACGGCCAAAGAGCTTGCCGCTCGGGGGGCAGTGTGGGCGCCGTTAAGTAGTGTTGCAGCTTGGCTAATGTGGCGACTTGCCGACGAAGCGAAGCTGCAGAAGTAATTACACGTTGGCCGTTACTTCGGCCGCACCAAAGGAATCTTGGAATTCACCAGGTATCACTGAGTTGTAATGATCGTGCTGGCTGGCTTCTTTAATTAAGTTACGCGCAATGACGATACGCTGCACTTGGTTGGTGCCTTCGTAAATTTGCAAAATCTTTGCGTCGCGGTAGTACTTGGCGATAGGGTAGTCTTCCATGAAACCGTAACCACCAAAAACTTGGACGGCATCGGTTGCAACTTTTACGGCAACATCGGTAGCGAAACATTTGGCCATCGCCGCAATCTTAGTTACGTTCTTGGCACCAGCGTCGGCCTTAGCGGCACATGCGTAAACTAACCAGCGCGCTGCTTCAGTTTGTTGAGCCATGTCGGCCAACATTGCTTGAATCATCTGGAAGCTAGCGATGGGTTGGCCGAATTGCTTGCGGCGACCAGCGTAGGTAACGGCTAATTCAAGCGCTCCTGTGGCAGTTCCTACAGCTTGCGCTGCAACACCCGGACGCGCCAGGTCGAGAGTCATCATGGAGTGTTTGAACCCCAAGCCAGGCTTGCCACCAAGTAGGCGGTCGTCTGAAAGCTGGATGTTATCGAAAACAGTTTCGGCAACAGGCACTGAGCGAATGCCCATTTTGTTTTCTAACTTCTTGATTGAAAAACCGGGATCGGTGTCTTCAACGATAAAAGCAGAGATGCGGCGTGAACGTGACTCAGGGTCGGTCACAGCGAAGCAAGTAATAATGTTTGCGCGTGAACCGTTAGTCGTCCATTTCTTCTCTCCTTGTAGTAGCCATCCATCGTCGTTTTTGGTGCCCATTACTGAAAGGCCACCAGCGTCAGAGCCGGCGAACTTTTCTGAGAGCGCGAAGGCACATGAAGATTCGCCTTTGGCGACGCTTGGTAGGTACTTCCTTTTTTGCTCTTCGGTACCACCAACGATGATAGGAATGGAGCCGAGCGCGTTAACAGCGAAGGCTACGCCAAATGACGGGTCTGCCTTTGAGAATTCTTCGACCATCAATGCCAAGGCAAGAATGCCGTCTTCGGTTCCGCCGTATTCTTTTGGAATCCAGACGCCAAGCATGCCAGCCTCACAGGCTGCGGTGAAGGCAGCTTCGTTGAAGCTTTCTTCTCTGTCGTGCATAAGCGCGTTTGGGAGTAGGTGCTCGATGGCAATTTCTTTAGCCTTGGCTTTCCAGGCTAGTTGCGCATCTGTGAATATAATGTCGTGTAAGTCACTCATGGTCGCAGATTCTACCCTCGCGGGAGGGATTAGGGTATCCTAATAAGAGTGACTAGCTCAACATCCCCCGAGAGTAGTGTGAAAGAGACGCCCATGATGCGCCAATTTCACGCGGCCAAAGAAAAGCATCCTAATGCGCTGCTGTTTTTTCGGATGGGCGACTTTTATGAGATGTTTTTTGAAGATGCCAAAATTGCGTCTAAAGAACTTGGGCTGTCGCTAGTCGCGCGCGATAAAGCGAAAAAAGTGCCGATGGCAGGCGTTCCAGTCAAATCGATGGAGGGTTATTTAACGCGCTTAGTGCGAGCAGGGCACTCGGTAGCAATATGTGAGCAGCTGCAAGATCCGCGTGATGCCAAAGGAATTGTTGAACGCGGCGTGGTGCGGGTTGTTTCGCCAGGCACCTTAGTTGATGAGAGTAGTTTAATCGGCAGCGAACCGTTGTTCGTACTAGCGGTCGATATTGACCATGGCGATGGTCTCGGTTTGGCGTGGGCTGATTTGTCGACCGGTGCTTTTCGGTGCTCGCAATGTGGCGTCGACGAATTTATTGAAGAGGTGTCACGCATTCAGCCTGCTGAGGTGTTGTTACCAGAATTTAACAGTAGTGAAGAAGGCGTATCGTTTGAGTTAGCCCAGCGCTTGCAATCGCTGTTGGCGGAATCCGATATTCCGGTTTCATGGCGCATGCCATGGAATTTCGATGCCAAGAATGGACATCGCGATTTGTGCAAGCAGCTTAAAGTTTCTACGCTAGAGGCTTATGGCATTGAAGATTCACCGCAAATTATTTCAGCGTGTGGCGGGCTCCTAGATTTCTTGCATGACACGCAGAAATCGGCGGTCAATCAATTGCGCGAGTTGTCATTGCATCGCGCCCACCAACATTTATTGCTTGACCAAGCTACACGACGCACTTTAGAAATTGTAACAAATCAACGCGATGGTTCGCGCCAAGGAACTTTATTAGCGACGATTGATCGTAGCGGCACTGCAATGGGCGCGCGCTTGTTGCGAGAGTGGTTGCTTGAACCACTGATAGATGCAAATGCGATTACCTCGCGCCACGATGCGGTTGACGAATTGGTTGTAAATACCAATGCGCGTCAATCATTGGCATCGACTTTATCGGGCATGTCCGACCTCGAACGTTTAGCGGCAAAGTTGGCGAGCGGCCGTTCAGGTCCGCGCGATATTAATGCGCTGGCATCAGCGCTCGAACGCGTCCCGCAGTTGCTTGAACAATTGGTTGGACTAAGCGCTACTCAATTATGCGCGTTACGCGATGATTTAGATCCGCATGCAGAATTGGTCCGCGAAATTCGGGCAGCGTTGAGCGAAAACCCACCACTACTGATTAAAGAGGGCGGGTTGATTCGCGATGGCTTTAACTCTGAGGTAGATGAGCTGCGCGGGCTTGCTCAAGGCGGTAAAGATTATTTGGCTGCGATGCAGCAGCGCGAAAGTGAACGCTTGGGTGTTGCGGTAAAGATCGGCTTCAACCGTGTGTTCGGATACTACATTGAGTTAACGAGCTCGGCCATCGGCAAAGCTCCAGAGGATTACATTCGCAAGCAAACTTTGAAGAATGCCGAGCGTTACATTACGCCCGAATTAAAAGAGTACGAGCATAAAGTCCTAGGCGCCGAAGAAAAACTTAAAGATATCGAGCACGAGTTGTTCGAAAAACTACGCTCGGAAGTATTAGGCCATGCCCAGTCCGTTGCAAAATGCGCTCAAGCAATCGCCTCTTTAGATGTTTTGCAATCACTCTCAACCATCGCTGTCGAAAAGAGATTGGTGCGTCCACAATTCGTTGAGGCAAGTGCGGATAGTTGCGGCGTCTTAAGTATTAAAGAAGGGCGCCATCCTGTCGTTGAAGATGCTTTATTAGGTCAGGCTTTTGTGCCAAACGATACCTCGCTGGGCGATGACTGCAATAAACGCTTAGCGATTATCACGGGGCCCAACATGAGTGGCAAGTCCACTTACTTACGCCAAACCGCTTTAGTGGTGTTGTTGGCGCAGATGGGTAGCTTCGTACCCGCTGAAAGCGTAGAGATGACTTTGGTCGATCGTATTTTTACGCGACTGGGCTCGGGCGACGATATCAGTCGTGGCCAATCAACATTTATGGTTGAGATGGTCGAGACAGCTAACATTTTGCGCAATGCTTCGAATCGTTCGTTGCTGTTATTGGACGAAGTGGGTCGCGGCACTAGCACCTTTGATGGTTTAGCCATAGCGTGGGCAGTTTGCGAGCACACCCACGATAAATTGCAGGCGCGCTGCCTGTTCGCCACGCATTATCATCAGCTCACCGATTTGGCCGACAAGCTAAGCGCTGGCGTCAACTTAAATGTTGCCGTGCGCGAGTGGGGCGAAGAGATTGTGTTCCTGCATCGCATCGAAGAGGGTGGCACCGACCGCTCTTACGGCATTCACGTTGCACAACTCGCGGGCTTGCCGCGTGAAGTTTTGCAGCGCTCTCAAGAAATCCTTCAACGCTTGGAGAATGATGAAGAAGGCCTATCGCGTAAGATATTACACGGCCAAAGCAAAAATGTTCCGGCAGCCGAACAGGTCGCAGTCGTGCAACCCTCGCTGTTCGATTTTGTAAAAAATAACGACGGCGATAGCGAGTTGCTCTCCGAACTCGAAAGCTTAAACTTAGATAAATTGCCGCCTATCGAAGCATGGCAAATTTTGAGTCGAGTTTTACGATCGATTAAGAAATGATCATAACCGGATTGATCTTGAGCTTACTGAGTTGCCAAGAAAGTAGCGCAGCGTTTACCGGGAAAATAGATTTGGACATCCGCGAAGATGATGTTGCGCTCCGGCGTTTGCGCTTGGGCGTTGAAGGTGCTTTCGGTGACGGTTATGACTATACGCTTAGCTTCAATAATGATATTGAAGAGTTAGAGGCTGAAGTGCATGAAGTGTTAATTGCCTTTGACCATTCTTGGGGGAAAATTGAACTAGGCTACTTTAAAGAGCCCTTTGGCTTAGAGAATAGCCACAGTAGTCACGAAGTAAATTTCCTTGAACGTTCCGATGCAACCATGCTCGCTGGCGATCACAATATAGGGATTGCTAACTACATTGAAATGGATCCATCCACCCATTTGAGTTGGGGAGTATTTCGCAATTCTATTTCTGCGCGTTTCACCGACTTGATTGTCGCCAACGAAGACGCCGATAATTTCTGGCATGTCGGCGCATCAGTTGGTGTTCGCGATTCGGACAGATTCTTTCAAGGCGACGAAATCATGATGTTTGATGTTGAAACGCTTTACCAGGCCGGAGCTTTTAGCTTCCAGGCCGAAGCGCAGTCTTTAGAAATTGACAACACCGAGTCCACATCCTTTACCTTGCAAGCAGCGTATGTGATTAACGGTGGCAACAGAATTTACGATACAACTAGGGCAAAGTTTTTATTTCCAGCAACCGCCGGCGACATTGAGGCTGCCATCCGCGCTACTCGGGTTGACATGAGCGAGTACAATCCCGCGATGAGTGTGATTAATGCTTACAACGCGGCGCTGAATTATTGCTTGAGCAATTCGAGTAAACTCCAACTGGAGGTCGAGCGTGGCAGCGATGGCCTGAGCGACAATCAGACGACGGTAGCGCTGCGCTATCATTTCCGCTGGTAATGTTACTGCTCATCGACAACTATGATTCGTTTACCTACAACCTTTATCACATGGTTGCCGAGCGTGACTTTGATGTTGAGGTAGTGCGCAACGACGTGCACACGGCCGAGCAGTTGCTAGCCTTAAATCCGCAAGCAATCATTTTGAGCCCCGGGCCAGGGCGCCCAAGTGGCGCTGGGGTTTGCTTAGAGCTGCTAGAAAAAATAGCGGACCACATCCCTGTGCTCGGCGTATGTCTTGGCCATCAATCTGTAGTCGAGGCGTGTGGCGGCGAGTTGATTATTGACGCCGAGCCGAAGCATGGTAAGTCGTCGGTGGCGCAGTTTGATGCGCAGTCTGTATTGTTTGCCGGGGTTTGTAACCCGCTAGTAGTGGGTCGCTACCACTCGCTGAAGGCAAGTAATCCAACGCTGCCATCTGCGTTGCGCAAGATAGCGTGGCTGGATGATGGTATGATAATGGCGGTTGAGCATGTGTCAAAACCGTGGTTTGGTGTGCAATTTCACCCCGAGTCTATACTTAGCCCACAAGGTCAGATTTTGATGGATAATTTTCTTAATGTCACAAAACAAAACACAAAAAACTAAACTTGGCGCGGATAGCGCAAACGGATGTTAGTCTTATTATCCCCAGCCAAAAAGTTAGATTTCGAAACCAGTGCTGTTGATGTCGAACCAACACAGCCGCGGTTTTTGAATAAGTCCGCCGAGTTGATTGAAATTCTTAAAGC
>Ga0315320_10000788_pt1 | contig 26060 bp, 33 predicted proteins | sample M140m21515metaG_FD_203458 | JGI IMG/M metagenome (GOLD analysis project Ga0315320, IMG submission 203458) | Ammonia-oxidizing marine archaeal communities from Monterey Bay, California, United States - M1 40m 21515 | ecosystem: Environmental > Aquatic > Marine > Coastal | place: USA: California... | reverse complement strand
CACGATCCTCTGTTTAACAATGGAACTTTCGTTTACGACGCAGATCCAGCAACTTCTCTGAACGCCCCATGCCGCCCCGGTGTTCTTGTTTGTATCGACGGCGTCGAGACTGTACAGGGGATGGTAATTCCAGAGACAGAGATCTGTGATGCGATCGATAACGACTGTAATGGTACAGTTGATGACAATCTAGGTAATACAGAAGATTATATAAACTATACAGGCCCAGCAGGAACTGAATTTGTAGGAAACTGCTTGCCTTCTCGAAATTCTTGTGAAAATGGACAATTAGTGTACCATGACGAAGTATTGCCACTCCCGGAAGATTGTGAAGACGGCATCGACAACGACTGCGACGGCGAAATCGATGAATATTCCCAAGAAGCAGTCCGACAGTCATTTACTTTGGTTTTAGATATCTCAGGCTCCATGGACGTGTATTTGGATCCACTGATGTCTGCTTTGTGTCAATGGAGTTCAGACGGCAGACTCGGAGAGTCTCTATTTAATGTTGTGGTAGTGGCCGCAAAAGCAGATGATGCTGCATATCAATATAATTATCCGCCAATTTCTTTAACCCCAGGTTTTGTCCCGGCAAGCTCAGTGTGTGCGTATATAACTGGCCCAACGGGGTATGCCTCCTATGACACTGTCGGCAGAGAGCATCAGTTTGAGGGTGTACTCACAGCCTCTGAGTCACCCTGGCCTCATGGTATGCAGAGAAATGTCATAATCTTTAGTGATGAAGTTTTACAGGGACCAACAATCAGTGGCTGGGGTTGGCCGCAAGCTTACTCTAACCTCTTCACTCAACATTGTGTGGATAATAATTATAAACTGGTTACATACTCTATTGACTACCTCGCAGCTTGGGGAGATCTTGCTCTCACTTGTGGGGGAAATACTCACCTCCTGACTGACAACGAAGAGGACTTAATTGAAATGCTCCTAGTAGACTTTGTAGGCAACTGTTACGATCCGGAAGTATTTTAAGATACCCCTTGACACACCTACTCTAATATGTTATCATATTAAAGCAATCCATCAGACGAGAGGTCACAAGTGAACAATCTAGGTTACGCATGTATCAACCACGGCTTATCTTCTCTACCAAAATCTAAGCGTGTAACTACTAATCGCTCAATGATTAAGCGGACTTTTGCTGAAAAAGGAACTCCCTATGTTTCAGAGTTAGTTTTACAGAATGTTAAAGATTTATACAAGATTCTAAATTGGAATGAGTCGCACAACATAAAGTTTTTCAGAATTTCATCAGATCTGTTCCCATGGGCAAGCGAATACCAACTCGAAGATTTGCCAAATTTCAAAGACATTGTTTATTGGCTCCAAAAGTCTGGAGACTATACTAAGACCCACTCTCACAGACTAACATTCCACCCTGGTCCTTATAATAAACTATGCTCGTCTGATCCTCGGATTATCAACAACACCGTTAAAGACCTTAACTATCATGCTCAGGTCTTTGATATTATGGGTCTATCTAGTACTCCATATAACAAGATCAATATCCACGTTGGTGCTACTTATGGCGACAAACCTTCTACTGCACAGTCTTTCTGTCGAAACTTCAAACAACTCTCAACCTCTTGTAAGACTCGACTCACAGTAGAGAATGATGATAAAGCCTCAATGTGGTCAACTAGAGAATTATACTCTAGCATATATGACCAGATTGGCATACCTATCGTCTTTGATTACCACCACCACCAGTTTTGCACCGGTGGCCTTTCGGTAGAAGAGGCTCTCTCTCTTGCTTTATCCACCTGGGGCGATACGCGACCTGTCACGCACTACTCTCAGTCTAGATCAGAGGAGTATAAAGATCCTCGAATCAAACCACAGGCCCACTCGGATAGTTATTGGTCTACCCCCAACACATACGGTATGACGTTCGACATCATGCTTGAGTGCAAGCATAAAGAACTTGGTTTACAAAAAATGCGTCAACTCATGAAAGAAATAAAATGAACCCGGATTATGAAAAACAGAAAAGAACATTTGATGATCTTGTAAATACTATGAAGATAGTAGAAGATACGGTCCTCGCCCGAGAGGGACTTAAAAAGATTTTCATGGTCGCATTCCTATCAGCAATGTCTGTGGCTTTTTCGATGTTTATCGGACTTTATTGGGATCTTAAATCGCCACTCTTGCTCATTCCTCCGACTATGTTTTTTAATTTTTCTTTGTACTTTATGTATGATTTTCTCGTACAGAAGCACGACATTCCGGTCTATGCCGATATCACTAATAAATTTTTAAAGAACAATCCGAACTTTAAAACAGAAATGAAGAGCAGAGAAGATGGTAACAACGACAATGCATAATCGCGACAAATCACCGCGCCGAGATTTTTTCAAACCCGGTGATGTTGTGAATTTCGAATTAGACACCGAAAGAAAGAATTTTCGATACAAGGATGGTATCGACTCTGGCCAATCTGGAGAGTTTCTGAATGGAGTTGTCCAATCGAAAGATCAAAACCGAATTGAAGTCGCCGCTGTCATGCCAGACAAGAAGTTACGATATTTTTCTGTCCCAAACTACTCACACGAAAAATATGAACTGGAGCAGTGGAAAAAGGAAGGCTTTGTCCGAAAGTGGAAACTTGAGCACCTCGACATCTCGTGTGAGTGTGGATACGGAAATGAAAGTAATCTGCATTTTTTCTTTTGCCCACGTCATCCAAAACAAGATGGTATCAAAACAAAGCAAGAGTTGAAAGAAAGATTACAGGATATCAAATGGTACGCCTCTTTCGAGGTGGAAGAAGCAATTAACAAATTAGCACTAGAAAGTTAAGAAAATGTCACAGGTTAAAAATACCTTTAGTAAATATGTACAAGAAAGAGACATTACAAAGCCCTGCCCAAACTGTGAGGGAAAGTTTGTAATGGTAATGATGGACTCAGGCAAAAAGACATCATGGCCGGTTTGTAATGTATGTAGTTTTGACGGATCCCCTCGCTACAAAGGCGCAACGGATTTTGAGTATGAAAACATGACAGACGAGGAGCACTTCAAGGCTGCTTATGAACAGTGGGATACACTCACAGACTTTATCAACGAAGAGATGCAATTGACGGGCAAAACGGCCAAACAGGTCTGCGAAAAAGAGAAGAAAGACCCCACTGAGCCTATCCCGATGAAAAATAACTTTGCTGGCTAAGAAAATACTTTAAATGTTTGTTTTTAAAGATTTTATAATCGGAACTGTCCTTATTACAGCTGCGAATATAATAATATGGTTTACAACCAATACTCAGTTTTTTAATAAGTGGGCAGCAGAGAATCGAACTCTTATCGCCCTCGCCGCAGGCATGCCAACTACATATTTGTGCGTTTGGTCTTCTAAATATTTTTACCAAGCCTTTGGCAATCTGGCATGGCCCGGAAGGTTCATGTCTTTTGTCTCTGGCACACTGATTATGGCATTGTTTGCCAGCATCTTCTTGGGTGAAGGAATTAGTTTTAAAACAGGCATATGCCTTGTTTTGAGCCTGCTAATTGTTATAGTACAGGTCTGGGCGTGACATCGGATAACATTAATGTCGGAGATATGCTCCGATTCCGGGGATATTCTGGGAATAGGAAATATTTAGCAGTGGTTATTGCATTTTCCAGGAGTAAGCAATCGACCAAACTAGATCCAGTGTATCACAACAAAATATGCTTTTTGGACGATAACAATTGTCTCAGGATCATGGTGACTCCAAGCAGCTTCTTAGAGCCGTTAGAGAAATAAAATATTTTATGAAAAAAGAAGAGAAACTAGAGAAATATTTAAAAATATTTTCTGAATATATCACGGATTCTAAATCCACCCCTGTTTTAGAGTATGTTTATTGGAAGTTCCCAAACAACTGGGGCGCGTGGATGTATTATAAGAGCGAATCCGGGGTCGAACCTGAGATCAATCGCAACGACGGCGGACAATATTCTTTCGAAGATTGGCTAACTAAAGCGGGTTTTTATCCGACAACAGAGATAGTCCCAGTTAGATACCAAACAAAGAGAGATAATGATTGCAGTCTCAAGAAGATAAGAGAGAATAAGGGCGAAAATAAAGGATACATCTCTGCTATTCCAGATTATGAGGGGCAGAATATTATTTCGTACCCGATCTTCGATCCAGATCCTATAACTGTTATTAATCTACTTACAAAAATAAAGTGTCTAAAAGATGAATCCTAAGATCCACCCAAAGCCAAAAATCGGCGATCTAATGTATACATTTTGTGAACCAACTGATGAGTTTGGCCTTGAGATAAGTGACAGAGTTCACCTCGTTGTAATAATTTCCATTCCGAAACAACCTTGCTATGTCTATACAACCATGAGGTGTGTAACTGAGGCGGGTGTAAATCAAATGGTGCAGTACTTAGATATACACCACACAAAAGAAGCGGCATATGAGTGGTATAGGAAAAGTTATGGAGACAAAACTCTCAAGACCTTCCGAGGCGCATGACAAGTATCAGCCCGGAGATCTCGTGCTCCTATTAGGACCGTCCAAAGACTATGCTCTCGGTATTGGTGTTATAAAAAAAAGGTTGACAGGACAGGAAGTGTTTGATATACTAGGTCAAGAAGGATATAGGCAAATTGTTGAACTGAGAGAGAAGGTTTACATGGTATACTTTTCACTTGGTACCACAAACATCGTATACGAAGGGAGCCTTCAGCATGCAAATGAAAAATGAACAGTCTGACTGGAGAAGTTGGTGGCAAGTTTTGACAACCCTGATGCTGGTGGTGTGCACTTTCGCGACAACCTATTTAGTGCACGCGAATTTTGGTATCTGGCCTGCTCTCCTGCTAACTCCGGTCTCCGGAATTTTGTTAACTCGAATATTTATCTTGTATCACGACTGTATTCATAATAATTTATTCTCTTCGTGGAAGATGAACTATTATGTTGCCGAATTTCTGTCTGTTGTCGGGTTCCACCCAAACCTTTCGTGGGGCGGCAACCACTTATATCATCACACTCATTTTGGAAAGTTATCTGCTGTAGGCCGCGGCGATATACCGTTTGCAACGACTTTTAAGTATAAGAAAGCCAGCAGAGGTAAGAAAAACTTTTTTAGATTCATGAGATCTCCGCTCATGCCATGGTTATTCGCAGTATTATATCATGTTCAAATGAGAGAGCCTCTTTGGAACAATAAGGCTGAGTTTTTAGGAACATCCACGCATAATCCAGATCGGCTTGTAAGAAACTTAAAAAGATCTGTGTTGTGGAACTTGCTCGTGGTCGCAGTACTGTTCAAGATATCACCGCCAATGTTGTTGTTTTACTTCGCGTCAATTTACCTCAATTGGGTCATCGGATTCTATCTGTTTTTTATTCAACATGCTCACGAAGGCGCAGTTTATGAAAAGGGCAGAGACTGGGATCACGAAGACGCAGCAGTAAGAGGTTCTTCTTATCTTAAGACTAATCACTTGATCGAATATCTCATATGTTCCATTAATTATCACCATGTTCACCATTATGATTCTTCAATTCCAAACTATCTATTAAGACAAGTTCATGAGGAAAAGTTCAATAACGATCCTAGGGTTCACACTTTAGATACTTTTTCTGACATAAAGAAGTGCTTTGATACTCACCTGTGGGACACAAAGGCTAAGAAGTGGGTTAAACACGATGAAGCTTAAGGATAAGTATAAAACTCTTGAGGAGAAGATTGATTCCATCCGCACCCGCGAGACTGCTGATCTAGGCGACAAGGATCTCAGCAAGATTAGAGAACTGGATAGACAGTGGGAAGAGTGTAAATCTTCTGGCCTGCAGCTGATTGAATCGGCCTGGAATCCATTCAAATTCCTCACCGGTGTCAAAAAGTACGCATATGGCCGGGTACTTGAAGCTTTTGCAAGTCACAATATTTTACATGGACAATACGATTTATTGGAAGAAGAGAAGTACTGGTCCTCAGTGTGGGACTTCCGCGGCCCAGTCGATGAAGCATCTTGGAAACGCGGCCATAATGGATTACACCACACAGATACTAATGTTTTAGGATCAGACATAGATTTGAACCACGGGATCCTCCGCGTAGATCACGGTATACCGTGGGATAAGTTTCATCTAATACAGATTCCGCTATATTTGATTTTTATGTATCCAAAGTTTTTGGAAAAGTTTAACAGTCAGATGATGGGGACAGTAGAGTTTTATCGAAATAAACTCTTGAGAGAGGGGAATAGAGGATACGCCCTCACGCACCCAGAGCAGCGAGAGCTTACTAAAAAAGAATTGATTAAAGCAAATGTAAAATCGGAAAAGATCATTAGGTCTTGGAAAAAAGAGAATATTGATAACGTTGCCAAGAGATCAAAGTCTTCAACCTGGAAGGTGAAGTTTGGCTTAAGACTAGCAGAAATTATAACAAACTATGAGATCGCAATGACGATCCAACCAACTCACCAAGCAGAAGAGAAATATCCTGAAGGTTATGTCCCAAAATCTAAAGGAGAGTGGTACTTCATGCAAATGGAAACCACTAGAAATTACGAACTTGACGATCAAGAGCGCCTCGATTATTATGGTGGACTAAACTATCAAATAGAACATCATCTTTTCCCCGATCTCCCGCATTGGAGATATATGCACATAGCAAGAGAAATTAAAGATTTGTGCGAACAGCTGGGCATTGAATATCGTCACGACTCCACCCGGCACCAAACTTTTGTAAGATTTGTCAAAGAAGCGGCAAAATATTCTATCCCTGACTTCTTTCGCCACAAGCTGTTTGGAAAATCAAAGCTAGAATCTCAGGAGGACAAAGCATGATAGATTACAACACTCTAGAGCAAGACATAGATGAGATCAGACAACGCCACCTCAAGGATTTGGGAGATAAGGACTTAAAGTATCTTGCTACTTTAGAGAGTAAGTGGAGCAGAAACAAAGAAGAGGGGCTAAGGTTAATTGAAGAATCCGTTAGCCCCGTTAGATTCCTGGAGGGGGTGAAAAAATACTCCTATGGGTATGTTATAGAATCATTTGTTGCTCACAACATTCTTCATTGTCAATATGACACTTTGTCTCCTGACAAATATTGTTCTTCTCTCTGGCATTGGCCATCTCCAATAGACACACAGGGGTGGAAGAGGGAGCACAACGGACAACACCACATTCACACCAATGTTGTAGAAAAAGATCCAGATCTAGCTCATGGAATCTTGAGAACTCATCACGAGATCCCGTGGAGTTTCATACATCTTTTTCAGATGCCTATCTATTTTTTAGGACTTTATCCTACTTTCAATAAAAACTGGAATGGGATCATGCTAAGATATGTGGAGAATATTCGTCAAAAAATCTTTAAATCAGGGAACAAGGGGTACGGTATCATGTCAGAAGACAGAACTCTACTAACTCCCACAGAAGCCGCTCAAAGAGAAAAACATACAAACGCAACAATTAAAGAGTGGAATGAAGAGAATATTTATGGCCCAGCGAGAAATTCTAAATCTTGGACCCCCAAGGTCGCATTAGGGTTAAAGATGGCTGAGATCTTGACCAATTATCAAATCGCAATGACAATCCAGCCCTCTCACCAAGCAGAGGAAAAGTATCCCCAGGACTATGTTCCAAAATCTAAAGGAGAGTGGTACTTCATGCAAATGGAAACCACTAGAAATTACGAACTTGAAGATCAAGAGCGCCTTGATTACTATGGTGCACTAAATTACCAAATAGAACATCATCTTTATCCAGATATACCTTCTTGGAGATACATGGACATATCAAGGGAGGTTAAGGGGGTTTGTAAAAAACACGGAATCCTATATAGAGAAGACAAGACAAGAAAACAAACTTATTTAAGGTTTGTAAAAGAGGTTTTGAAATATTCTATCCCTGACTTCTTCCGTCACAAGCTGTTTGGAAAATCAAAACTAGAAAAAAACCCAATGAAGGAGAACACAAATGTTTGATAGTATTTTAAAAATTTTTGGAATCGGATCTGAACCCGATGAGCCCGAAGAAGAATTAGAATTTGATGAGGAAAAGGAAGCAAAGATTATCCTCTCTAAGAGTAAAAAACAGTTTGTTGTTCCAAAATGGACTCCCTTGAAAGACGTTCTTCCGTATGAAATGTTTGCTTGTAAACAAGGATACTGTGGTACATGCACAGTATATGTTCAGGACGGAGAAGAGAATTTGACGGAAAGAAAAAAAACCGAGAGAACATCTGGTTCCACTCGAAGAGCCTGTCAGGCATCGATCAAAGAGGGAGTGGTTAAGATAAAAGCTTAACAACTCTTGTTTAATGTGGTATTATAGTCTGTAGTAAATATATTTTCCACGAGGCTGTATAATGGAATTAAGTGAATTAACTAATATTAACACGACAACTTCCGAAGATGGGGAGAGATTGTGTTATAGGACTCTTGGAGACAGATCCAACCCAGCTGTTGTTTTGTTACACGGCCATTCTATGGATTCGAAATTGTGCCTACCATTTGCTTGGCCATTTAGTGAAAAATATTACTTCATAATGCCAGACATAAGAGGGTTTGGTTCCTCCTCTTCTTACATCGATGATAGCGAAGACATTTTATCAACACTATCGTCTGACTTGGATCGAATCTTGAGCGTCTGCAACGTGACTTCTGCTAAATTTGTTGGCTTCTCTTTGGGTTCAATGGTCTTGATGCAATATATGAAAGAACACGGAACAGGAAAAGTTAATGCTTCGCTATTTGTTGATCATTCTATGAAACCCCTGAACACACCCGGACGCAAAACTGGCTTCTGTCCAGATTCTCAAGAAAAAGGTCTTCACGAAGAGATAGTAAAACTCTTCCGTCAAGAAATGGGGATATTCACTAATGGTAGGTGGAAATACCGACGTGATGACGACTTTGAGAACATGTCGCCCAAATTTAGAAAAATGTTCGAAGAGGTGTCGAAAGAGACAATATTGTCTTCTATATCTCCCCAGTTTGCTGCAATTTTGGGCATTGCTCAAAACAAGTATTTTCGAAAAATAAATCCTATGTATAACTCTTGGTATTTCACAATGCTTCTGCTTTCATCCTATATTGACAACCAGTATGACTTCAAAAGGTTCCTCAGAGACTCGGAGATACCTTATGATCTCTTTTGGGGGTTAAAGACAAAAATGTTCGATCCAGCTGCACTTCAGGATTACAAAGAAATACAGGGTTTCAACCGGGGGGAGATTGTAGAGTTTGACTCTGGTCATGATCTTTTTTTCACCGACTTCCCCTCTTTCTTGAGAAATTATAAAAAGTTCTTAGATAAAAACATTTGACTTCTTCTGTAAAAGAAGATATAATACCAGAAAGGAAACAGATATGCCAAAAGACAATCTCATCAATTCGCCTGACGCCATCAAGTCTCGTCTACCTCATCGCTTCCCGCTGTTGCTAGTCGACAGGGTGACAAAAGTAGAGAAAGATTTTATCGAGGGATACAAGAACGTATCCCACAACGAGCCACAATTCCAAGGCCACTTTCCCGATAAAGCAGTTTTCCCTGGCGTATATACTCTAGAAGCGTTTGCGCAATTATCCGGACTCTGGGTTTTTGAAAACAGTGACCTGCCGGATGACAAAATTTGTGTTTTCATGTCTGCGGATAAAGTAAAGTGGCGCGGACTAGTAGTTCCAGGCGATCGCCTTGATATGAAGTGCGAAGTAATTGCTAACAAGAAAAAGTTCTGCAAAACGAAATGCACTGCTTATGTCGGAGATAAAAAAGTAGCCGAAGCAGAATTAACAATAGGAATCGCAGATAAATGAAAAAAAAGATTAACATAGTAAAAAGTTTTGATGGAACAGTGGAACAGATTCGACAAAGAATTAAAACCGGCCTCACCAAACGCTTGCAGAACTTGACCTCCCTCAAGTTTACTGATTCACCCACTTGTATAAAAGTAGAGGGCAAAGGCTTCGACGCAGTTGTTGAGTTGACACAAAAGGGTGAATCTGTTCTGGCGGAATGTACGATTTCCCTAGGGTTCCTACTGAGACCATTTGCATCTAAGATAGAAAAAGAAATAAACCAACTTTAATACGAAAGAGAATAAAATGTCAAACGATATTACCCGTAAAGCCAGCGCATTCGACAAAGCTTTGGCTCAATTTGAAAAAGCAGCCGAACTATCTGGGATGACCCCGGACCAAGTTCATTTGTTGAAAAAAGTTGATAAAGTGACTGAAGTGCAGCTCCCGGTTAAGATGGATGATGGCACCACAAAGGTGTTCACTGGGTATCGCTCTCAACATAATAATGTAAGAGGTCCATATAAAGGCGGAATTCGTTTTCACCAGGATGTAGACAAAGATGAGGTCATGGCCTTATCCTTTTGGATGACTTATAAGTGTTCTGCTATCGGAATCCCACTTGGTGGAGGTAAAGGCGGAATCTGTGTTGATCCTAAAGGGTTATCTGAATCTGAACTTGAACAACTCTCACGCGGATATGCTGCAGCAATAGCTCCCGTCATCGGCCATAGAAAAGATATTCCAGCTCCAGATGTAAATACGAACTCTAAAATTATGGACTGGATGGTGGACGAGTACGCAAAGACTGTAGGGTACAAACAGTACGGGGTTATCACAGGCAAGACCGTTGGCAAAGGTGGATCTCTTGGTCGCGCCGATGCTACTGGTAGAGGAGGATATTACTGCATCAAGGCATTGGAGAAAAAACACCAATGGAATCCGATGGAGAAAACTGTCGCTTTCCAAGGCTTCGGCAACGCCGCGCAACACTGTGCGCGCCTCTTGAGTGACGATGGATATAAGATTGTTGGGCTAAGCGATTCGTCTGGTAGCCTGATCAACATGGCAGGTCTCCAAGTTCAAGAGTGTATCCGAGACAAGAATTTAGGAAAGCTCAAACTTTATGAAAAAAGAGATAAAATCTTTGATGTTAAGTGTGACATTTTCGTTCCAGCAGCTCTCGAAAACTCTGTACCGTTCGTTGACTGCGAGTATGTCCTAGAACTCGCTAATGGTCCGATCTTTGATGACACTAAGTTCTTAGAGAACGGAACAAAAATAATCCCAGACATCATTGCCAACGCAGGCGGCGTCTTCGTTTCGTATCTCGAATGGTGTCAAAACCTCAGCGGACTTGTTATGTCCGAAACAGAGGTACACAAAAGACTGCAGTCAGCAATGACTGAGGAATTTGGCAAAATTCTAGACTTATCAGAAAAAGAAGGACTCGATTGGCGCACAGCCACTTGGCTCCATTCAGTCAATAAATTTAAGGATTTGGTGTAAATGCTGAAAAAGCATCATACAGATAACTTGATAAAACTTGCAGAAGATAGATTCTTAAAAAATAACATAAAAAATCAAAAAATACTGAAAAAGGCTTGGTTGCAGTCGATGTATTTTAGGTTCTATTCCGAATTTGAACTGAAGAACGATGTTATATATAATGGCGACTCTGTATTGTCCGACTTGCCTGAAACAGGGGTGATGTTTGTATCAAATTGCGAAGCTTATCAAATAGACACAATGCTACTTTACAGGCGCTTAATGACTTCTCCAGGGTACAGTGTCTTGGAACCAAAAACAAATTTAAGTACACTTTGTGTCCCTGAAACGTTTCGTTACCTCACAGACCAACGCGCCTTAGAATATTTTGACTGCATACCTCATCCCGCTACTGCAAGCGCTAACATAAGTAAGTATTCAACTCTAAGGGCAATTGTTCGTTCATTACAGACTGGTTGGTTGTTGAATTTCCCCTCCCCTGAAGGGTTAAACACAACCCTCAGTGTACATGCTTCAGTCGCCCCTTTTATAAAGAGAATTCGCCCAATAATTGTCCCAATTCACATCGACGGAACTAAAGACACATTTGGCTCTGGTGTTCGATCGATACATAACGAAGTAAAAAAAATAGAGGTGACTTTCAAGAAACCTTTGAAAATAGATTATTCGGAACATCCTGAGGTTATTTCAACGCAAATTTCTTGTGCCACAAGAAGCGCTGAGAAGTAGAAAGATATATTAAAATGAAAAAAAAGATTAACTTTGTCTATACCGGCCAAGGTTCTCAGTACCCTGGTATGCTCGATAAGATTTCCAAAACAGCAGAGAGATACCCAGCGCTCGGCTGGGTCTTAGAGGAAGCATCAGATACGCTGGGATACGATGTTGTTAAAACAGCAGCAGATGAATCCCTTGTGGGGCTAACTCAGTATACTCAACCTCTACTTGTGACTTATGAATATGCCCAAAGTTTTATGTACAGCAATTTGTCAGACTCGCCCGGTGTAATGCATACGGCAGCAGGCCACAGTTTAGGTGAGTACTCGGCGTTGTTATCTACAGCCTCTACTGGCTTTGCCAAGTCTTTACTTGCAGTCAAGAAAAGGGGGGAACTCATGCAGAGAGCAGTCCCTGTCGGAGTGGGCACGATGGCCGCTCTTACCACTAAAACAAAGTCTGAAAATTTTGGCAAAGACATTACAGGGATCCTTTCCTCATCTGGATTAAACTTATCAGTTGCAAATTATAACTCTTTGAGCCAGATTGTCATTTCTGGTGCAGTGTCAGACATTCCGCATGCCAAAGAGTTATTGATAAAAGGACTGTCAGAATACAAGAAGGTTCGGTTTATACCGCTCAGTGTGTCAGCCCCGTTCCACAGCCCGATGATGCAAACGATTGAAGAAGAGTATGGTGATTACATAAAAGACTTAGCTCTGTTTGAGAACGGTGTAAATCTGAAATCGGTTTACTCAAATTACAGTTCAGATTTTTATGACGGAACTGAGCAAGATTTTTATGAAAAATTGAAGAAGCAAATTTCGAATCCTGTAAGATGGACTGAAATAATGAAAAAAGTAGTTGACAATAAATCTGAGTGTGGTATAATATTAGAGATCGGCCCGAAGCCCGTCCTCAAAGGAATGTTTCGCACGATTGATGAAGACGTCGATTTTTTTGAAGGAGCATAGAATAATATGAAGAGAGTAGTAGTAACTGGTATGGGTGTCATCACCCCCGTTGGGAATTCTGTTGATGAGATGTGGAAAAACTGCCTAGAGGGTAACTCTGGCATTGAAAACCTTTTAGTAAAAGACGAGAAGTTTTCCAAGACCAAAACTCACATCGGTGGTGTCCCAAAAGATTTCAACCCTCGCGATTATATTTCTGAGCGAAAATCCATCAAAAGGATGGAGAAGTTTTCTCAATATGCTGTCGCCGCAGCTGCACAAGCAGTCGCGCAGTCCGGATTATCTCGTGAAGCTTTTCATGATGCCTGTGTCTCAGTAGGAGTAGGACAAGGCGGCCTTGAAAAAACATACAATGACATTGTTAATTTTTATGATGACAAATATAAAAAGATCGATCCACTTGGAGTCCCAAAGATTATCTGCAATATGGCGTCTTTCTGGGTGTCCAAAGAATTTGGCACAACTGGGCCTACATACACCCCAGTTGCCGCATGCGCTAGTGGCGGACAAGGAATCGCGCTTGGAGCCCAAGCCATCATGCTTGGACAAACTAACCTCGCCATCGCAGGAGGTTCTGAGCATTCCGTCACTTTTCCATTTGGCACGGCGATGTTTGACAGACTCACTGCTTTGAACAATTCATGGAATGATCGTCCTAAAGAAGCCTCGCGACCGTTTAATCTCGACAGAGCTGGTTTTGTTGCAGGCTCTGGCGCTGGAATGCTTGTTCTTGAGGATTATGACCACGCCATCGCCCGCGGCGCAAATATTTTAGCAGAACTTGTAGGTTTTGGCACAAACGCCGATGCCTATGATATGGTTGCTCCCATGGCATGTGGTACAGGAGCAGGTAAGTGTATGGAGATCTCCTTGAAGATGGCCAATTGCGATCCATCTGATGTTGGATTTATTAATATGCACGGCACATCCACTCCAGTTGGTGACATCGCCGAGACCACCGCGATCAAGAGGGTCTTTGGCGAACATTCATATGATTTAGTGGCAAATTCTACAAAATCAGTAATGGGACACTGCATCGGAGCCGCAGGTGGCATCGAGGCTGTTGTGACAATTATGAGTCTTATTAACCAGACAGCAACTCCAACGATCAATTTAGATAACCCAGACCCAGAGTGTGACTTGAATTATTCCCCCAACCGCCCAACAAAGCTTGATACGAAATATGGAATGTCAAACTCTTTTGGCTTCGGCGGCGTGAACACTACTTTGCTATTTAAGGTCTAAGATGTATATAACCAAGGCTTCTCACTTTGTTCCAGAGGCAGTGTTGACCAATGAGATGTTCGAATCCTATCTCAAGACATCAGATGAGTGGATTGTGAAGAGAACCGGCATCCGACAACGACGAACTGCAACTCTAGAATGCTCCTCGCGCCCCATGAGGTATATGGCAGAAGAATCTGTCAAGAAACTGTGTTTGACAGACACCGAGAGAACAGAGATCAAGCATATCGTGTTTGCTTCCGGATTGGCCGAAGAGAACTATCCCAATATAGGAAACTATATTGCTCAAACTTTTTCCATTAAAGCTCCAGGAATAAGAGTTAATTCAGCTTGCTCTTCTCTCATTTCTGGGATGAAATTCTCTAAATCTCTTACAGACGACGGGGATGTGTTATTAGTTTGCTCAGAGTCGTTCACGTCAATTGGCGACTATTCGGATAAATCATCTTGCGTGCTCCTCGGCGACGGCGCATGCGCTTTTCTTCTGTCCTCCACTACAGGAAAACATCACGTAGGAAACATTGAGTTGTCTGGATTTGGTTCGAGTATCATCAACACTGGAGCCCCCGGTGAAAGACCTAAGACAACAATTTTAGACTTTTGTGCGAAAGTTTACCCAAGCCTCTCTCGTGAGATGTTTTCTTCTTTTGAACATTTTCCATCTTATGGAAGTTTTTCTCAAAACGGAAAAGAAGTCTACAAGACTATTTTGACAGACATCCCGCTTTTATTGAAGGAAAAGCTTGCAAGGTTGTCGATGAACCCAAGCGACACTTACTTCATAGGTCATCAGGCCAACTTAAGAATGTTGGAAAAGATCGCAGAGCGAACCGGGTTTGCTAAAGAAAAACATCTTCATAACGTCTCCAAATATGGAAACACAGGATCCGCTGGCTGTGGTATAGTTTTAAGTGAGCATATTGAAAAAGAAACTATGCAAAAAGATGAAAAGCTAGTGCTCTCTGCTTTCGGAGCAGGCATTGTTTATGGAACAGCAATTATAACAAAAACATAAAAAAGCGTTGACAAAGAAGAACGCATATGATAGAATCGTTTGAAGTAGAAAGGTTCCTTAATGACTAAAAAAACAATCACACCTTCCGCCGAGCCCCAACGCGGAGCTGAAATGACCGCCCGCGAGCGAATGGAGTTTCTCTTCGATGACGGTCAGTTTTTTGAAATTGATAAAAGAGTAAACCACCGCTCAGAGTTTTTTGGGTTAAACGAAAAGAACATCCCAGGCGACGGCGTCATTACCGGCTATGGAAAGGTTAACGGAAAAACTGTCTATGCATACTCGCAAGATCGCTCTATTCTAGGAGGTTCTTTGGGTGAAGCACATGCTCGAAAGATTTGCAAAATCATGGATCTTGCTGTAGACGCTGGTTGTCCAATTGTTGGGCTTAATGACTCTGGTGGAGCAAGAATCCAAGAAGGTATTGATGCTCTATCTGGCTATGGCGAGATCTTTCTCAGAAATGTAAAAGCATCAGGTGTTATTCCGCAAATCTCTGTCCTTCTTGGCCCATGTGCCGGTGGCGCTGTATATTCGCCTGCACTTACAGATTTTGTCATCATGGTAAAAGACAAGAGTTATATGTTCGTAACTGGCCCAAAAGTTGTCAAAGCTGTAACGTCAGAGGATGTAACAACTGAAGAACTCGGTGGCGCATCAATTCATGGCAAGGTCTCTGGCGTGGCCAACTTTGTTAGTCCCAACGAAGCAGCTGCCCTGGAGAAGGCAAGAGAGATTCTTTCTTACATCCCCCAGAACAACTGCGAAAAACCGTCAGTTTTTGAAGATCTTGAAGGATCATACGAGACCCCCTCTCTTGATAGTGTTATTCCAGAATCTGCCAACCGACCATACGAAGTCAGAGATGTTGTCAAAGAGATATTTGACACAGACTCCTTTCTCGAAGTACACGACAGTTTTGCTCAGAATATTAGAGTTGGGTTTGCAAAGCTTAAGGGAGAGACAGTTGGCATCGTAGGGAACAACCCTGCAGTAAACGCTGGCGTCGCTTGTATCGACTCGTCTCGCAAAGCCGCAAGGTTCATCAGGTTCTGCGATGCCTTCGGCATCCCGATTGTATCTCTAGTAGACACTCCAGGGTTCATGCCTGGGACAAAACAAGAGTCCGGCGGAATTATCCTTCACGGCTCAAAGTTGGTATATGCTTATTGTGAAGCAACTGTTCCTAAATTGACTATTATTATGCGAAAGAGTTATGGAGGAGCATACATCTGCTTCGGATCGAAGCACGTTGGCACAGACTATGTCTTTGCTTTTCCTAGGGCAGAGATTGCTGTCATGGGCGCACAAGGTGCTGTGGAGATTCTCTATGCCAAAGCTCTAAAGGGTCTCCCTTCCGAAGAAGCAGAGAAGAAAAATAAAGAATATGTTGATGAATACAATGACATGTTCGCAAACCCCAACATTGCAGCAGCACGAGGATATGTCGATGCTGTTATCGACTACTCAGAAGCACGTAATGTTTTGAGTTCATCTTTGAATTCTATCATTAATAAAAGAAAAACAACACTGCCAAAGAAGCATGGAAATATTGCAACATAAAAAGGGATAAAAATAAGATGAAGACAAACGTTTCGAAAAAAGTATCTATTGCAGGAACAGGAACTTACCTCCCAGAGACTGTGTATACAAACCAGATGGTTATCGATATCATCAAAGAACATTTGCCGAAAGATGATCCAAGAGCAGCAAAGCTCGATCCCACCTGGATTGAACAAAATATTGGAATTAGAGAGAGAAGATTCGCAGATTTTGATAGAAAAACAGACCCTGAAACACCAGTGAATATGTCCAAGTGGTCTCTTGAAGCAGCTTTGGAAAAGTCGGGATGGACACCGGATGATTTAGACGTAATCATCGTCTCATCAGTCTCTTCCTCCTGTGGTCCCAATTTAAACCTAATTCCATCAATCGCTTGTCAGGTCCAGCAGTCAATTGGGGCATGGAATGCCTCTGCCTATGATATGCTAGCAGCATGTTCAGGGTGGACCTATGCTTCATCTCAAGCCATCGCCCAGATTGCTTCAGGGTTAGCTAAAAAGGTTGCTGTCATTTGTTGTGAAACTCAGAAGAGGGGGCTAGACTTTACTAACCCTATATCTAGTGTTCTCATTGGCGATGTCGCAGCCTGCACCCTGTTTGAGTCCTCAACAGAGTCTAAAGTGAAGTATGTGAATATTGAGGCTAACAGGGAATCGGATGAACTTGGAATCATCACTCTTAATAGTCCAAACATTTGGGGAGACGAAGCACCGGGCATGTATGAAGTTCCAAAATTTGAACTACAGGGTAAGACAGTTTTTAAATCCGGTGTAAGAAGAATGTCGGATTTATGCACAAAAGCTTTGTCTGAAACGGGACTGGAGACGAAGGATGTTGACCACTTTGTTTTTCACCAAGCCAACGGTGCAATGTTGCTTATGGTAGGAAGCAAACTAGGTCTCACGCCTGAGCAAGTTCCTGTCACTCTAGATGTCCTCGCCAACACAACCAGCGGCACAATTCCGTCAGTTTTGCATAAAATTGAGTCTACTGGGAAACTAAAGAGGGGAGACAACATCCTCTTTGTATCTTTCGGCGGCGGAATCACATCTGGCGCAATTTTAATGGAGTACTAATATGAAGAATATGATGAGATTCTTTCTTTCCTTATTTGGGTGGAAATACCTAAAGCCACCAGAAGAGCTGCAAAGTGGAGTGTACATCCTTCCGGTACACACCTCGGCCTGGGACGCCATACATGCTGTCATCGGTTCTATATTCTACAACCTCAGTCCAATAACTTTTTTGGTTGAGAATTTTTATGACTTAGCGCCATGGTTCTTTTCTAGGCTAGGTTTCATTCGAGTACCCGATATGGACGAAAGAAGTTCTACTGCTTTCGTTCCTTTGTTTCGACAACTAAGAAAAAAAACGAAAGTAGCCCCATCTCCTTATGCCATCGCCATCTGCCCAGAGGGAAACCGTCAGTACGTAGATCACTATAAATCAAGTTTTCTGTATCTAAGTAGGAGCCTGAAAGTTCCAATTTATGTATTAGAGATTGATTTTTGGAACAAGCAGGTTCAAGTCTATCCGTCGATTAACCCGAAAGGGTTGTCAGACAAACAGGTTATGGATAAGGTCCGAGAATACGTGAAGCCCGAAACCGGACTCTATCCCGACCAAGCCGGACGCCCATATTTGGAGTTTGAAAATGACTAATCAGGACAAACAGGCAGTATACAATAAGACTTTAGACTTTGTAAATAGTTTAGAAAACTCTGACTCTAAAAAGGTGATAAACTCTAATTTAAAGTTTTATCTAAAATTTTTAGCAGTTGCAGTTTTGATTTCAACGTCTTATTATTTATCCTATTTCTTTGTTGAGTCTTACTTGTCGTATGTAGCAACATTTTTCTTGGCTATCTCCATCGCCCACATGGGTATGACTGTATTCCACGAACTCGGCCATCGGGCAGTAATGAAAACTTCACATTCTTTAGGTGATTTCCTGTATTATGCAACCTGTGCGGTGTCTGGTTATTCCGGAGCACTGTGGAGACACAAGCATAACGCACTCCATCACGTTTACACGAATGTATCGAACGACTCTGACGAATATTCAGATCCGGATGTTTCTGAGCAGCCAATAAACATGACGTCAGATCCATCTTTTAACAAATTTTATCAAAATTATCAACATTTTTATGCTTGGTTTTTGTATCCTTTCTTGGCCATATCAATGCAAGTGCAGTCGTTGAAGCATTTTGTGACAAAGATGAACAAAGAGGAGCGATTTACTTACATGCTTTGCCAAGCTTCTCATTTTTCAATGTTTGTTGTTTTTCCCCTCGCCCTTGGGCACACCATTGGCGTGGTTGCAATAAAATATGCCATTGTCTCGGCCACCGCCTCTTTTACATTAGCAATGATCTTTCAGATGGCTCATATTGTTGATAATGTTCCGGTCATCACAATGACAAACGAAGAGACTAAAGAAATGTTCAGTTCTATCTCAGAAGTTGACATGTTCTTTCACCAATTGGCTACGACTTCAAACTTCTCTGTTGACAATCCTTTGGTAACATACTTTACAGGCGGTCTCACGCATCAGGTTGAGCACCATCTTTTTCCATCTGTATCCTTCCATCATTATCCAAAGATCTCTCGTTTTCTAAGAAAGACGCTGGATAATCACGGAGCAATATCCGAATACAAACATAACACTTTCACTGGCAGTGTAAAGGCGCACTACCGTGCGTTAAAGTCGGGAACATGTGAGGCTTAGCATGAAGATAGTAATTACCGGAACCGGCACCCTTAGTCCAATTGGTAAAACACCAGAAGAGATGTGGGAAAATTGTTTAAAAGGCAAGTCTGGAGCAGCAGATACCACTGACGTGGTGGGTGTGGATCCTGAATTATGGAAGAAAACCAGCGTTAAGACAGTGTGTCCTGTACCTAACTATAACCCTTTGGATTATTTTACCAAGAAGATGTCCAAGAGGCTGTCTAACCACCAACAGTTCGGGGTTATAACTTCCGAACAGGCCATCACACAATCAGGTATTATGGAGTGGGAAGGCCGAGATCCGTCAAGAATCTCGGTGATCACAGCAGGCGGCTGCAACGGTACGGATGTGTTCTGTCAACAAAGTCTTGACTGGAATACTCAGTCTAAAAAATTTAATCCCACAGACTTTTTGAAAGTAATTCCGAACACAACAGCTTTCTGGGTATCTCATCGTAATGGCTTCACTGGCCCAAATTGGCACCATGTCTCAGCCTGCGCTTCAGGCGCACAGGCTATTGTATCTGGTGTCAACTCGATCCTACTAGGAGACAGCGACGTGGCTATTTGTACAGGCGTGGAATCCCAACCTCACCCAATGCCCGGTTCGATTTACACCGGGCTTCGAGCCCTCTCACCTGAGTGCAGCATGGAGATTTCACAGAAAAGCCGAGAGGCTATCATGAAACCTTTCGATGCTGAAAGAACAGGGTTTGTCCTCGGTGGCGGCTCTGGGACCTTACTTTTGGAGACAGAGGAGCACGCTCTATCCAGAGGTGCCACTATTTTGGGTGAATTAGCGGGCTGGCATATCAATAATGATGCTTACAATTTGGTCTCCCCCGACCCCTCTGCAAGAGGCATCGCCGACTGTATGGCCGGTGCCCTCAACCGAGCAGGTATTAAACCATCTCAAGTGGGGTACGTCAACGCTCACGGCACATCAACAAAGAATGGTGACGCAGTTGAAGTCCTAGGTCTTAAGAAGACTTTTGGCGAAAATAAGTCTGACACGATACTTGGCTCTACCAAGTCTATGATGGGACACTGTCAAGGCGCATCAGGCTCTCTAGAGGCTATCATAACAATGTTAACTATTCAGAATCAAATCGCACCACCAACGATTAATTTGACCTCTGTAGATCCCGCATGCGCCGGATTCACTTTCAATACCCAGGCTAAAAATTTCTCATCTGAATATGCGATGTCAAATTCGTTTGGCTTCGGCGGGATCAATTGTTCGCTTGTTTTTCGAAAATATTAAAAAATAAGAGTTGACACTAAAAGTTATATGGTGTATAATATAGGAAACCGCCCATCATTGGGCCAGAAAGGTATTAGAATGAGTACGTTTGAGAAAGTAAAAGAAATCCTTGTTGAACAGCTTGAGTGCGATGCTGAGACTGTAACACAGGAAGCTCTTGTGGTAAAAGACCTCGGCGCTGATTCACTCGACTTTGTTGAGATTGGCATGTCGATTGAGGAAGAATTTGATATTGAGATTGAAGAGTCAGAATACGAAGGTCTCGCTTCGGTATCTGATATGGTCAACGTCATTGATTCAAAGCTGTAAGAGGGTTAACCCTGAGCACCCGCTTGCCGGGTGCCTTAATTTTAAATGGAGATACAATGATTAGTTTGAAAGACAAAACCTACCTTGTCACCGGTGTTGGAGATAATGTTGGTTTTGGTTGGCATATTGCAAAAAAGATCCAGCATGCTGGCGGTGACGTTATCTTAGCTGTCCACCCCCGAGTGGCAGGAATCGTTAATAAGTTTTTAACAAAAGATAAGTATGCAGATTCCCGGCTTTTGAACCCACAAGATTCAGGGAATAAGTCAGAATTTTCCCCAGTCGCAGTTTTGAAATGCGATGTTTCAGTGGACTCCGGAGAAGACGGTATCGATGAACTAGTCAATAGTATTACAACAATGGGGAAGAGTCTCGATGGAATCGTCCATTCAGTGGCGTTCTCCCCTGAGGCAAAAAAGCCTCATTTTGAAACCAGCCGCGATGCCTACTTGACAGCGATGTCTGTAAGTAGTTACAGTTTGGTAGCGATGTGTAATAAACTATATTCTCTGATGAATGATGAATCTTCGGTCGCAGGGTTAACCTACATTGCCTCCCAGCGGTGTATCCCCTTTTATGGCGGCGGAATGTCCTCTGCAAAAGCCGCCCTAGAGTGTGACGCTCGTGCCTTATCTTGGCACATGGGCGAAGAGAAAAAGATTAGAGTTAACATGGTATCCCCAGGACCATATGCCTCACGAGCAGCCAAGGGAATTGCCGATATTGACGCCGCGGCAGATGAGGTTGCAACCCGATCTCCTCTACGCCGAAGAATTGAGGCGGATGACGTAGCTAATGCTGTTTTGTTTTTTATGTCGAACCTTTCGTCGAATATCACTGGTGAAACCTTGTATGTCGATGCAGGTTATCACATTGCAATGTAAGAAGCCCCCCTCATTAACAAAGGAATAGAAATGAAGAAAGTACTAGTCACCGGTGCCTCCGGAGAAATTGGCAAACAGGTTACTAAGGATTTGCTAGAGCGAGGATACAAGGTGGTAGCCCACTCTTCCTCAGACGCTAGCTCTTCTAGGTTGAGAGAGTCTCTTGAGTCAAACCCTTTGTCAGAGAATATGGAGTATTGCGTTTGTGACTTATCAGATCATGCAGCCGTAGAATCTTTCTGTAAAGAATTCGGAAAGAAGAATAAGGATTTGTATGGAGTTGTCAACAACGCTGGTGTTACAAACGATGGGCCACTAATGATGCAGTCTAGGAGTAAGATCGAACAGACTATGGCAGTCAATCTTTTTGCCCCTATTATGATCTCGAAGATGGCTTCAAAGATTTTCATGAAGAACAAGTCAGGTTCTTTGGTTAACATTTCATCTGTTGTCGGCGAGGTCGGCAACCCAATGCAGTGCATCTACTCTACGACCAAGGCGGGATTACTAGGTTTAACTAAGAGCATGGCTAAGGAGATGTGCATGATGACAAAGACCGATCAGGTCAGAGTCAACGCCGTCGCACCAGGGTTTATTCAATCAAAGATGACTGATGCAATTCCTGAAGAGTTTGCAGAGAAGATGAGGGAGAAGATCCCCCTCGCAAGAGTTGGGACTTCTAAAGAAGTATCCTCGGTTGTGTGCTTTCTTTTGTCAAAGGAAGCCTCTTATATCACAGGGACAGTTTTTGATGTTAACGGTGGCATGTTATGATTAAGACGTTGGCCTTTGTTGTTTTAACACTATTTTCAGCAACCTCCTTTGCAGAAGAGAAATGCTGGGTCAGTGTAGCAGTAGATTTAGAAAAGACATCTCAGCTCAGCCTCAAGGATTTATCGTCGGTCAAAAAGAAGGTAAATAGTTTGATCGAGACTTACAAGAAGGGTATTTGCTTGTATTTTATAGGCACAAACGCCTTCGAACGAATGATCATTAAGATGAATTTTGACATAGAAAAGACAAACGTGAGTTTTATCGATGACCAAAAAAGTAAAGATTAATAAAAAAAGAATTAAAGAGATTATTCTCGAAGAGATCTATAAAGCAGTAGCTGAGCTTGGAATTCCAGATTTGAATCCTGAAAGTTTTACTGATATGATTCGCTCGGAGCCACAAGGTTCACCGTTTGATTTAGAACAAGAAAAGCCTGTTGTTGACACATCTTCTAAATTAAAAAAGAAGTGGGCCAACTCTTCAAAAGAACCAGCTCCAGATATCTCGAATAGGGAGGCCGAAATGGTTTCTTCCGTTGAGGATGACATTTTGTCAGCCGCCCAAACCGGCGACATCACATCGGGGCCGATAAAACAAAAGGTTGATCAACTATCTTCAGTTATTGAACCTGAAGAAACAGAACTGAGAGAAGCAATGCAATCGCAAGAGCAAAAACGCGGCACTTATATCATAGTTGTGCCAAAGAGAGACATCATCAAACAAATTGGAGGAGCCTCGCCAGGACCATCTGGCCGCGGCCAAGAAGGTTACAAAGCCAAAATCCAAAAGGGTCAACCTTATTGGGCATATATCCCTCGAAGCCAAGAAGAGGTAGATGCAGTTTCCGGCACAGACACTTATGACGACCACATTTACAACCCAGGAAGAGGATTTTGGCCAGAGGTCAGTCAAGGCGCAATTGTGTTACAATATATGTTCACTGGCCGACCCGCACCACGTACATGGGTCAAGGAGGGTAAAGCCAATGGTTTCCCAATTTCTCAAAAAGAAGTTGAGCAAATTAGTGATTCTGATCCTCGTGCCAAAAATTTGTTTAAGTAGGAAATTAGTGTGAAACAGAGTTTTCTTATTGCCACCATTGTAATAGCCTCGGTTATAGCCTATGGGTATTTTGCATGTTTAGTTGCGGACTCTCTCCATAATCTATCTTCGCTTTTCGAGAACATAAGATTTTTTCGATGAGCATTCTGCTGAGCCCCTTTGATCCCACCATATTGGCCGAGGTTCTGGAGGATTACAAAGCCGCCGTATTGGGTCTTGATTATTTAGACATATACCTGTCAACCTTCATGGCAGTTGTATTAGGCTTTTTCATTGGTCTAGAGAGAAAGTCTAAAAAAAGAATGTCTGGTCCTAAGACCTGTTCTTTGATTTCTCTAGCTTCATGCTCTTTCACCATCATGGGAACAATGTTTTCAGGCCCAATGGCGGATCCAACAAGAATTGCAGCCCAGATTGTTTCTGGAATTGGCTTTTTGGGAACAGCTGTTATTATCTCCAAGGCCGATGGAAAACTGGGTATCACCTCCGCCGCCACCGTATGGCTCACTGCTGCTGTAGGTATGTCCCTGGGTATGCATGAATACTCTTTATCTGTGTGGCTATTTTCGCTTTATATGTTTATCACCCTGTTTCTAGTAAAAATCGAAAGAACTCTTTTTCCCTGTGAAGAGATTAACTGTAGTGATATTATAGAGTTAGACGAAAACGATCTTTTTTAGATATTTTTTCTTAAATACTACTTAAATATAGCTTGCTTTTTATCTAGACATGTGAGATAATGTATATACAAACTTAGACAGGGGATAGTGACTTGAGAATTCATATGACCACAGCAGATTTAGAAGATGTTACCACTCGATCAGTTCAACTAAGAGAAACAACAAACTCAGATCTTAAAGGCATTCTGTCCAAAGTGACTGAGAGTATCCCCGACCCTGAAAGTCCAAGTTGGAAGTGGCACACTGATTACATGAAGAGTGTCACAGCACAATTCAACGACAGAAAGAGAACTTCTGGACTCTCACCCAAGCAGCTTTATTTTGTAGCAAAGATCGAAAAGCAAATTGAACTTTTTCCAAACGCTAACGCTTCTCAGGCAAAATTCGCAAAAGAGTATGTTGAAAACCAGCAAATGCAATCTGACATGAAAATTGTCATGGAGTATTATGAAAAGACTGGATACTATACAACTCTGGTACAAGATTATTATAAAAACAAAGACAATAAAGAATGGGCACCAACCCAATTAGTATACGAACGCGCTGTAATCAATAATAAGTATGTACAGCGCCTCTTGACTACGATCAAGACGCCTGATAAGTACGCAGCAGGCCAGTTTGTGACTCTTCGCTCCAGCATATCATACCGCAGCAGAACAGAGAAGATTGAGTCCCCCACTCGTCCTGATCTTATGATATCAAGAGTGTACAAAACAGGCGATCTGCTCATGGTGCTTAACTACGAACCCTCAGAGACCGAACCAAAAAAAGGCGGAAAATCTGTAAAACTCCTCGCAGTTGGCACCCAAGACGTGTTCTCACTGTTCGAGTGCAATATCAAGAAAGTAAAGGTAAAATAAGATGATTGGCAATACTGAAGTTGAGTATAAATATTGGACTGATATGACAGTGCAGGAATTTCAAGAGAGAATCCGTCACGCTATGAAAGTTAATCACCGACCAATGCCTAAGCATCTTTATGCTGTTTCGGTTGACGATTATTATCTAGATGCAGACAAGTCTTTTATTCGACACAGAAAAAGCAATACCGGCGCGGAGTTGACAGTGAAAAGAAAACTATCAGAAAATGTCGTAAGAACAGAAGTCAACATCAACGTCGACGCTAACTCAGATTTAGATGTTTCTCAATTTACTACACTGTTGGGCTATGAGAGAAGTTTCCAGGTATACAAAGAGGCTTGGATTTGGGACGTCGACGATCACCATGAAGCTGGTAATAAAGTTGATATCTCATACTACACCCTAGCCGATGGCCGAAATGTCATCGAATTAGAGGGACACATTGAGCACCAATCCATTGAAGCAGCGATCGCCTCGATTGATTGGTGGGAACACGAGCTGGATTTATCTACTGAGAAGAAGGAACCAAGATCCTTGTACGAGATATTTACTCAAGAGTTGAATATTTAACCATCCTGGCCCCAACCGACACCCAAAAACAACCCAAAATTAGCCCTAAATCCTCCATTTTAGGGGCTTTTCCGGCTAATTCGACCCCTAGTATCACCCTCTATGACGCACTGCTC
>Ga0315320_10000785_pt1 | contig 26078 bp, 34 predicted proteins | sample M140m21515metaG_FD_203458 | JGI IMG/M metagenome (GOLD analysis project Ga0315320, IMG submission 203458) | Ammonia-oxidizing marine archaeal communities from Monterey Bay, California, United States - M1 40m 21515 | ecosystem: Environmental > Aquatic > Marine > Coastal | place: USA: California... | reverse complement strand
CAAAAAAGATAGGTTTGATGATTTGGTAAATAATCCAATTGAAAATGCGACGCCAAAAACAAACGATATAGTTATTATAAAAGAATATGGCAATGACAAAAAACCACAGTTAGGACAAATAGTTAAGATTACGACCGCATCCTGGAAGGATAGGACAAAACTATTCACTATTCAACTTATAGATCAGGATGGTAAGGTTTTAGATAGTAAAATAAGCGATATAAAAAGAGATGAATTAATAGTGGTTCCTACGAGTGATATTACAAATTCCGAAGAGACAAGTTAAACTATATAAAATATATTATTATATAGTTTAATATATGGACGATGTCTTTTATTATCATATTTTACCTTTTATTTCAGAAGACATATTTCATAAATCAAATATGTCCTTATTATGCAAACATAACATTTTACAAAAGAATCAAAAATTAATAAATAGAAAACATTCAAATCATTTATTATGCCAACGATTGTCAAGTAATAATAAAATGAAAGAAGCAATTCATTTTTTTTTAGATGATTATACACGATTTTTAAAATATATGATTGAATTGTTATTACAAGAAAGAGATATGGATGTTATTACTGAAATATCTACATATGAAAAACATAAAATACTTGTTCCAAAATATGTCATGTCTAATACAATTATTGAATATGATAATCAACAAAAAATTTCTTCCATAGATTTCACATCAAGTCAAAAAATAGTAGACGATGTTCAAATTTGTAGTACATATCGACTGGGAATCGTAAAAAAACAAGTATTAGTGGATCATATGCCCTATGCAAAAGCGTTGATTTATTAATATATTTTAACTTCTTACAAGAACTGGTGACAAGGCAGGAATTCGTATGGCGAAACAATAATCTAATTCAAATGGGAAATAAGTTTCACTCAAAATAAGATACTGGTCTTTGGATAATAATTCTTCGTGAACGACTTTCATTTTATTCATATACAATGGAATATAATTGTAGTAAATTGTATCAATCAGTTCAGGCGGAAACATTCTTATTTTAACTCCTTATTTTTTTTTGATTGTTTCAATTTTTCTTCCATAGTTCGTAGATGTTTACTGGAATATTTACCATTTCTTTCTTTTTTTTCTCGCGCCTTGTCTTTTCCTTTACGTCGAACTTGTTCTTGTGATCCTTTACGACTCATTCTATTTTATAAAGATAAAAATATATTTATAAATCAATTTTAAAATTTAAATTAAAAATGTTTGAATCATTCAAAAAGATATATTACGTTTTCTAAAATCATCTACATATAAATCGCGTTTGACTTTCAATGATTGAGTTAAATACATAAACGGACTCTCATTTTTTTTCAAAATCTCAACCGCTCGTTGATACGCCCATTGTACCAGTTCTTCGATTTCTTTGTCAATTTCTTCTTTGGAGTAATCACTCAATTTATCTCCATTTGTTGCAAGTTCGCGTCCCAAAAAAGGTTGTGCAGTTGAACCACTATCATAAAGCGCCATGTTTTTACCCATACCAAATAAGGATACATAACGTCTTGCAATACTATTTGCTTGTTTCAAATCATTTGACGCACCTGTTGTAATATCTAAATGCGGAATATTTTCAAACATAATTTCATTTTTATATTTTGGAGAAAAATGGACGGTTCTTTCATAAAAGATTTGTTCCGCAGCGCGACCTCCTAGAGAAACAATCAAATTAGCAAGCATGAATTTTTTTGTGGGAAACATTTCATATTGGCCCGCTGGAGTAAATAATGTATAACCGCCAGCGCCATTTTTATTTGCATTAATTGTAACTCTTTGAAGATCGAACATATCGTCAAATACATGAGCAATCAACGCGTGACCTACTTCGTGCGCTGAAATCATTTCTACGATGCTGTTGGGTCGGTTGTCTTTATTTACCGGCAATCCAATAGTTACTTTTTCAAATGCCTTATACATAGAATCTGGTGTAATGTTTGTATTGTTATAACGAACACTTAATATTGCTGCCTCGTTCGCCAAATTTGCAATATCCGCACCGGAAAATCCACTGGTTAATTTTGCCAAATCATCCAAATACGTCGTATTTTGCACCCGTTTCCCTTTAAAATGGATATCAATGATTTCACGTCGACCTTCCATATCTGGCAACCCAACCATGACTTTTCGGTCAAAACGACCCGGACGCGTAAGAGCATTATCTAAAATATCGGCGCGATTGGTTGCGGCAATTACAATAATACCTTCATTTTTAATAAATCCATCCATATTTGTTAAAATCTCATTCAAGGTTTGTTCTCGTTCGTCATTTCCTCCAGCGAGTCCGGCGCCACGTTGACGACCAACCGCATCAATCTCATCTAGAAAAATAACACACGGAGATTGTTCTTTTGCTCGTTTAAACAATTCGCGAACACGAGATGCACCAACACCTACAAACATTTCAATGAATTGAGAACCAGACGCGTATAAATAATTTACACCTGCTTCTCCTGCAACTGCTTGCGCCAGAAGCGTTTTACCTGTTCCAGGTGGACCTTCCAACAATACTCCTTTTGGAATTTTAGCGCCCGCATCTGCATATTTTTGGGGATCTTTCAAAAAATCAACTACTTCAATCAATTCAAATTTTGCTTCATCGCATCCCGCAACTTTTGTAAAATCAACATCAACCATATCTGAATCTACTTCTTCAAATGTTTTTTTCATAAAGTTCATTGGATTATTAAATCCCCCTCCGCCTGCGCCTCCTCCACGAAAAAAATTTATTCCATTACCAACAACAAATCCAAGAATAACATAAATAAGGGTAAATTGAATTAGGGTTGCGACAAATCCAATAATAGGATTTGATTGTTGACTATTTTGAATAAATAAATCATAACTAATTTTATTATCTTCCAATAATTTTAAAACACTTGTTGACATGGATGGCACAATTTGCACTAGATGTGAATTAATCATATCATACATATGTGGTTTATGTAAATTATCAATGGTAATTAGTCCATTGATTTCATTATTTTGACTCACTAAACTAACCGATTCGATTTGTTTACTTTGAACTTGTTTTACAAAATCATCATAGGACTGTGATAAACCATATTTATGAAATTCTTGAAAAAGTTGCTTGGCAATAAAACTTGGATGATCGTTGTCAATTTCAATGGATTTTAAAATTGGTTTTGTTTTATAAAAACGAGAGGTTGCGCTATTTCTAGATATAAACCCAGAACAATTTGTTAACCCCATCAAGGTAACAAGAATACTAAATTTAAACATAAGATATAATAAACTATAACATCTTATCTTTAACTTTATTTTTTTATTTTTGTCTTTTTATACAAATCCTTTTTTTGGAGGCGCAACTGTTCCCGCAGATCGCATTCTCTTTTTTGCATTTTTTACATCATTTGTCGGATTTCCATTAAAAGACAACGGACTACTATACGATTGTTTTCCAACTGCGCGTGATTTTTTTTGTATTAAATAAAGAGAATTATCTTGATATAATGTATTTTTACCTCTTTTTTCCGTATTATTTTCTGGATTTACTTTTGGTGTAGTTTGATAAATATTTCGCATTAATGAAAACATGCCACCAGAAGAAGACGTTTGTCCTTTCATAGGCATTACATTTTGTCCACTATTTACATTATTATTCATTGTATATATTATTAATATAATTTTTTTTCGTTCGATAATGTCCACTGTTCAAATGCTTTGATTCCATTTGGATCTTTTAATTGACACATCATTTTATGTTTATTTTACACACTGTGTAAATAATAATGATTGAATATCCATCGCTGCACGAGGTTTATAGTTGTAAATAATATTTTGAAAAAATAAATATTCGTATAAAAATAATCCGATTAATACAATACTATCTTGTTTTAAAATGATAAAATTTATTTTTTTTATATTTTGATTATTCCATAATAATATTAAATTTATAAAAATCATAAATATAAATAAAGAACCGTTTAAAACAAAAGTAAATTGCAGAGGAACATCGTTATTATATTTTATATTTTCATTTTTCATATATTCATATAAAGGTGTTAAATCAAATTCTGCATTAATACATAATAAATTACTAAGCATGGTTATCTCTTTATAATTATTTTTGAATGCGCGTTCTTCTTGATATACGATATAAAACCAAAAAAATATACTTTCAAATATAGAAAACAGAAAAATATGAAAAATAATATGATATAAATAGATTATTTTTGCTAGTTCGAATTTTTTAGTTGTATTTTCTTCATTGGGAGAAAAATTTCTTGACCTAGGAGAAGTTAATTCTATTTCGTTTACATGAATATTTGAGAAATTTTCTATGACCCGATCATTCATAAATATATTATATGTTTTCTTTTATTATATTTATAAACGTGCATTTATTTTTTTATAAAAATAAGTTATTAATTTTCTGTTTTTGTCTTTTTTTGATACATTGGATTTATTATATTCTCCAAACGTTAGGTGATTTTGTTGTCCATGTAATAAAAGTGTATGAAAATCGTGATAGGATACAATGTGAGGTATATTTATAGTAGATTCATTTAGTTTTGTCGGCAATGATTTTGATTTTTTCATATAATGTATTATACTATAATACCTTATATTATTGTAACGGGGTTATAAATAATTTTTCAATTACTTTCCATTTTGATATACTTTGAATGATACTAACACGATCTTTGTGAATCATTCTTACTTTTCCTTTCCATGTTCCACAAAGAAACCATGTATTTTCCAACTCTTCATATTTTTTATTTCCATCGTCAAATACAATAATAGAATAAGGAACATTATAATTTGGTTCAAAGATATTCCATTCGGATTCGTTCATGTATAATAAATAATTATTTTATTACTTGAAATCTTCCACATTGATGGCTTTATCGTCAATCCATACATCATAATGAGGTTTTCCCATATTAATTGTATTATATTTTACATCCCATGAATCAAGTTGTTCTATTGTTAAATCGTCCCAATTTTTTCCAGAGTTTGCGCCTCTCGCAGTCCAATAATGAACTTCATGTCCGCTATTATATAATCTATTAAATAAATCGATTTTGTCTTTTCTAGGTTTACACATTAAATAATCACTATCTGTTTTATCACAAATTGTTCCATCAATGTCAATCATATATTTAATTCTTCTATGTTTATTTATGTTTATATTATGAGGTTTTGATGCAATTAATCGAACTCCATAATGTTGATGTCCAGACATGGCATAAACACATTTTAATAACATAATAAATAAAATATTTTTATACATTTATTTATTATTGAATATTTTATTTTAAATGAATTAACTCCTTAAAAGATGTTTATATTTTATATTTTATATAATCTAATAATACAGTATTATCTGTAATTAATTTGTCTTTATGTTTACATTCTTTAATATGTTCATAATAAATGGTTTCATATAAATTTAAGTAAGGATAACACCATTTTCGAATACTTCTTGACGGTTTATTTAATAATTTATCTTCTATAGTATTTAAAAAATCTTGGTCGTATTGTAAAAAAAGATTACATTTCTCTACGTAACACGGAGAATGACATTTTATAATATTTTGATACATGGATATAATTTCATTATATTTGTCTTTTTTATTTCCAAATACATAATCATATAAAATAATTTCATGAACCTTTAATTTCGTTTTTAAAGGTTCCACCATTGTTTTTACACAATTATTAAATGTATCACATATTGTGACATGATCTGATGTATCATTATTTAATCCAAATGATTTATGAGTAATACTACGATATATACAAATAAATGTTTGTATATTATATTTTATATTTAGTTTTTGAATATGATGATATCCATCTATTTTTTCCATCATGTGTATATCATTTGTATTGTATTTTATGTTACTAATGACATGCGTAATATGATGCGCTGCATAAATTTGTTCTAATTTATATTTATCTTTAATATCAATACTAAATAAAAAAATATTTTCATCATACAAATAACGATACGTATCAATTGATTGTTTTATCGAATCTTTCCACAATTGGTTTTGAAATGAATCAACAATAATAAAATTAGTAAATGAATTTTCTTCAAGTAATACTTTAATGATATTATAACCAACCCAATTATAACCTCCTAATATTAATACATTTTTAGGCATAAACAATTTATATAGAATTATTAAGATTTTATTTAAATTATATATTTATATATTTATTAATATATAAATATGAGGAGAACTTCTTTACGTAAAACACGAAAACAACAAAAATATAAAAAAAGAAATAACAAAAAAATGAATAAAAATCGCCGTAATAAAACAAGAAGAAATCGTAATAGAAAAATAAAAGGTGGATGAAAACAACGTTCTTCGATATCTAGTTTTATGTAAATTAAGATTATGAATAAAGAATGACGAATCTTATATAAAATTGTATATGATTCCGAGATTTATTCGTGAAATAATCTTATTTCTGTTGCGTATAATTGCATTTAAATAAATACAATACTTATATACAATGGACGATACACAAAAAGAGTTATTGAATAAAATGATCAAAGAGAATAATACAGAAGACAATACTTCAAAAATAATGAAATTAAAACACAGTGAATTAATTCGTCGCGATGTATCGGTTATACAAAACATAAAACGTAAATCTAGATCCAATGATTTTGCAACATTGGATAATGAAGCTCGTTCTCAAAATTGCGGTTTTTTATTTCAACAGTATCCAAATATTTATAATAAATTGCTAAAAAATGAAATACAAATTAAAGTATTATATCAATTTTTAGATGAATTAGAAAAAATAGAAAAAGGAAAACAAAATCAACACGAAGCGTCGTATAAAATTGGTTTATTATTAAAACAAATCTATATCGATAAACGAATTGATACAGATAAAGAAGAAGAGGAAAAAAAACCAACCTATAAATCACCGGTCGTAAAGATGAGTTACGAGGAGTTTAAAAAACAACATCCGTAATTTATATATAAAATTGATTTATTATAATTTTTATTATAATAAATAGATGAGTAAAACATTGGTAATTGTAGAATCTCCGTCAAAATGTAAAAAAATAGAACAATATTTGGGTTCAGATTATAAGGTTCTTGCGTCGTATGGACATTTTACAAAATTAGATTCATTAGATCAAATTCAATTTGATACTTTTCAAATAAACTATAAAGTAGATAACGCAAAAGTATTAAAAACAATAAAAGACGAAATTAAAAAAAGCAAAGAGGTTATTTTAGCAACGGACGATGATCGAGAAGGAGAAGCAATAGCATGGGCGTTGTGTATTTTTTGCAAACTAGATATAACAAAAACAAAAAAAATGGTATTTCAAGAAATTACAAAACCAGCGCTAATGCGTGCACTTGATAACATATGTCATATTAATATGGACAGAGTTCGTAGTCAACAAGCGCGTCAAATTTTAGACATCTTTTTGGGATATAAAATCAGTCCTTTATTGTGGAAATATGTGCAGCATAAACTATCCGCAGGGAGGTGTCAAACACCGGCGTTAAAATTAATTTATGATAATCAAAAAGAATTAGACGAACTAACTGGAGAAACACATTTTCAAATCAAAGGATTCTTTACTTCTCAACGAATCTTATTTCAAGGAACATCTCCAATTCAAAAAGAAAACATTGAAAAAATTATGAATGAACTTTCAAAAAAAGACAAATGGTTTATTGAAGACAAAAAGGAAAAACAAACCAAAGAAAATCCTCCTACTATTTTAATTACGAGTTCATTACAACAAAAAGCGCACCAATTATTTAAATTTAGTCCAAAACAAACGATGAAATATGCACAAGAATTATATGAAAATGGATTCATTACGTATATGCGGACAGATAGTGCTTGTTATTCAGAAGAATTTACAAATAAACTTCAATCATTTATTCAACAATCTTGGGGTGAAAAATATGTACATCCAAATATATCGTCACTTCAGCAAAATAAAAACAAAAATAAAGCACAAGAAGCGCACGAAGGAATACGAGTTTGTGATTTACAAAAACCAAAAAGTGATTCGGTGACAAGTAGTGTAAATACATTATATCAGTTTATTTACAAACACAGTATTCAATGTGCAATGAGTGTCGCGCAATATCACGAAACGCAATATATAACAAAATTAAATACCGATTTGACTTTTAAGCACGTAGATAAAACATGTATTTTCAAAGGATGGACTATTTTAGAAAAAGACAAACCAATCATTTCTCATGTTTCTTATTTAAACACCTTTTATGATTCGAAAAATTCATTTGCATTACAATATGCAGAAGCAAACGAAAATCTTGTGCAACATAAATATCATTTTCACGAAGCGTCGTTAATTAAACATTTAGAATCATTTAATATAGGTCGCCCCTCTACATTTGCATCGATTGTTCAAAATATATTAGATAAAAAATATGTAAATAAGGGAAATATTGAGGGAAAAATTGTAGACGTTCAACAATTTGTCTTTATTTTGAATGAAGGAGTGAGTTGTAAAACAGAACAAAAAGCGTTAAATCAAGAAAAGAATAAATTATATATTACTCCATTAGGAAAACAAGTATGTGAATTTTGTTATAAACATTTTGAAACTATATTTCAATATGATTTTACAGATTCCATGGAAACAAAATTAGATGAAATTGAATGGGGGAAAATAAATCAAACAATTGTATTAAAAGAATATATTAATATTGTAACATCTTGGATACAGACCGCAATTAGTCATTATAAGGAAAACCCAGAACAAATCAAAAAAATAAAAGACCAATCACTGTATTGTGGTAAATATAAGAATGATATTTTGTATATAAAAAATGGTAAATATGGATATTATGTAACAATCCATAAAAAACAAAATATAAGTTTAAAAGAATTTCGTGGTTTCTCAATTGAAGAAAAAATAAATAATCAAGAAGAAGTAACCAAAGATGAATTCATGACACTAATTGAATATATAAATCAATCCAAAGAAAAAAAGAATGAAAATATGTGCGTGGAGTTATCGTCCTCATGTAGTATTCGAAAAAGTAAATATGGATATTATATATTTTATCAAACAAAAACTATGAAAAAACCAAAGTTTTTAAAATATAACGATGAAAAGGATAAAGATCATGATTTACGAATAAAATGGATTGAGGAAAAAAATAAAAAAACTATAACAAATTATATTGTTGAAAAATATAAAATGACTATATAATACATATATGCCTGGTACAAACGGTCAAATAGATACGATCGCAAAATTATTAAATGTAATAAAGAATGGTGATGCTACTATAGATTCAGAGGTAAAATTTATTCCTAGTATACTATTTTGTTTTATTTTTATTGCACTTCTTTCCAAACTAATTTTTTCAAACATTAATGTAAGCGACCCATATGGTAATAATGGAATAGCTACAGTTAATTTAATGTGTTATTCTATGATTATTTTTTCACTCGTAATTTTAATTTTTACAACTACCATTTTAAAGAATCGTTCTATGAATAACGAAACTGATGACAACCCAATTTTGAAGTCAATTAGTATAGAAACATTCGTTATTGTTATATATTTATTTTGGATTATTACTATTAATATTAAATACTATAGACATATTAATTTGAGACGGGTTCCTAAAAACTTTTTTTTATATTCGAATTTAAGTCACGCTATTATTGTATTTCAGATATTATTCACTGGAGTCAATTATATGATCCTTCTTTACGACGAAAGTATGGACGAGGAATTAGGAAGAAAAATGCACACTATAAATTTTTTATTAATTTTTTTAAATTTTATATTAATATTAATTCAACAAATCATATTAGAAAATTTTACCGTAGACATTGCATAATATAACTTATATACTAATCCAATTTGTTCTTTGTTTTCCCATATTCCTGAAATTTTAAGATGTAAATTTTGATAATGGTTTGCGCCATATAGAGGTTCTTTACTAGTTAAATCAGTATATAATGACATTTTTATTTCTTTATTAACATGTTGATTGAGACTTGACAATATAATGTGTTCTATATTTCTTATTTTTTCACATATTATATTCTTATTATGTGGAGAAAGTTTTATTGGTATTAAAATATATTTAAAATGAACATCTATATCACTGTATAAAAGTTTATAATAGTATAAATATTTTGCATTTTGATTTTTAATAGGATTTTTAAAAATCAATTTATGCGATTGTATATCATCTAGAATATTAATATATTCCATTATAAAATATAGTTATTGGTATTTAAATAGTAATGACATATATATTACAATGAATCATTATCAATTATGTATAGAATCAAATCGTGATAAAAAAATTTTTTTAACCCAAACAAATACATCACATCATATTATATACGATGAGCATCATTTGAATAATTATTACTACGCATTATATAATTTAAAAAATAATAGTCCAAGTCAATTAAAATATTCTCGTAAAATATTTATTATAAATAATGAGAAAGAATATATTTTTACAAATAGCGACATACACGTTGATGTAGATTTTGAACAACTCGGTGTAAATGAAATGTCGGTTTTTTTTGATTTATTTAAACATATTAAAGAAAATATTGCGATTCAAAAAAAGATGTTTTATATATGTTGTCTTCATTTTAATGAAATAAAACTAGAATTATTGAATTGCTTTCATATATTTATGAACGAGTCCAATATTAAATTCCTTTTTTTGACAAATCAAATTTCATTTTTAACACCTGAAGTTCTAAAAAATAGTATAATAAAAAGACACAAATCAAAAGATAAATCAGTCTATAATAAACAATTTGAACCACGTATTCAGAATATAGCAAACTATATTTTAAATAAGAAAGAAATGTCATTGTTTTTATGGAGAGAAAAATTATATGAATTGCTTATTTCAAATGATAATATATATGATTGTTTTTCGTATTTAATTGAACTTTTAATTCAAAATGAATATATAAATAATGAAAATATAGATCATGTTTTACAAAAATACTACAAAATTATGGAAAAATATAATAATAATTATCGAAGTATTTATCATTTAGAACATTTTATTGTTTTTTTAAGAAATTTAAAAAGGTAACGAAATAAATAGTATGTCGTATAGCATTGAAGAATGTTATACCTTATTTGAAATCTCCGATATACATAAAATAACAGAATCCGATATTAAAAAGAAATATCATAAATTATGTTTAAGATATCATCCGGATAAAAATAATAATGCAAATACGATTGACCATTTTATAAAAATACAAAAATGTTATGAAATTTTGATTGAACATAAAAAAACGATCAAAATCGAATCCATAAATGATACAAATAAAGTATATGATTATTTTTTGTCTTTTTTTCATGTAAACACTCTTGAAAAAATTATAACTTGGTTACAAGAATTTAATCAAAATCATATAATTCGTTTACATGTTCCGTGGAATCAAGTTGTTTCAAAGGATTTATATGTATATGAGAATCAATATATCCCATTATGGCATCATACGATGAACATAGAGAAAAACGATATCCATAAAATTTTTTATATCTTTATTACGGATATACCAAAAAATATAAAACGATTAGAAAACAATGATATAATCATTTATATAGATATTGAATTAAATAATTCTTATTTAAATAAATCATTTGTGGTGAATATTTCGTCAAATAAAACCATACATGGTATTTATACAAAGGATATCATATATACGAAATATCATATTTTTTTGGAACAAGGACTTCCTCGGATTAATAAAGAAAATAAATATGATATTAGTGAATTGTCTAATGTCATAGTTGTATTTACATCACCAACCAAATAAATCTTCACGCCATGTGTCTATAATACTAGGTTGTTTTAAATACTTTATTTCACGAGAATTCGGTGCACTTTTATAATATAAATAGTTTTCGATTCCCGATAAATTACAATGACACGCTTGAAAAAATGGCGTATTTTTTTCATTATCATAAAATTCTTGATCTTTTTTGTAAATACAACGAAGTAATATGAAAAATGTGCTTTTATCGTATACATGTAATTTATCATATTTTATATTTGGTTTTGGGATATTTTTACATTTTGGTATAAGTAATTCAAACGGTATTTCTGAAAAATAAATACATGAATTTGTATTTGGATGCATTAATCCATATTGCTTACATCTACCAATAAATATTTGTAATGGATTAATTGGATGTATTTTTGGTAAAACAATTGGTTGTGTTTTGTAGTTTATATAGTTTTGTAATTCATATTTAAAGTATTTCATGTATGGAATAAATAAATATTCATGAATAATTCGCATTATATCTGAAGATTGAATATAATGTTTTTCGCATGCCCGTTGAATACACAATAAATTAATTAAAATATAGTTTACTTTTTTTTTAATAAGCGATGAAATTAAATTATACTCTTTTATACTTTGTGTTTTGAAATCGGTAATAGAGTGTTTCCAACCCCATTTTAATTGAAATGTATATTTCCAATATTTCGCTGGATGCGGGTGATTCATTCCAACATTTGTGCGATAATATTCTATCATTGAAAGCATATGCCAATCATCGTTACATGGGCAACTTGAAAAAGTTGGATGACAACCACGTATTAATTTTGCGGATAAGGTTGAAACCATACTTAATGTATATTATATATATTATTTAACTTATGAATAAGTTTTTCATAATAAATCATTTTATTATGAAAAATTGGGAAAGGAAGGATTCGAACCTCCTCGGGTTGTCTAAACGTAAAATGTTTTTAGGTATGATACCTCAATGACATATTCGCCCACATGCGAACTTTCCCTTATATATGCTTATAAATATATGTACAAAATAAAAATGCACCAGAAGGTTTCGATCCTTCGACCTTTAGGTTATGAGCCTAACGCGCTTCCACTGCGCCATGGTGCATGTAAGTCCATGACGGGGATCGAACCCGCAACCCCCTGATTAGAAGTCAGATGCGCTTCCATTGCGCCACATGGACATTACATAGGCATGAGTTTGCTCTCAACAATTCCCACTACACGCTATGTAATAAAAAATATGTTTTTGTATTCTATTTTTATTCTATATTATCTATTTATATTTTTTTAAATTCTATTTTATTTATTCTATGCTTTTTTCTTTACAACGCGCTTTTTCTTTGGTTTTTCTGGTTCAGGTTCGGGTTCGGGTTCGGGTTCCTCTTCCGCGGAACCAGATTCTTCTACAGAACCATTTTCTTCGGCAGAACCATTTTCTTCGGCGGAACCATTTTCTTCTTCTGGTGCTTCATCGTCACTCTCAACCACTGTATCATTTGTAGTGTTATTTTCTTCCTTGAAAGCATCTGTCTTATCATTTGACATTTCTTCACGATCTTTAGTCGACAAAGTAATATGGCAGCGACCCTTTGCGAGGGTTTCAGTTGGTTTTACAATTCCTTGAGAGAGTTTCCAAGTAACTCCAAAGTTACCATTTGCAAACCATAGACCACCACATTGAAGCATACACGCAATATTGGAACCCTTTTGAATAAATTCTTCTGGACCCTTGCTATCGCCATTTGGAATAAGCATCACATTGTTTACATCAAACAGTTCAAACTTAAATTCACCGTCCCACGTTTGAAGTTTTACCTTGAGCGTTGGATCACGAGTTGGATCAGGTTCTCCATCATCCCCCTTGGGATACTTTAGAATTGGATTCCAAAATGCTTCAATAACCTCCTTTGATTGAACTTTTCCAAACCATTCCTTGCTGTTTTTTACGGCTTCGTCCAAAATAGTTGTTTCCATTTTTTTCAACATGTTAAGAAAATCATCGGTATCTTGATTCGAAAATTCTTCACGAGGAAATTGAAGAGAAAGACTGTAACTATTTCCATTCGGATTTTCAAAAATATTTACACCCCATGTAAGCATGAGAGGAGTATTGAGAAGAACTGAACGACGCGTTTTAGAATTCAAAATACCAATGCTTTTTCCACCAGAAGCATTTACCTTGGGTTTCGTAAAGAGCATGTTTTGCGATGGTTCAAATTCTTTAGGGGTTACGATCATTGTCGACATAATTAACTGATATAATAACATATATGGAGATGTCTTTAAATCAATTTTTCTTGAAACTCACACCATGTAAATGCGAATATAATATAATATCGAATTATATCGAAACTATATAGATTTAAATAAATATTGTCATGATTATGTATAAAGATGAATTATAAAAGTTATTTTAAATCATTTGATTATAAAAATGAATCAAAAAAAAACAAAACGTTTCCATTCATAACAAGTTGCGAAGATTATGCAAAATTAATACAATACAAATATACGATAAAGGATTTAAAAGACATTCTAAAAAGACTACACTTACCAAAATGCAAAGATAAGAAAAAAAATGAGATTCAGACATTTTGCACAAATATATTATTTTTATCTTATAAAATACAAAAAATTCAAAAGGTATGGAGAAATTATTTTATAAGACAATTTAACACTACATTAGGACCTAGTTATGGTAAATATCAGTTATCAAATAACAATGATGATTTTTTAACAACAGAAAATATTAAAGATATTGATTATTATTATTATTTTAGTTTTAAGGACAAAGACAACTTTATTTATACTTTTCATATTTTTTCCATTTATTCACTTTTACAGAAAAATTTAAAACAAAATCCATATAATCGTAATGATTTTGATATATCATTGATTGATTGTATTCACAAAAGAATGCGCTATAATCGAATTTTAAAAAAGACAACTGAGTTTCAACAATATGAAACGAAACCAACCAGTTTACAAGATAGAGTTGTTCAAATATTTCATCATATGGATCAATTGGGACAATATACTTCGTTATCCTGGTTTAGTGATTTAAATTCAAGTCAACATCGTGTTTTTATTTATGAATTATATGAAATATGGAATTATAGAGCACAATTAACACAAGAGGTAAAAGAAATGATATGTCCACCTAGAGGAAATCCCTTTACAATATTACCAAGAAATTTTATAAATAATTATAATAATCCGCATGTATATTATTCAAATCATTTTTTAAAAAATTGTTCCATATGTATCATGGAAAAGTTGGCGTATAGTGCACACAATAATGAAAATAAAAAATTAGGTGTTCTTTATATTTTAAGTGGTTTAACACTTGTTTCTGAAAATGCTCGCAATTCGCTTCCGTGGCTTTATGCTTCTGTATATCATAATTAAATTATCTTAAAAACAACTTAAACGTAACACGACGTAATAGAGTATAAACAAGATGACCGCTGCAGTAAAAACCCCTAAACCAAAGACTTCTACCAAATCTGCTAGTTCTAGCAAAGCAACCAAACCAAAGGTTGTAAAATCCAAGTCTGTTCCAACCACGCCAGTTGCTCCTCCAGCGCCGGTTGTGGTTGAAACTGTAAAGAATGAAGAAGTAAGCGAAGTTGTTACAATTGAAAATTCGATGTCGGAAGTTCTTGTTAGTTTCGGCGAAAGCATTCAATCTCTTACGAGTGCGCTTGCGAAACTAAAGAGTGATTTCAAGGTTCTCGAGAAGCAAGTTCTGAAAGAAGCGCGCGCAATGGACAAGGTAAACGCAAAGCGCAATCGCAACAAGGGTTCTCGCGCTCCAAGTGGATTTGTAAAACCCGCTGGAATTTCGAAGGAACTTGCCAAGTTTCTTAATGTTGACGAAGACACTAAGATTGCTCGCACTGATGTTACCAAACTAATTACTGCGTATGTAAAGGAGCACAAACTCCAAGACGCAGCAAATGGTCGCAAGATCCTACCAGATTCTAAACTATCGTCTCTTCTTGGCGTAAAGGCGAGTGATGAAGTTACTTATTTCAACCTGCAAAAATATATGAAACCCCACTTTGTAAAGGCATAAATAATATAAACCATATTTTATAGATAAATAATTATAATTGATAAAATATTTATAATTAATAAATATTTTATGTGAATATATTCAAAAACTTAATTCGTATAAAAGATAGTTATAAAATCAAATTCTATATAAATGACCGAGTTTAATTTAAGTATTTTAACCATATTACAAGAAAAGTTTAATGAACTTAAAATACAGATTGGTGAAAAAACAGGATCAATTGAAACAAAAGAAAACGAATTACTAAAATTGACAAAGGAAATACAAGAATTAGAATCCAAAAAATTAAATCTAGAAATGGATTTAGGAGAAGAAAAAAAGGAAAAATTAAGACTAGAAGAAGTATATAATACTACAAATAAACAATGTTCTCAAATACAAGAGTCGGCGTCTAAAATACTTTCACAATTTTAATATTTAAATGGTATTATAAAATTGTATTATATGAATGAATATATAATACAATTACCTAAAGTAATTCAAAATAAAATATTATCTTATTTATATTTTTCTGATGTAGTTGGTAAACAAATGAGAATTGTAAATAAAATTATTACACATTATGATTATTACTTAATCAAAGAATTAAGAGAAGTATTTATACATAGAGTGTTAACGTTGTATTTTAGACTTACCAAATTTATAAAATCAAACCCACATATTTATTCTAAAATAAATAAATATACAAATCCAATATTAAAAAGTATTTTTCCGGATTCAAAATTTGATTTAGATACATTAAAGCACATTGAAAAGGTTATGGCATATATGAATATTATAGAAAAACAAAAAGCATATAATTATATTATGTTTTATAAATCTTAATCTTTCTTGTATATTTTTTTCTTCTTCTTTTATTTTTGTATTTTTTCGTATTCTTTTTACCACCTTTCGATGCAGCCGCCGCCGCACCTCTTGTATATTGCTTTAATGTAATTCCTGTTACTTTAAATGTATTTTGTATCTTATTTGAAACCTGTTTTTTGAAAAAACTAAATAAATTTTTTTTTTTATCTTTACAACTGCTTTTTTTACCATCAAATATTTCAAATGGATTTTTTTTATCTTTTACTTCTTTTGGAATTATTTCTATTGTTACATTCGTTTTTACTAATCTATCATTCTCTATTCCTTCGATAGAATCAATATGAATACTATCAATTTGATTTTGAAATTTGGATAATTCTTTTGTTCCTGAATGTTTTGCAATTAATCTTTTTTTTTTTAATAAAAGTTCAATTATTAGTTTTATTGTAGCTTCTTTATCTTGAACACTATGTTCGTTTAGTATTGTATTTTGAAAACTTTCTTTATCATGTGTTAAGCAATATTTATAAAAATCTTCCAGATTTTTGCGAATTGTAAATAAATCAACCATAAAAGTTAATTCGTCTAAGTCTTGAATTAATTTTTTTTGATTGTTATAATAATCGTAAACGTGGCGACGTTTAAAACAAAAATTCTTACTAAATAAAAATAAGTTAGAACGCGATTTACTTGATGGGTTTAATTGATCTGCGTGCAATGGGTCACTAACGTTCACCCACTGCTTTTTTTTATCATCATCATCGTCATCGTCATCGTCATCATCAATGCCCTCTTTTTTTTTAAGCACACTATAAATTGGTGGTTTGGTGTGTTGATTACCTGTCCAGAATAATTTAACGGAATAAACAATTCCTTCGTGTAATTCATTTTTCGTAATCTCTACAAATGCATTACCAAGTTTATCGCCAGTTTGTCCATCATATTCGTTAACCGTAAGTAGTTCTTTTTTATTTTCCGAATTTATCCTCTTTTGTTTAAAAGATATTGATTTACCATCTATGGTGAAGGAATTCTCTTTACTAAAATCGATCTTTTTATTTTTATCAAAAAATTTAGTTTCAGTTAATTGATTTTCAATTTTAAATGTAGGTCTTATTTGAAATTGATTTATATCAATAATTTCATCCGGAGGAGTATCTATTTTTTTAAACAATGAATAAATATCATGTATGTATTTTGCAAAAAATAAAACATATTTAATAATATTATTATCAAAATTTAAACTGGAAACTATTAATTTATCCAATTTACCTCTATCTAAATTTATATTTAACCATACTGGTTCGATTGTATTACTAGTTGCTCTAATATATTCACGTTCGCTTGTAATAATACCGTCAATAACTTCTCTTAATAATTTGTGTATATTACTTTGTTGTATCCTTCTTTTTTCAGGTAGTTTTATTGTATTTTCTGGAAATTTTATAGAATATTGTTCATTTAATTTCATGGGTATAAATAAATGTATATTTTTTGAAACTGTGTTATCGTTTTTAATTTTATCTATATAAGAAGTCAATTCTTGACTAATACGTTCTTTAATAAACTCTTTATACTCCGATTCATTTTTTATGGGAATGTTTAAACCATCTTTATATATATTTATTTGTAATCCAGTTTCAAAAATCGGTTTCTGATGACTAATACTAGAAGAATTTCCACTATATTTATCATATTTAAATTGTAAAATATGACGATCTTCTGGTTTATTACCATAAGTTTTTATAGACTCTTCTTCTTTTTTTTTTAAAAATGTAATAATGTTACTAGACTTACTAGTATCTGCTGGAATATTTCCATATTTGTTATTATAATATGGTTTGATTATTTGATAATATTTATTATATTTGTCTTTTTTATTTAATAATACCTTGTCTATTGGTTCAAAATTTTGTAAATCAAAATAATTATGAAATGTAATTTTAGTTTTTTCATATAATTCCATATTACATTATACAAATACAAAAATATTAAATAAAATTCTCTTTATACAATCCTTTGTATATATGCATGTCTTTTAACTCACTTTTGTTATTTTTTTTTTCCTTTTGACTTCTTGCTTTTTTTAACAAATCAATCGCATCATTGATCTCTTTTTGATTAATTTCTTTGTTTTCAGTATCATTTACCTTTTCTCTATATTTTGATGGAATTACACAATACACGCTGTTATCATTGAATAAATAATCCGCAAACAACATAAACACACATGTAAGTATTAAAGCAACAATAATATCTCTTGTTCCCATCCATAAAATCGCAAATACTAATACTTGTCTTCCTAACGTATATCGTAAATATTCTTCTTGAGTCGTACTTAATCCCATTGTAATATATTTCGATGAAACGTTTAACGTTAACATAACAACTCCTGTAAAAAATTTACTACTATTTAACGTTCGAATATGTTCAATAAAACTTTGATAAAATGGTGTATTTTTTGAGTTTTTTTTATTTTTTGATATTTTCTTACTTTTCATTAATATATACAAATAATTAAAATTTAGAAAAAATTTTATCGTTTTAATTTAAGAAGCAATGAGTTTAGCATTTTATGCAAGTCCAATCGATTTTTCAAAAAACGAAAAAACAGATAAAAAATCTAAAAAACCCAAGTTAGATCTAAATGCGTTAAGACAAATGACGCAACCAAAAGAAGAGGAAATTTCAAAAATACACGAAAATGTAGAAAATGATCTAAAACAAGAAAATGATACAATTTTAAGTGATTATTATGCAAAAGAAGTAGAAGCAGATTTAAAAACAACTATCACAAATAATAAATATAAACAAGATTTGTATCAAGGTGAATCAGTTAATACTGATTATTTAATTTCAAATAATTTAAATACAAATATTGTAAAAAGTTCAGGAGTTCCTCCTCAAAATGAATTATTATTAAGTAAAATAAATCATATTATCGAAATGTTCGAAGAACAAAAAGAAATTCGAACAAATCAAAAAAACGAAGAGGTAATTTTATATTGTTTTTTAGGGATTTTTGTAATTTATGTATTAGATTCATTTGTGTATATTGGAAAATATAAAAGATAATAAACCACCGTATTATGTTTTTTGAAAAATAAAAATACTTTCGTTATCAGATATAGGTATTATATTTATTGTTTCAAACATATGTTCGTTTGCAATACTTTCTATATAATCCTTTTTATAAAAATATAAAACATGTCGATTTGTTCGCTCTTTACCATGATCTTTAATTTTTTCAATTAACGTAAGATTATCATTTGGTTGTTCTCGAAATTCATTGCTATATACAGAATATATCCTAACGTTACTATTATTGCTTATTTTAAGAAAATCCTTTTTTAAACTTTCTTTATCGTGATAAAATGGTATAAATAAATATCCTCTTAAAATTAACCACTTATAGCAATTATAAAAAACATTCTGAATATTATTCATATAATATAGTTCATTGTCGATAATACTAATATGTGTAAACGTATTTTCATCAAAGATATAAGGATTTGAATCATAAGATGGGTTATATAAATACGTATTTTCGTTATAATTATACTTACAAACTTGAACGATTGATTTCGATTTAGAAATAGACGTTGTTTTCATATTTTTTCTTAGTAATTCATTCATATGCCCACCATGTTTAATGCCAATGCATAAATGGTTGTTATACACGTTATTTTTATAATTTAAAAAAATTTTACATAAATTTAAATAATATTGTTCTTGGTAAAATAAATCATCTTGGATAAAACTATACAAATCATCGTAAATTGATTCATATGTATTGGCGTCTTTATAATAATCTATTTCGGTGTTAAATGATTCCTTTTTATATTTATTTTTACACCAAAAAATTAAATATAATATAATAAAAATAATAAGAATTCCCTCGTATATGTTCATATTTCTATATAAAAGTATTATATTTTTTAACATATACAATAAAGATTTTAAATTTATTTCTTAAAATTATATATGATTGAAATCGAAGATTCTAGAAAAATATTTAAAACAGGAACCTTTTCAAATTATAAAAAACGAGAAGTATCGAAAAATTTAGTTATGTCTTTATATTATGGAAAACAAGAAGAATCTTTTTTTTGGACCTGTGAAATGTTATGTTCTAACATGATTCTTGATATATGGAATGTATATTTTTTGCTAATGAGTAAATATATACATATTTATAATCCTAAATTACCTTTATACATTACAAAAAAATATAATGATTTTAAACAAATTGCTTCTAAATACGAAAATGATTTAAGATTGAGAAATAACCAAGATATGCGGATGTTATTTTGTTCAATTTCTCTAGTGTTATGTTATTCGCAAAAATATACAATTTTAGATGATATTGTGTATAAATTTAATTTTCAAATCGAAAATTTATATGAAAATTTAAAGGCGCCAAATGTAAATTTTATTAATTTTATTTTTTTATCATCGGACCCAAAAGAATATATTATCCCCGTAAACGAGTTGATTTATCATTTACAAGAAACAAAACAAAAAACGGATATTCATTTTTGGATAAATTGGATTATACAATATGATGTATTATGTCGTAAAAAAAAGAAAGTTATTCTTTGTCAACAAAGAGAGTTTTATATGAATAAAAATGAAAAAATATCTAAAAATATCATTTGGATCATTTGGGATATTTTACTTAAAATAAGTAAAAAGGATAACAATGATAATGTTAAAAATATAATTAATAAATTATTTGAAATTTTTACAATTCGGTATACAATTTCTTGTAATAAATCTAGAATTCATTTATTATATCATTCGATTGAATTGATATTATTAAGCAAAACAATTGATTTTAAAACTGAATTATTCAAAGAAAGAAGATTATTAAATAATCTTGAAGAAAATATTCATATTATATTTGAACAGATTAAAAAAAAAGAAACTACCGAATCACCAGATACTAAAAAATCAAAAAAAGATATAAAAATAGATTTGTATAAAAATATTTATAATAATTTATAAATGTAATATATATATTGGAAATGAAAAACACCATTAAAGAAACAGTTAAAGAAGTATACAATACAAATAAAGAAACTGTGTTTAAAAAAGATATTCATAATTTTAATAAAAATTTAAATACATTAAATAAAAATACATCAAACACAAATACATTTAGAAATAAAAATAATTCATCTAGAAACATAGATAATTCAAATAATAAGAAATCTAGGTTTAATGTTTCTTCTGTTATGTCATCTGCTTCTAGAACGATTCCGTCGCCACAATTAGATTTGCCTCCTCCGCCTCATTCTTCTTCTTCGTCGTCTACGGTATGGGTAATCCTATTTTTTATATTATTAATTATGATTATGGTCGGCGTTATTTATTATTTTCAAGAAAACATTAAAGAATTCATAAAACCGTTTTTCGAAGACGAAGACAAAAATAATAAATTAAAGGAATTGCAACTAAAAATTAAAGAAGAACAGGAAAAAAGATCAAAATTAGAAGATAAAATAAATGTCAATAAAAAAGAAGAATCTAAAGAAGAACCAGAAGAAGAAATAAAACAAACCTATAGTTCTTCTGAAATTGTAAATGAAGATGGATATTGTTTTATAGGAACGGACAATAATATGCGTCATTGTGTGAATGCGTATAAAGGTGACACGTGCACATCAGGGGATATGTATAAACGAATCGACGACTGTTTAATACCTAAAATGTCGGAACTTTCTCAATGTGTATAATTAAATTTGTTCGTAATACGGAACACTTGTATTTAAAAATAATTGAGTGCGACCATTTCTAACTCCCGAGTTTGTAGATGGGTTTTTGATTGTTGAAATATTTTCACAATTTAAAGATGTTTTTAATTGTTTTATACGTGCATTTGTCATTGATTTATATTTTGTTTTTCTAGAATTCGATAATTGAGAATATAATTGTTTTTTATTTTGTCTTTGAGGTTCTTTTTTATTATATTGTAACACTTCTGCTTTTCGTCTCATTTTTAAAGTGTTGTATGAATATAATGAAAAATCTATATTTTTACCGGTTTCTCTACCATCTATATTGGGTATAACAATGTCATCCCCAGTATCTCTAACTTTTAAATAGCGTAACATTTGCAATGCATCTCTTGGAGCAGTTGGATCGGTTAACCATTTTCCATCTTCTGTGTAATTTAATGTTGTGTCTGGATTATAACTAATATCTAAACAAGTCATAGATGCATCGAATACAATACTAGTAGTCATTATACTAGTATTATATTTTCTCTACTTTAGTTGAAGTTATTTTTTCCATAAAAAGGGAATCTTTATTTGTATAATCCATTATACAATCGTGTCTTTCTGGCATACGATGTATCATACAAAACGATTTGGTGCAGTGGCAACACTCAAAACATATTAATTGTTTTTTATTGCAATGAGCGCATTTCTCTTTTTTTGGTTTACCCATTTTTATGTGTATATATCTTATAGATTAGAATTATTGTTTCAATTTTTAACGAGTCTATTTCTCATTATTAGAAATTTCATTATCTGAAACTTCGAGAATTGGGGTTAATTGACTTAACCCGTGATCTGTTTCAGTCGTAACGATATTGTCTCCTTGGAATAACTCTTTTTGTATATCTTCCATAGATGCATTCACTCCAAGATTTTTTTCATGAGAATTTGTATTTTCAATACCGACTAATTCACCCTTTTCATTAATGGTTTGTGTTAATTTATTTCCATGTTCTTCTGCTGATTTCATATTTTCATCAATTGCTTTTAATTTAGACTCTTTTACTCTATTATCAAAAGCAATCTTTGCTTTTTCTTCATTCTTTGCCTTTTCGTGCATTAGTTCATTTAATTCGCTTTCTAAATGCTCTACTTTACCAGTTTTATACGCATCTGGGTGAAATGGAACCCAAACGCCAACCGGTCCCACATATACATCATGGTTTGGATCTGTTTCGCGAATCATTTTACATCTAAGTTCTGCTTCTTGTTGTGTGGGAAATGTGCCACGCACCTTAATACCTCGAACCGAAGTTTGAAATCCATTTTGTTTAATATAATCTTCATTTAATGAATGTTCATTTTTATCTATAAAGTTTGCATAATCATCTTTAACGCTTGATTTCAATTCCTCTTTTTCACTTTCCGCAAATTCCTTGAGTTCATTTGTAACTTCATCTATATTTAGTCCATATTTAAAAGACAAAAAATTTGAGTATTTTGTTAATAATTCAACCGTTTTATTAAAATGGTATTGTTTAGTAAATTCTTGAAATAAAAACAACTCCTTGCTTTCTATAATTTTTTCGGGAGAAATAAAAGACAAACAAACAAATTTTTGTTCGGCGATCGGTTTATCTTCATCTAACAAATCAACTAATTTTGCCATAATTAATAATAAATATTTAATATTTGTATTTATACTTTTTTTTTCTTAATATATATTATAAAATTAAAATGAATTTGAACTTTCAAGAAGTGTTAAAGCGTATTATTAAATATCTTGTAGAAGGTCTTATGGTTGCGATTGCTTGTTATGCTATTCCAAAGGCATCTTTAAAATTAGACGAAATTGGTCTTATTGCTTTAACAGCGGCCGCAACATTTTCGATTTTAGATACATATGTGCCATCTATGGGAGAAACTGCTCGCACTGGCGCCGGATTTGGTATTGGCGCGAATCTTGTGCGATTCCCAGGAGGATTTTAAATTAAATAAAATTATATATCAATAAATATCATTTCTATGTATAATGATATTTACTATTTTGATTTTTATTGCACTTTATTTATTCATATTGTATATTAGTCCATTGAGATATAATAATTATTTACCAACAATCATCGTATATCCAAATAATGAAGTAGAAATTAAAAAAGTGGAAACTGAAATAAATAGAAGAACTCATTTTGATATACAATTTTTCAAAAAAACAGACCCATCTGTAAGTTATGCATTTCGTGATATATTACCGCAATATAGTATTGGAGAATTAGATGCATTATCGACAAAATATAACATAATTATTTATATTTTAAAATATTGTATAAATCGTCCTCGACCTATACAAATAAATCCAGATTTAAATGTTTTAGAATCAAAAACTGCAAATACTCCAGCGTATCCTGCGGGACATGCGTTTCAAGGTTATCTTTTATCTAAAATATTATCAAAGAAACATCCGGAAAAAAGACAAGAATTAGAACATATTGCGGAAAAATGTAATATAGTTCGCATAAAAGCAGGGTTACATTATCCTAGTGATGGTTTGTTTTCAAAAAAGATTGTAAATTATTTATTATAAGTTGCTAAATTAACTTTTTGTTTTATTTTTGTTATATTTATTCATGCGAATAAATTTCATTATATATATAATTAGTTCATAGTATAAATACAATTATATATATATATATATTCATAATGTCAAATGTTGAAGTAATTACAGTAGCAACTCATTCGGAAGGAAATTATGAAAATTTGATTCATAACAAACATAATGTAAATATAAAAGTTCTGGGATTCGGAGAAAAATGGAGAGGATTAATTATGAAATACGAATTAGTAAATAAACACATTCAAGATAAAGAAGACGATGATATTATTATTTTTATAGATGGTTTCGATACAGTTATGTGTAAGGATATTTCGTCAATATTAACACATTTTAATTCGCAAGATAAAAAAGTAATCTATTCTGTAGATCAAGTTCCAGATGGTATACAAAAATTTATATATGATAGAGTATTTTATAAAAAAGGTAATCAAGTAAATATTAATAGTGGAATGTATATCGGATATGTAAAATATTTAAAATTTATTTTAAAGGACATGTTAAATCGAGAATTTAAAAGTGATCAAAAAGCAACGGTTCATATTTATAAACAATATGACTTTATTGGCGCAGACGAACAAGAAATTATGTTTAAAAATAAAATAATGCAAACAAAAATGAATATAAGTGAAAACGACCCACCTTTTGTTAGTTTTCCTGGATTTATTTATCCAAATCGATTATATAGATGTGTTTTTGAATATTCCCAATATTTTCTAGACATTTATCTCGGTGTATTTGTGTTATTAAGTAGCATTATTCTATATTATAAAAGATATACGTTTTTTATTTTACTAGGTGGAATTTACATTTTTATATTTTATAATATGGATAAAAGTGGTATAAAAGATAAAATAAAAAATAATACAATATTTTATTAAAATTTATATATACATGGATAAAATGGAAATAATAACCATTGCAACCCATAATGATGGAAATTTTAATGAATTAATAAATAACAATTTTAATGAGAAAATAAAAGTATTAGGATATGGACAAAAATGGTATGGATTTAAAATGAAATACGA
>Ga0315320_10000781_pt1 | contig 26142 bp, 20 predicted proteins | sample M140m21515metaG_FD_203458 | JGI IMG/M metagenome (GOLD analysis project Ga0315320, IMG submission 203458) | Ammonia-oxidizing marine archaeal communities from Monterey Bay, California, United States - M1 40m 21515 | ecosystem: Environmental > Aquatic > Marine > Coastal | place: USA: California... | reverse complement strand
AGAGAAGCTGGCGGCGGATGAGTCGTTTATGATTTACCAGAACATGGCCAACGGCTGTCAGCAGTTGTTGGCCCAGAAAAAACAGGAACGGCGACAGGCGGGGGGATAGCCGCGCTGCCGCCGTTCGTGGATTAGATTTTTCCCGCGCTTACTTCAGGCTCTTAATGCGCACATTGCGGAACTGCACCGCAGCGCCGTGTCCGGCAAAGCCAAAGTGGCCCTCGGTGCGCAGGCGACCCTTGTACTTGGCAATGGGCGCCATGGATTTCTCCACCTTGCTGAGGTCCGCATCAAGGATGGTTTCGCCGTTGAGCACGACCTTGATAGTGTGGCCTTTCACGGTGACTTCCTGAGTGTTCCATTCGCCGGGTTTCTTGAGGAACCCGCGCTTGGCGGCGACCATGCCGTAGGCGCTGCCGTGGTATTGCGCCGGATGAAGCTTGGCATAATTCTTTGCGGTGTTGTCGAGTACCTGCAATTCGCACATGCCCACATAGGCGGTGTCCCCTTTGCCGGGGTAACGAATGGCGAGGCCATTGTTGCCGCCTTCGGGCAGTTTGATCTCCAGCCTCACGACGAAGTCGCCATAGCTGTCCTTGGTGTAGATGGTACCACCTTTGCCGGGCTTGCACTGGATGGTGCCGTCAGTGACTTGGTAGTTGTCAATCGGGCCGGCCCAACCGGTGAAATCATTGCCGTTGAAGAGAGGCTTGAAGCCTTTCTCCTCAGCGACCGCGCTGAGGCTAAGCAATAGGGTAAGTGCGATGAGTTGTTTTTTCATATTAGTTCAATTCCTTGATGAAGATATTACGCCAGCAGATTTCGCCACCGTGGGTTTGCAGCTGGATAGGGCCGTGGGCAATCAGTGGTTTGCGGTTCGCCTTGGGTGTTTTGCGGTCCCAGAAATTGGTGAGGGGCGCATTGTCCACGACGAGTTTGTCGTTAAGCTTGATGGTGACCTTGTCGCCTACCATTTTGATGTAGAAAGTATTCCACTCGCCAAAAGGCTTGTCGGCCAGCACGAGCGGGTCGCGACCGGGCGTGCCAGTAGGGCCGTTGTTCCAAAGACCTCCGGAGCCTTTGTCCGCGCCGATCTTCCATTTGCCGCCTTCCTTGGTGGTGTCCCAAATCTGGACCTGCGGAACGCCGCGCAGGTAAATGCCGCTGTCGGCCTTGGCGACGGTTTTGTAGTCTACGTACAACTCGAAGTCGCCGTAGTTCTTTACGGTGCTAAGGTAAAGGCCATTCCCGTCATTGATTAGGATACCATCCTTTACTGACCAGTGCTGTTGAATGTCCTTGAGGCTGTCCGTCTTTTTCTTGGCCAACGCCTTCTTATCCAGCGCCATCCATTTGGCGGGATCTTCAGTCTTCAAACCCCACCAATCCTTGAGGTCTTTGCCGTTAAACAGGGCCTTAAATCCCTTGGGCGGCTGGTTGAGGTCGGCGCCCGTCACAGTGACGGCCGCGAGGAGGAATGCGGGGATGAGTTTCATCAGTTTCATGACAAAAAATCGTTCGTGGAACGGCCCGATGATGGGCTGACCACGAACGATTGCAAGCTCGGTCTGCTTTTGCCTAGCTAATCTTCGGCAGGCTCGCCGCGGCGATGGCTTGACCGTGGCGTTTCTCGGTTTCATCCGGGAAGTGGAACTTGATCCGTTCTGCCAGTTCCGGAAATTCCGAGGCCATTACTTCCTTGGAGCGCGTGATGATGTGCTCACCGCCGGGTCCGGTGGTCACACGGCCCAGCAGCAATACATGCTGGAATTCATAAAACTCCGCGTAATGCGCCAACGTGTAGCCAAGGTAAATTCCAATGGCGTCGTAAATCTTCAGCGCGCGCTCGTCGCCTTCTTCCATCAGCTTTTGCACGATCTTTAACTGCTCGGGCATGCTTAGGCTGGCATCGTACTCAATGCCCGAAGCCGGCAGCAGGCGGGCGACTGCTTGTTGCGAGAAATACTGCGCACCCACGCCAAGGTCGCCGCTCCATTCATCGGCCGGCGCCTCGGGATGCAGATCCACCGGCGCAAAGGCCAGTTCGCTGAGCCACGTGGTGATGTTGCCATCCATATCCACATACCCGCCGCCTTCACTCGTGCCCATGGCAATGCCAAGCACGCCGTTGCCGGATTCCCCCTTCTTGCGTAGCGCCATTGAGCCGGCCAAGGCGGTCACCTCGCCGTCATTGATCACTTCCAGTGGGCAATCCCATTCCTCGGCAATGTTGGTGAACATATCGCGCACCTTGGCCTCGAAATCCTCCGGGGCTACGCCGCGGAAGAGGGAGGCCCACGTCACCTTATTGTGTGAGTAACAGCCGGCGGCGCTGCCGCCAATGGCGTCCACGCGCGGCAGATGTTCGGCGGCGCGCTTAAGGGAATCAATGATACCCTCATAATGATAGTCCGGGTTCGGCTCGAAGTATGGATCCCACACGATCTCTTCGCTGAACTTCACTTCACCATCAATCACCGCAGCCGCCTTGCGGTCACTGCCGCCCAGGTCGAAGCCAATGCGGCAGCCATCCAGATGCCGGCCAATCGGACGCGCCTGAGAATTTTCCGCGGGCAATTCGGAACAAGCCACCACCTCGAGCGAGTGACGATTGTTCTTCACGCCAATCACGTCGTCGTCAAATTTGCCGAACTCGTTGTTCCGGTAGTATTCCTGCAGCCGATCGATATAAGCATCCGCGCCGCTCAGGTGAATCTTCCAGCCACCGCGTTGCCATAGGAGAAATTTCACCATGCGTTCGAGGTGACGGAAATTGTTCGGCTCCAGCTCGTGATTGGCCGGGAACAGCACGGTGCGGTGATGAAACACGGAACCATCAGCCTGCTCGAGGCCGATGCCGAGGTCCACAGCCGCACCGGTATCGCGAGCTGCTGCCTCGAAGGCTCGGTTCACCAGAATCGCCGGGCGAAAGGTGGGATGGAGTTCAGGAAGAAACTTCGGTTCGGGCAAAAGATTCACGTCACTCATTTTTCGGGGCGCGAATCCTGTTCTGTTCGGCCAACCATTGCAAGCCAGCTTCGGGAATTATTTCGTGGCCGCCCTGAAAAATCGTCACCCGCGCGGCGCCTGATTTTCTGCGGAAAAGAACAGTTTTTCGACCATAACTCGCGTCGACTGCCGTTTCCTTACGCAAGGCCGCCGGCACCTTGGCCGTTTTCACAAACTCACCAATCAATGCTGGACTGAGGCGATCCTTAGGTTTCGCCAAGGCGTTGAAAGCCTCGAATGAATGACTGATTGGCACGCTGCCTTTATGGCCGTCAGTGATGCCGGCGTTGATATCCAGATTCACGCCACGGGCGCGGGCCATGTAGGTAATGGCCGAACGTTTCAAGGCATCCGCATGCGCCGGCGTGCCGGGCACAGGTTTATGGCCGCCCAAAGCCGCCTCGATCTCGCCCGCATAACGCAGTTTACGCGCTGTCGTTTCCGCATGCCACTTCACCAAATCTGAAATCGGCACCCACGCCGAGACACCCGCCCACAGTTCAGGCGCACGCCCCGCCATTAATAGACTCGCATAACCACCGCCCGAGGCTCCAATTACATAAATTCGATTAGGATCAACGTTCCCTTGCTGCCTAGCCCACGAAACAGCACTGAGAATATCCTGTACTGCAAGCTCCGAGCCCATCGACGACGGAGTACGATTACGCCCACGGAAGTTGGGATGAATGAAGTGCCAATCGTGATTCACAGCCCACTGACCGTAAGAGGTGTTCGCCTGCCGATAATCGCTCGACCACGAATGCAATCCCACCAGCAAAGGTCGAGCTTCTTTAGTGGACGGCGCGAAATGCAGTGCCGGCTGATCCGTACCATCCGCCGCACTGCGATATTTGATTTCCTGAATCTCTTCCGGCCAGCCAGGCAAGACTGCTTGAAGATTAGCTACTGAAACCAACAGTAACGATACTGACCAAGCTCTCAGGTTCAATCGGTTAACCTACTTAGGAGGGTTGGTTGGGATCAGATTCCTCGTGGTGCATCTCTTCTTTCAACTCCACATCCTCATTACTTGCCTCATCTTCTCCACCGCAAGCCACGAACAGGAGCGACACCGCTGCATACAAAACGTTCTTCATATTGATAAATAAATTGGGTTACTGGCTTGGCAGGATGGTAATGAGGTTTAATTCGTCCCCCAAGCATAAACCCTCACTGCGAGTTTTTGCGGCGGCTCTTAGCTGATTATTATAATCGGTGCTAGTGCCTTGTTTGGTGGATCCATCTGCCATAACCCAATTGGCCTCGTCACTTTGAAATCCTGTCATGCTGTATTCTTTAATGCCGGGTCCAAAGAACTTGGCGTTATACGATCCGGTAGCGAAGTCGTACCGCTCCACAGCGCATCCGTTGTGACCGTCACCGTTTCCGCCCTGCAACTTCCTGTTTTGAGTCGCATAGTTCCATCGATCAGAATTATTCACACCCCCGAAATCTGTGATGTATTTCACTCCATCAGCCTGTGAAGCACCAGCCACATTTCTGGTTGAGGCAATGATGGTTGATCCAACAGTCACATCTCCCTGCATTTTAATTGCATAACTCTGCCGGTTGGGTCGGAGCAAATGGCCGCCATGATTGGCTTTTAAATCAGCCCAGGATTTTTTTGATTCTTTCCGCTGATTAGCTATCGCCTTGGGATCCAAAGGCGATACATAGGAAGTGTAATCCATGAGGATTTCAGAAACCGCGTATGCACGAGGCCAACACCAATGCTCATAACGATCTTGAATATCTCGATACCCAAGTGTTTTGGCATACGCATTATTGACTATTTGCGGATCCACCTGAGGCGTAGCTCCACCCTGAAGGCCCGCATAGTTTTCATATGCCGCGTGGTACGATTTCAGCTTGTTCGCACATTTTAGCCGGTTCGCCTTGGTCTTAGCCTTAGCCAGAGTAGGCAAAAGCATACTCGCCAAAATTCCGATAATGGCGATTACGACTAGTAACTCTATTAGTGTGAAACCTTTATTCCTTCTCATTGCGCGTTTAACGCAGATATTATGCCAATCTCCATAGCATTCAAAACGGCCAAAAAACGATCAGAATCAATTTTTTATTTGGAAAATAGGCGTAAAAACCACGCCGTATTGCGTTGTAATAACACAGATAAACAAACCTCGAACCCTCACGCGGATGGCGCTCGCGTTTTACCCATATTAATCCACGAAGTCGTATTCTTTTTCGAACATCCCCAACACCGGACTCGGTGCGTGTTGCACCACCTTTTCGGTCCGGATTCCCAGTACGGCATGACGCAGCCCGGTGTGGTATCATGAAAGCTCGTCCAGCTTTCCATACCAAACCCGTTCCGGCTACCCATTGGCTCTCAGTTACTTGGCTTTTGAAAAAAATTTGTGCAGACTGCTTCGCGTGTCGCGCATACGCATTGCTGCTGTGGACGAGGTGGAGGAAGGTAAGACGTTGAAGTTTCCCTTCAAGCGCAAGGAGCAACCGATGGAGGGATTTGTTGGACGCTTCAATGGGACGTTGTTTGCCTATGAGAACACCTGCCGTCACATTCCGATTTCACTCGATTACGGCGACAACCGGTTTTTCACCAACCAAGGCGATGCGCTGATGTGCCAAACGCACGGTGCAGTCTATGAGCCCGACACGGGACTCTGCACGCGCGGGCCATGTGCAGGGGCGAGTTTGTTTCCACTGGAGGTAGTGGAGGAAGACGGCGTGTTGTGGTTTGAGGAAGATTGATCCTCACACGGACGCATGAACTACGCCAGCACGCCCTTAACCACTTTGCCGTGCACATCAGTGAGGCGATATTTGCGACCTTGGAAACGGTAATAGAGTTTCTCGTGATCCATACCCATGAGATGCAGGATGGTGGCCTGTAGATCGTGCACGTGTACCTTGTCCTCAGCGACCTTGAAGCCCAGCTCGTCGCTGGCGCCGTAGGTGCCGGGCTTGGAGCCGCCGCCGGCCATCCACTGAGTGTACACGTCCGGATAATGATCGCGCCCAAGCACTTTACCCTTGGCTGTGCGGCCTTCGCGGAAGGGCGTGCGACCGAATTCACCACCCCACACGATAAGGGTGTCCTCAAACAACCCACGTTCCTTGAGGTCCTTGATTAGGGCGGCGATGGGTTTATCCATCGTCTTGCACTTGTTGCGCAGACCATCGCCAAGGCCCGTGCCCGCGCCGGTGCCGTGGAAATCCCAACCCCAGTCGAAGAGGTGCACAAAGCGAACGCCCTTTTCCACCAACCGACGCGCGAGCAAAATGTTGTTGGCCAAACTCCCCGCGCCGGGCTTGGCGCCGTAGCTGTCGAGAATGTGTTTCGGTTCCTTGGAAATATCCATCACCTCCGGCACGCTTGCCTGCATGCGATAAGCCATCTCGTACTGCGCAATGCGCGTGATAGTCTCGGGGCTCCCAAGTTCCTTGGCCTGGATGCGGTTCAGGTCATTGAGCGCATCGAGGCTCTTGCGGCGCAACGCACGGCTCATGCCTTTAGGGTTGGACACATAGAGCACCGGATCGCCCTTGGACCGACATTGCACGCCCTGAAAAACGCTGGGCAGAAAACCGCTGCCGAAGGAGTTCTTGCCGCCATTGGGCTGCACGCCGCTGGAGATCAATGCCACGAAGCCGGGTAGATTCTGGTTCGCACTGCCGAGGCCGTACGTCATCCACGAGCCCATGCTCGGCCGACCTTCGCGCGCGCTGCCAGTGTAGAGTAGCAGCTCCGCCGGCGCGTGGTTAAACTGATCAGTCGTCATGGATTTGATAAACGAAATATCGTCCACGTGCTTAGCCAGCTCCGGCACGGCGTCGCTCATCCACGCGCCGGTTTGGCCGTGCTGCTTGAAATCGTGCGGGGTGCCCATCAGCTTCGGCACGCCCGAGGTGAAGGCAAACCGCCGGCCTTTCAGGTATTCGTCCGGACAATTCTCGCCGTCCCGCTTTTGCAGCTGCGGCTTGTAGTCGTACATATCCAACACGGGTGGTGATCCAGTCATGTGCAGATAAATGACGCTCTTGGCCTTCGGTGCGAAATGCGGTTGGCGCGGCTTGAGCGGTTGGGTGGGATCAAATGTCACGTCAGCCGAAGCCGATTGAGTGCCACCCATCATCGAGGCTAGCGCCGCTGCGCCTAGGCCCATCCCCGCCTCGCCGAGAAACTGTCGGCGCGTGCGATGCAAAAGCTGTTCGTGTTGCAGGTTCATTGTTTCGCTCAGTCTAATCGATTTTCAATTTTTTCCCATCGGTCATCGTGCTGCCGATTGTGTTTGTGATTCTTCTGGTTTCTTTTGTCGTTCGCGTTAGGTCTGCCGGCGGGGCGCAGGCAGCACTTTATCGTTTCATGAACATCTCATCCAAATTTAACATCACATTGCCCACAATCGACCATGCGGCAAGCTCGTCGGCTTTCATGCCATCGGGCAGCGGGCCGATCGGATCGGTGGCCATCATTTTGGCCGCAACCGCGTCCTTTTTATAATCAGCAAGTAACTCGGTGTAGAGCCCAACGAGGCGGCTAACCTCAGCACGCTTTGGCGAGCGTGAAAGGCAAAGGTTAATCCCAAATGAAACTCGCTCGTGTGGCGTGGCGCCGCCTTCCTTCACCATGCGGCGCGCGAGGGCCTGCGAGGCTTCCACATACACCGGGTCATTCATCGTCACCAACGCCTGTAGCGGCGTATTTGTCGGCACCCGGCGCACGGTGCAGACGTTACGGTTTGGCGCATCAAACGCCGCCATGGAGGGGTACGGATTGGTGCGGCGCCAGTGGGTGTAAATACCGCGGCGATACTTATCCTCGCCCACGCTGGTTTTCCAGTCCATGCCCGGGCCAAACGCCGCGGACACACCAAAGCTCGGCTGGTAAGGCTTCACCGGCACGCCGTACATTTTGGCGCTGAGTAGGCCGCTGACGGACATCGCCTGATCGCGGATCATCTCGGCGGTCAACCGCAAGCGCGGGCCGCGCGCGTAAAAGCGGTTGGCTGGGTCGTTCTCCAAATGCTCCGGTGTGGAGCGCGAGTCCTGCCGGTACGCGGCGCTGGTGACCAGGAGTTTGAGAAACTTCTTAGTATCCCACTTCATCCGCACCAACTCGGTGCCCAGCCAGTCGAGTAACGCCGGGTGCGTGGGCAATTCGCCCTGCGAACCAAACTCCTCACTGGTGCGCACGATGCCGGTGCCGAAGATGGATTCCCAATAACGGTTGGCAATCACGCGCGCGGTGAGCGGGTTGCCCTCATTCAGAATCCATTCGGCTAGCTGCAGGCGGTTGGGCTTATCAGCGGTCGGCACGCCGAACACTTCCGGCACGCCCTCGTAAACGCGCTCGTCTTTCTGCTGATAGTTGCCACGCAACTGAATATGCGTCTCGCGGCCCTTGGCCATCTCGCGCATCACCGGCACGGTGGTGGTGCCTTTCATCCCGGCGAGCTGTTTTTTGGCCGCGTCCAGTTCCTTCACCTTGGCAAGGGTCTTGGGGTTGTTGGCCGCGTAATAATCCTTAAGTCGTTTCACCTGCGCCACACTGCGTTTTTCAACCGGGGCACTCAGGATGCCGTGTACGTCTTGGGCCAGTGCCACCTCAAGCTTAGGCAACACGCCGGTCACTATGGAGATGATTACGTCTTCGTCTTTGAGGTCCTTGACGGTCACTTCCACCACATCTCCTTCGGCAGCGGTGGTGGTCGCCTTAAACCGCAGCAGACCGGTGGCGAGCGTGTTGGGAACGGACACGAAGGGCAACAACCGCGCGCCGTCGAGCGCGTAGTCGACATTCACTTTAAAGACCTTGTTGGATTCCTCTTTCCAAATCACCTTGCGATTGGCGTCCAGCACCTCCACTCGATGCACTTTCAACCGCTCGGCCAGACCGGTACCGGTGCGGTTCCAAATCGCGAGCTTCCCGATCGGCTGCTCACTGCCGAGATCCACCTCCCACCATGGGTTGTCCTCCTGCGCGGTGTGCGTCACCGTCTTCTTGGCAAAATCACCGCTAGTGTTTCCGTCGTTGCCATACTTAGCCGGCCCTCCGAAATCTGTACTGCTCTGGGTTGCCTTACCCTTAGGCGCGATGTTGGCGCCGTTGCTGAACACCTGCACCTCGCCCAGATGCAGAAACACGCCTTTGCCCACGTTGGTGACGCGCACGAAGCGGCCTTTCAAATCCTTCTCGCCCTGCGGTCGCAGCTTGATCGTCACACGGCTCGGATTCACACCGGCTACCTGCAGTTGAACGAATTTGCCAGCCGGAACTTTCGCGGAGAGCACATTGTTCTCGCGCGCAATTGCCAGTCGCTTCACCGGCACCCGTTGCTCAAATTGCTTGGCCCACGGCTCCACCCCATCCAGCGCTGTCGCCTTAAGGTGAGCCAACTCCTTCTCCAGCGCCGCCACTTTTAGCTCCGTGTCCTGCCGCTGTTTTTTTTGTGCCTCGCTGTAAATACTGACGAACGGCGCCTCGTTGCGCTTATCGCTGTCCTCGGTGTTGTTAAAAATGGCGAACAAGCGGAAGTACTCCGCTTGGCTGAGCGGATCATACTTGTGATCGTGGCACTGCGCGCAAGCCATCGTGGTGCCCATCCACACCTGCATGGTGGTATTCACGCGATCGACTACCGCCACGTTGCGAAACTCCTCATCGGCCGTGCCTCCTTCGTTGTTTGTCTGCGTGTTACGATGAAACGCGGTGGCAATCAGCTGATCGTTGGTCGGTTTGCCGAGTAAATCTCCAGCGAGCTGTTCGCGCGTGAATTGATCAAACGGCATGTTGCTGTTGAGCGCGCGAATCACCCAATCGCGATAGCCCCAAATCGTGCGCGGCTGATCATCCGCATACCCGGTACTGTCCGCGTACCGCGCAAGGTCCAGCCATTGCCGCGCCCAATGCTCGCCATACGCCGGCTTGGCCAAGAGACGGTCCACGAGTTTCTCATACGCTTCCGGCGAGGTATCCGCCACAAACGCCGCCACCTCCGCCCGCGTCGGCGGCAACCCTGTTAGATCCAGGCTCACTCGTCGAATTAACGCCTGCTTGTCCGCCACCTTCGAAGGTGCCCAGCCGCGCTTGTCCAGTTGCGCGAGGATAAAGCGGTCCACGTCGTTGCGGCTCCACTGGGAATTCTTCACCGCCGGCACCGCTTCACGTTTAGGTTTTACATAGGCCCAGTGAGGCTCGTACTCCGCGCCTTCGGCGATCCATTGTTTGAGGATCGCCTTTTGCTCCGCCGTCAGGGCGAGCTTGGATTCCTTGGGTGGCATCAGCTCATCAGCGTCTTCGGCAAAAATGCGGTAGACGAGTTCGCTCTCCTCCACGTCGCCCGGCTTAATGGCGAATAGCCCGGCCTTATTTTCTGTAACTGCAGCCTCGCGAACATCCAACCGCAGTTTTGCTTTACGTGCGGCTGCATCCGGTCCGTGACAGGTATAGCAATTTTCCGAAAGAATCGCGCGGACGTCGCGATTAAAGGAAATCTTCTTGGGCGCCGCCGAAGCCCACGCCGTCAACAACCCGAAGCTCAATAAAATCCGCCAAGTTTTCATGTGAGAAGTCGATCATGCAGGCCATGAGGTAGCCTGTAAAGATTGGATGGGAACCAGATCATTTGAATTCACCATATACGAACAAATTGAAAATCTCTGTGTTCACTGTGCCTCTATGGTGAAAAATCATACCAAAATCGGTTTCACCACTTTTCCGTGCACATCGGTCAGCCGATACCGGCGGCCCTGAAATTTGTAAGTAAACCGCTCATGATCAATGCCCAGCAAATGCAGCAGCGTGGCTTGGAAATCGTGCACATGCACGCGGTCCTGCACGGCGTTGATTCCCAGATCGTCACTCGCACCGTAGGTCATACCCGGTTTCACTCCGCCACCGGCCATCCATGTGGTGAAGGCATACGGATGATGGTCGCGCCCCCATTGCTTGCGGTTCCGGATGTCGCCCTGAATAAACGGCGTACGACCGAATTCGCCACCCCAGACCACCAACGTATCCTCCAGCAACCCGCGTTGTTTGAGATCGGCAATCAACCCAGCGCTCGGCTGGTCCGTGTCGCGGCATTGATTGTATAGCTCGGTGGTCACGCTGCGGTGCTGATCCCAGCCCGCATGCATCACCTGTACAAACCGCGTGCCGCGCTCAATCAATCGGCGCGCCATCAAGCAGTTGTAGGCAAAGGAGCCGCGCTCCTTCACCGAGGGCCCGTAGAGATCCAGCACACTCTTCGGTTCCTTGGCTACATCAGTGAGTTCCGGCACGCTGGTTTGCATGCGATAGGCCATCTCGTACTGTGCAATGCGCGTGAGAATTTCCGGGTCACCAAACTCCGCATGACGCATTCGGTTGAGTTTACCCAGATCATCAAGCATCCCGCGACGCTCTTGGCCTGTGATGCCGTTGGGGTTTTGCAAATACAATACCGGATCGCCGCCCGCACGAAATTTTACACCCTGAAAGCGCGAGGGCAAAAAGCCGCTGCCCCAGTAAAAATCATAGAAAATCTGACCGCAGGTCGTCCCCTTGCTAACGCTGGTCATCACCACAAACGACGGCAGACTATCCGTGTCGCTACCCAGCCCATAGCTAAGCCACGCGCCCAGCGTCGGTCGACCAGGCATTTCCGCGCCGGACATGAAAAACGAAATCGCAGGCGCATGGTTCACCTGCTCAGTGTGCATGCTCTTGATGAAACAAATATCATCGGCCGCCTTGCCCACGTACGGCATGAAGTTGCTCACCCACGCGCCACTTTGCCCGTGCTGCTTGAACGGCTCAATCGGCGCCAGCATCAATTTGCCCTGCGGATTGCCTGTCATGGTGCTGAACCGTTTGCCCTCCACAAAATCCTGAGGCACCGGCTTGCCATGCAACTGCTCCTGCAACGGCTTGTAGTCATACAAATCCGTGTGCGTTGGCGCTCCGTTCATGAACAGATAAATCACCCGCTTCGCCTTGGGCGCGAAATGAGGCAGCGAACCCAGCCCTCCAAACGCCCCCCCGGTCTGGTCCGCCAAACCGTCCTGTTGCAATAGGTTCCCCAAAGCCGCCGCGCCAATTCCCGTCGCCGTCCGGCCGAAAAACTGCCGGCGATTGATCATGAGCTGGGATTCAGTCAATGGATTCATATCATTCACGCGTGATCACTTCGTCGAGATTAAACAGCAGATTGCACAGCACCGTGTATGCCGCATGATCGGTCACGGTAAGGGTTTCGTCGCGGACATGTTCGCCGACCTTTAACAACTCCTGCGCAGCCTCAGGTTTGGCGGTATAGGTGACGCGCAATTGCTGGATACGCTGTTGCAGCACAGCCGCTTCAGCGGCGGATGGCGGGCGGGCAGTCGCTAGGCGAAAGGCATGCGCCACGCGGGCTACGTCATCGCCCCCAGCTTCCTGAAGCACCCGCTGGGCCATTGCGCGGGCCGCTTCTACATAGGCAACATCGTTGAGGGTGATCAATGCATGCAACGGCGTGTTCGTTCGCGCGCGACGCACTTCACAGGTCTGTCGTTTGGCTTCATCAAAGAACATCGTGGGCCCTACAATGCGCCGCCAGAAAGTATAAAGACTACGTCGATATAAAGCTTCGCCTTTGTCCTGTGAGTAGCGTTTTTTGCCAAACGTACTTTCGGCCCAAACATCCGGTGGTTGATAAGGCTTTACCGGAGGGCCTCCCAATCTTTCCACCAACAGTCCGCTTATCGCCAGGGCCTGATCACGAATCATCCACGAAGGCAACCGGTAGCGTGTCATGCGTGCCAGCAGTCGGTTTTCCGGATCGCGCTCGTGCAACGCAGAAGTCACCGCTGAGCTTTGGCGGTAGGTTGCACTCAGCACGATCCGCCGATGCAGCCTCTTGACGTTCCAGTTATCGGAAACAAATTCCTGCGCCAGCCAGTCGAGCAAACCCGGATGACTCGGCTGTTCACTTTGCACACCAAAATCCTCGGTGGTCTTCACTAATCCCGTACCAAAGAACTGCTGCCAGATCCGATTCACCGTCACACGAGCGGTCAATGGATGCTTGGAATTGACCAGCCACTCCGCCAAACCCAACCGGTTGCGCGGAGCATCTTCTGGTAACGGCGGCAAACTCTCCGGCGTGTTACTACCCACCACGATGTCCGTTGGCTTGTTGTACACACCGCGGATGAGTACGCGCGTTTCACGCTTGGTCCCATCACGCATCACCATCACTTTGGGGAACGCTTTGCGAAAATCGTTGATGCGTTTTTTCGCAGCATCCGTCTCAGTTTGCAACCGGCGCAATTCAGGATCATTCAAACTGTAGGCTTTGCTGACTATCTCCTTCATAGCCACCGTACGTTTGGCGGGCTCAGCCTGCAGAGCTGTCAGTAATTCGCCTAAACCAAAGCCCGGCTCGCCTGAATTAGAAACGGACACGCGAAACCGTCCCATTACATGCTGCTTAGCCGAGTGATTGAATTTCATGAGAACCGTCAACTTGGTGCCAGCTTTTTCCACAGCAGGTTCAGCAAGCGTGAATATTGCCGTGTGTGCCTGCTTAACACCTTGTTGCCCCGGCCATACTCCCCATCCACTACCGGCGTTGCCATCAATCGCCTGTTTCACATCAAGGCCGCCCTGATTGAATGTCGATTTAGCGCCCGTCAGCTTCAATTCCTTTGGTTCGGACCCCGCGCTTTCGATCATTATTTTGAAATCCGTTAGCACAAAATTTCCGCCTTTAACCCGGCTCAACCCGCCCGCTGGCAGACTCGCATGCTGCAATGCCTCCAACCGCACATGACGAAACGGTTTCACGCCCGCAGCCATTTGCACCGCATATTCATCGCGATCGGGCAGCTTGCCTTTCGCCAGCACCGATTGATCCGGCAGTAATTCCAAAGTCTGCTGCTGCGCGCGGGCGGCGATGGGTTTCAGTGGCGTCCAAGCGGAGGCTGATCCGCGCTTCAACTGCTCCGACTCCCACTTCGCCTGTCCTTGTGCCAATACCGCGCGTCGAGCTGCGATGGCTTTCGTATGCGCGACGATCTTTTGATCCAGACCGGTGATTTCCTTTTTCTGCTCGATTGTACCCACCTGAATATTGGGCGCCATTGCTGGATCTCCACCACCACCATTCACCGGCGTTTGATTAAAGAAAGAATACATGCTGAAGTAATCGCGCTGGCTAATCGGGTCAAACTTATGGTCGTGGCAACGGCAACAATTAAAGGTCAGCCCCATCCACACCGTGCCCACCGTTTCAGTCTGATCAAATACATATTCCACGCGATTTTCTGCTGCGATGCGGCCACCTTCGCCGTTGATCATGTGATTACGATTGAAGCCCGTCGCCAGCACCTGCTCCTCCGTTGCATTCGGCAGCAGATCTCCGGCGATCTGTTCCACGGTAAAGTCGTTGTACGGCTGATTGGCATTGAAGGCGCGAACCACCCAATCACGCCACGGCCACATGGTGCGTTCGCGATCACCCTGATACCCATTGCTATCGGCATACCTTGCGGCCTCGAGCCAATCCCATGCCATGCGCTCACCATAACGCGGTGAAGCCAAAAGACGGTCGACCACTATTTCAAATGCCTTGGGAGACTTGTCTTTCTGGAAAGCATCCACCTCGGTCAAAGTGGGGGGTAATCCCGTGAGATCCAAAGTCACGCGGCGCAACCATGTAATCCGATCCGCTGCCTTGGAAGGCTTCAATCCTTCCCGCTCCAATCGCGCCAGAATAAAGTTATCGATTCCACTGCGCGGCCAGTCGCCCAGCTTCACTTTTGGCAGGGCCACGAGTTTAGGAGTTTCATACGCCCAATGCTTGCCCCACTTAGCCCCCGCATCGATCCATTCCTTGACCGTAGCTTTTTGTGCTGCGGTTAGTTTGAGATTCGATTCAGGCGGCGGCATGAGTTCATCCGCATCCTTTGAAAAAATGCGCGCGATGATTTCGCTCTCTGCACTTTTACCCGGAACAATGACCTCCCGCTTGGCATCCGCCTCCACATCCAAACGCAGCTTAGCTTTACGCGCGTTAGCATCGGGGCCATGGCAGGTAAAACAGGTGTCCGAAAGGATAGGCAAAACGTCCCGGCTAAAATCCGGGGCGGCAAACACATTGCAGGCGACAGAAAACACCGCGATGGAGATCCAACATCGCATCGCAGGTAGTTTGAGGCTCATACGCCGCTTGGCAAGCCAGCAGAATCCCTAGCTGACCCTCACCGAGTGAGACGGATCATATTTGAGGGCTGGCTCAACTAATTCGGCATCGTTACGCAGGAAATGGAGGGTCACTGCCCGGCGTGAATGAGCACTGCGATTGGCCTATGCGTGGCCAGAATGCCCAACACACCGGCCGCGCCCCAAAGCAGGAATAAAACCCAATCAACGTGCCGCAGCCACGGCTGCATCATAAACTACTTTTAGCGGTACATCCGCCGACGCTGCGATGGCGCGACAGCTTTCGTATTCTGGTGCCACCTGCACAATCTCGCCATTGAGTTTGCCCAGTTTCACGGTCACCTCCCCGTGCGGGGTGGTCACGGTCCTGGTCTCGCGCTGAAGCTTGCGGCGTTCAGTCAAGGTACGGCGCACACCAAAGGCGCTGGTCTCGCGCAGGATCATTTCGCAGAACTGATCGGCATCGACCTCGGCACAAAGCACGCTGAGCTGCACACCGGGTCGATTCTTTTTCATCTGAATGGCCGTGTGCACCACGTCCAGCGCGCCGGCGTTCAATACGCGTTCCACAAAGTCGCCCAAGACTTCTGAACTAATATCATCAAGATTAGTTTCCAGCACCGATATCGTGTCCGTCTCCCAATCGTTACTACCGCTCTTCACCGACTCCTCGCCCAACACTGCGCGCAGAACATTAGGACGGGTTTCACAATCGCGTGTGCCCAACCCAAAGGCGACCTTCTCAGGGGTAAGATTTTGCAACGGCCCAAAGTCCTCGGCGAATTCGGCAATCAAGGCAGCGCCAGTCGGGGTAATGAGTTCATTAGGTTCCTCACACTGGGTAATGGCCACACCGCGTTCAGCGAGAATATTGAGTGTCGCCGGTGCGGGAATGGGAAAGCGGCCATGGGCGCACATGATAAACCCGGTGCCCTCAATCACCGGCCCGCTGCGCACGCGTGGTTTGCCCAAAAGTTCCAGCGCAATACAGCCGCCGACGATATCGACAATGGAATCCACCGCACCCACCTCATGAAAGTGCACCTCAAAAGGCGGCATGCCATGAATTTTGCCCTCGGCATTGGCCACGCGTTGAAACACAGCAACCGACTTTTCCTTAACCCAATCACTCAGAGTGCTGTCGTGGATCATCTCCGAGATCTGCGCAAAGTTTCGGCTGTGTCCATGACCATCATCACCTCCATGACTGTGCTCATGCGAATGCTCGTGCGAGTGACTGTGTTCGTGAGAATGATCATGGGAATGACTGTGGCCATGATCTCCTTCGCCGCCGGCCGCCAAATGCACATCAAACTTCACCCCATCAATGGCGCATTTCTGCCGGCGATTGGCACTGAGTGTGTAGCCGTCCAGTTTTAGCTTCTTCAGCTCTGTATCCAGCGCATCGAAATCCACGCCCAGATCGATCATGGCTCCTAGAAACATGTCGCCACTGATGCCGCTAAAAATATCGAGGTAAAGGGTTTTCACGATTGAGTTGGAACCCTAGCGAAGATTCGTTTTGGCGTCAAAAGATTCGGCTTGATTCGCCTTAAGGCGGGCGATCGTTGGCTTTGCCAACAACCACCAGCAATAGAACAGGAATAAAAAGATCGGCATGAAACAAAGGATAATCCCATCCCAAGGTGCATGACCCAACAAACCCATGAGACAGATACCAATAGCCGGAATAATTAGCACCAAAAGAGGCCCCAACGTTTTGGCTAGAGTTAACTGATGTTCAAGTGCTCTTTGACGTATTGCCTCCCGGGCCGCTTCCTCATCCACTGGTTTCCATTGTACCGGGTCTAATCCAAAATAGTCCTGCAATAACTCATATATTTCGGGGTTATGCTGATGCAACTCCTTGGATCTTTCAAAAAAAGATTCCGTGGCACAGGAAAAAAACTCTGCATTACCGGTGAGAGCATAGTCATCGATCGTATGCGCTCTTCCCTCCGCATACGCCGCTTTTATCTTGGGGTATTCCTGATCAATCACTTGTTCCCATTTCACACGATCGACCAGTGAATCTACTGCCACAGGGATGCTCTGCGCAGTTGCATCATCTGCCTGATCCAAGACATGGGCAAACTCATGTAGGATGACATTGTGATTATCAGCACCCCAATGCATTCCTTGAAGACATGCATGCCAATGCATTGCTACTTCGTGGCGCCCAGCCCAGCCTGCACATTCTTTTCCGGCCTGCTTCAGGACATCTTTCGAAATTATGACCCGCCTTAATTGAGAATAACTGTCATAGCCGAGGCTTAAAATAAGAACACAAGCTTCTGCGGCTACACAAATACGCATCTCTTCAGTAACCTCACTAAAACCATCCACTTCAAAAGTTACTTCACACAGAAAAACATGCATGAGGCTCTCAAGTCTAATTTTTAAATCTCTAGGGAGACGATTGTAGAGAGCAGAATGGTCAGTGAGGATTTTCCGCTGCTCAGTAGTCAGCTGCTTAAGGGTGGGTGGCAATTTAGCTGCTGGCTCTTCAGAGTGTAATTGCTCCCGCTTCACGTTATGACAATAAGGTGGTAATTCATTCGGAACCAGACCTAATCAAAACGACTTCCCTTTTACACGTCAGCTTGACGCTAAGGCGAGTTTACCTCCAAGGTGGTGCCGATGTTCCGCCTGTACTTCATTTTCCTGTGGGCTTTGCTTCCAAGTATCCCTATTCAAGCTGCCCGCCCGCCCATGATGACCGTGCCGGCACTGGGTAAATCGTCAGCCAATATTGAAGCGGTGTATATGCTCAATGGTGATGTCATCACCGGTAAATTTGTCAAATTCGATCCCAAACTTGGCCTCGTGTGGGGAGCTGCCAATATCAAACCGGCATTGCAGATTAACCCGGCGGCAATTGGCCGTGTCACCTTCACCGGCTCCGCCACCGCGCAGCCCACTCAAAGCCGGGTTTTGCTGACCAATGGAAACTCCTTTTCAGGCCAGCTGGACCTGGCCGACACAGAGCGGGTGGTTATGAGCCATACCGCGGCCGGCCAAATAGAATTCAAGCGGAGCCAGCTCAAGGCGATCATTCCGGCGACAGCAGGAATAGGCACGGTTGTCTTCAATGGCCCCTCCTCAGAAAAGGATTGGGTCTTTGGTTCTTCCAAAAATATCATAGGAGCTGGAGGCATTGCTCCGAATTTGCCTATCCCAGCTCAAAAAACTGGCTCTGGTAAATTTGAATTCAAGGCAGGCGCCATCACCAGCACTGGCGCTGGCGCAACGGCCGGGCGTAAAGTGGAGTTCCCCGACAAGGCCCTGATTGAATTTGACGTGGACTGGTTCACCCCGGGGCGCAACTCCGGCTACTTTTCCCTGAATGTAAATTTGTTCACCGACAACCTGAATTCTCCATCCAACGGTAGCTCATACGCTCTAAAGCTGAGCCAAGCCGGTGCCAACCTTCACCGGCAAAGTAAACGGAATGATGATTTCATATCCGATCGGTTGGGGGCCAACACTCGGGTAAACCTGACAGGGATTGGGTCGCGTGTACGCTACTCACTACGCACCAATAAAAAATCACGATCATTTATCCTGTCAATCAATGGAATCCAAATAGCCAATTGGATAGACAAAGAAGCCTTTGCAGGTAAGGGAGATGGATTGCTCTTTACCTCACGCTCCCCTTATCCCTTGAAGGTCAGTAATATTCGAATCAGTCAATGGGATGGAAGCAAGCCGATTGCCGCAACCGATACAACCATCAGCCCCAAGCAGGATACCATCCGCCTGATCAACGAAGATACAGTTACTGGGACCATCACCCGCATTGGTGATGGAAAAGTTAAAATCAAGAGCAGCTTCGGCGAGGTAGAAATTCCCTGGGCTCATTCACGCCTGATTCAGTTTTCTAAATCAACCGTTACCAATGAGGTCAAGGTCGACAATGGACTAGTCAAGGCAACGTTTAAAGGGGCTGACGTACTGGATTTCAAACTCATTAGCTGGACGGAAGACAAACTTGAGGTGGAGAGCCCCATTTTTGGTAAAGCCACCTTGAATGGTGCGATGATTGATTCACTTACCTTCAATACAGCCGAAAAACGCGACACGGGCGACAAAACGCTCAACAAAAAAGAATTAAAGAGACTTCGGCCCGTGAATCCAGCCTTTCTCCTGCCGGCGATTCCCAAGCTGGAAAAATAAACCAGTAGAGGCTGTTCAGTTGATCGGAACTAACTTGATAGTGAGATCGCGTGAATTCTTCCCTTCCCGGTCTGTGGCCTTCAAACGAACTGTTTGACCGGGCTCCCGGCTGCGAATCATACGCATCAAGTCATCCGTGCGATTCACCGACCGGCCATCAATGGCCACAATAATATCCCACTCTTTCAGGCCAGCCTTGGCGGCAACTCCATCTTTGCGGAGTTGACGGACCACCAGCCCCCGAAAATCCTTGTGTAGTTTACTGATAAAGCTCGGTTCCTGACTCCACAATTCTTCCACACCCGTTTGCATGGTGGCGCTTTGAACTGTTTCCTTTTTTTCCAGCAGGCCCTTGAGAGACGCCAAGGGACTTGCATAGGCAATCCCCTGATGTGCTCCCTTGATAGTCATTGCCGCACTTTGTACTCCGATCAATTCCCCGCGCGCGTTAACCCACGGCCCGCCCGAGGTGCCAATGGGTGAAATACCAGAGATATGGAGAATCTCCCGAAACGCACCATCGTAAAATTCATAGGTCGGCTGGGCACGCGCGATCTTACCGGAGATCATAACATCATGTCGAAACACCGGAGCGCCATACAGATAAACCGGCTCGCCAGGACGGGGGGAGCGTTGGGCTATGGTTAGGTGCGGGTACTCCTCAGCTTGCAAGGGCAACTGTAGCAGGGCGAGGTCATGCGCAAGATCAAGGCCGATCAAGCGAAGCGGCTGCCGGCCGAGTGTTGAGGAGTGCGCCTCCAAATTCGCTTCATTACCTGCCGGTAACATATGCGCAGCAATCAACACGCTGCCGCTGGCGTCCACGATACTGCCCGAACCGGCCATTCGGCCATTCACCAAGATCTCCAACGCCGCCGGTTGGACGCGTTCATAAACCGCCGCGGCGGGCGGCATGGGCGTCACACAACCGGCTCCACCCATGACAAGGGCGGCGAGAAGTGCGGCGAACATTAACCGAGGAGAATTCATGAATTTGTGAGCGCATTGATCTGGCTGGCGGCGTAGGCGGCGCCGAAGCCGTTATCGATATTGACGACGGTGACGCCGCTGCCGCAGCTATTGAGCATGCCAAGCAGCGCGGCCACACCCTCGAAGCTGGCGCCGTAACCGATACTGGTGGGCACGGCGATGACGGGTTTGTCGACGAGACCGGCCACCACGCTCGGCAGGGCGCCTTCCATGCCGGCCACGACGATGATGACGTTGGCTTCCCGAAAATCTTCCGCGCGCGCCAGCAACCGGTGCAGGCCGGCGACGCCGACATCGAACAGGCGCTGGACAGGGTTACCCATCGTCTCGGCGGTGATCGCGGCTTCCTCGGCCACCGGTAGATCGCTAGTGCCGGCGGAGAGGATGGCGATAGTGCCTGTGCGTTGGGGTTTGGATTTTTTCTTTTCGATCACCACGCAGCGCGCGGTTTCGTGGTGAACAGCTTTCTTGAATTTTTTCGACAACGCCTTGGCGTGCGCCGGCGTGGTGCGGGTGATGAGCACGCGATCGCTTTGCTTAAGAATTTCACCGGCAATCTTAACGACCTGCACGGGCGTTTTTCCGGCACCGAAGATGACCTCAGGGAAACCCTGCCGTAGGGCGCGGTGTTGATCCACCTGCGCGAAGCCGAGATCGGTGACGGGTTCTTTACCGAGGGCAGCAAGAGCCTGCGCCTGGCTGATTTTGCCGGCGCGGAACTCCTCAAGCAGCTGGGCAGCTTCGGTGGGGGTCACGCGGGCAAGTATGCGGGGCTACCGAATTTTCTCCAGCAGAAACGGCAGGAGCTCGCTAATGGGCATACGCGTTTGCTCCATGGTATCGCGATCGCGCAGGGTGATGGTGTCCTTGGACTCATCGCCATTTTCGCCAAGCGTATCAAAATCAATGGTCACACCGTAGGGCGTGCCGGCCTCGTCCTGCCTCCGATAACGTCGACCAATGGCACCGCCTTCATCATAAAACACCGCCATGTGCGGGCGCAGCAGGTTGCACACTTCGCGCGCTTTAGCGACCAGCTCAGGCTTGTTCTTGAGTAACGGGAAGACGCCCACCTTGTAAGGCGCAATGCGCGGGTGAAACTTCATTACCACGCGCGTCTCTTCCTTGCCCTTTTCGTTGGTGATGCTCTCTTCGTGGTAGGCGTTGCAAATAAACGCCAGTACCGTGCGATCCGCCCCGGCGGCCGGCTCGATAACGTGTGGCACAAAGCGGTCCTTCGTTTCGTCATCGAAGAAGGTAAGATCCTTGCCGCTGCCGGGATATTTCGGGTTCCCCTCGGCATCCTTTTCCACCACCAGTTCATCGCCTTCGCGCACGAGCTTGCCTTCCATGTGCGAGCGCAGATCAAAATCGCCGCGGTGGGCGATCCCTTCCAGCTCACCGAATTCGCCTTCCTCGCAGAACGGAAACGCGTACTCCACATCAGCCGTGCCCACCGAGTAATGCGAGAGCTCGTCCTGCTCGTGATCACGCAAAATCAGCTTGGAGGCATCGATCCCCAAATCCGTATACCACTTGAACCGGCGATCGCGCCAGTAAGTGTACCACTTGAAGGATTCTTCCGGGTGACAGAAAAACTCCATCTCCATCTGCTCAAATTCGCGGCTACGGAAGGTGAAGTTGCGTGGCGTAATCTCGTTGCGGAAACTCTTGCCCTGTTGCGCGATGCCGAAGGGCACCTTCACGCGGTTGCTATCCACCACATTCTTAAAATTCACAAACATCCCCTGTGCCGTTTCCGGCCGCAGAAACGCCTTATTGTCGTCATTGCGCATCGCGCCCACGTGCGTTTCAAACATCAGGTTGAACTCCCGCGGTTCAGTGAGCGAGCCGAGTTCCTTGGCGTCCGGGCCCAACACCTCGGTGTGATCCTTTACCGTCGGCAGATCGACAATCTCACCGTCCCATTCCAGCTTATCGGCATACTTGTTTTTCAGGCCAAAGAAACGTAACGCGCGTTCCTGCAAAGCCGCCTGTAAATCGTCGCCCCCCACGGTGGTCACAAAAAGCCGCCGACCCTCATGCGTCACCCAGCGGCCTTTCACATGATCGTACCGGTAACGCTTATTGGTCTCCCGGCAATCCACCATCTCATCATGAAACAAATCGTAATGGCCGGAAGTCTTCCATACGCGCGGGTGCATGATGACACTCGACTCGATGCCCACCATCTGGAACCGGCGCGGTGCCCCCTCGGGTTGGTCCAGCTCATCGTGCGTGGTGATCATATCGCGCCACCACGTCTCCTTGATGTTACGCTTCAATTCCACCCCCAGCGGGCCGTAATCCCACAAACCACTGAAGCCCCCGTAAATTTCGGAGGATTGAAACACAAACCCGCGGCGTTTACACAACGCCACAATCGCATCCATCAAGGAATTATCCCGTGCCATGAGGCGGCGAGTGTATCGGGAAAACCGCCAAAAAAGTCAACAAAACACAAAAAAGCCGCCCTTGGATTGAACCGAAGCTCAACCGCCGGGCGGCTACCAATCCTTTTCGCATCCGCTCCCGAGAGAGCTTTTGCTCGAAGGTCAATGCCCTTGGTAGGGCACTTGCCTTCCGACCTCCCAGTAGCAGTCTCCCCGAAAGGAGCCTGCCGTGGACTTGGTTTTGCCTCTCACATCGAAATTCATGCCCGAAGGCGTGAACCTCGTGGACGCCTTCCGAAGAAGTTGTCCGTGGCGATGTTCTCGAGAGAACATCGCCGGAGAGAATCAGCTCTCCCGGAGGAGGGCTGGGTGACATTTCCTTTGGCATCCGAAGATTCCTCTGGAGGTGTCGCATCCCCGTGGTCAGTTGGCTGACCGAGCGATTCCGAAGATCCGCTCAACGGATTGAAACTACCACAAAAAGGTCGCGCGCAAAGTTGCAGTTATTATTTCGTATCCACGGGCAATTCACGGGTTATCCCCATGCCCAAAATAATCGTTCTCTGAGGTACAGAACCACGTAAAACCACCCTTAGCAAAGATAGTATCATTGCGGAATATAATATATTGATTACTTTATAATAGACGAGTCGAGGGCGTGCCGATAGGATGAACTGCATGCGGATGTTGCGTCTCCTTACCATTCTCGTTGCTGCCGGGTGTGGAGAGAAAAATAAACCTGAACCTCTGAGTAAAACTAAATCTCCGCTCTCGGAAAAGGTGCAGCACACCAATCAGGATTCCAAAGCCAAGCTTTGGGAATTTGAAACGGGAAAAAGTCAAAGGGGTGTGGCGTCCTCCCCCGCCATTGGACCAGATGGCACAGTTTACGTTGGGTCATATGACAACAACCTCTATGCCATCAAGACCGATTCCAAAGGCCTCGCCAAAAGCCCGTGGCCCATGCGTGGTCAAAACCCCCAACACACCGGCCGCGCGCCCGCTACCCAGTGATTAAGCCTTTTTTAGTTCTTCTTTGCCTACTATTAAAGACGACTGCCTTCGGTGCCGATCCGGCCATTACCCACGCAGTCGAGCGTTCAATATTGTTAATGGAAAAAAGTATCGCTGCCTATGTAGAAGCACGCGATTGCTTCACCTGCCATCATCAGGCCCTTCCCATCATGACTCTTAGCCAGGCCCGACGGTCCGGATTTTCTGTCGCGCAAAAAACATTTACTACCCAAACCCGGTTTACTCTGGAGTACTTTTCCGATCGTCAGGATCGTCTGCCCAAAGGGGAAGGCGTGCCCGGTGGACCCTACACTGCCGGCTACGCCCTCGCCCAACTCCAGGCGACACAGGAACCCGCCAACCCCACCTCGAAAGCCCTAATCAATTACCTGCTCAAAACCCAGGAACCGGACGGCCGTTGGCGCATCCGCACCCACCGCCCACCACTGGAAGATAGCCATTTCACCGCTACGGCTTTAGGCATCAAAGCAATGATCAACTCTGAGCCGGCAAAAAAAGCTGCCCAATGGATCGCCCAAGCCCAGCCAAAAACCACCGAGGACCACGTCTTTAAAGTGCTCGGCCTACACTGGGCCGATCGACAAAAGGAATCGCAAGCTGCCGCCAAGGTCTTACTCAAACTGCAAGACGAAGAAGGTGGCTGGGCCCAATTGACCACGATGAAAAGTGATGCCTACGCCACTGGTCAGGCCCTGACTGCCCTCAATAAATGCGGCCTACTAAAAAGCGGCTCACCCCAATTTAAAAAGGGTATCCAATGGTTACTCAAAAACCAGAAGCCAGACGGCTCGTGGCACGTAAAGACCCGCAGCCGACCTATCCAGAAATATTTCGAAAGTGGCTTTCCGCACGGTCAAGACCAGTTCATTTCCATTAGTGCCACCTGTTGGGCGGTATTGGCCCTGACCGGAAACTGGAAGCCTTAAAACGGGCTAGGAATCAAAAAGGCGTGTTGCTCGAGGAGGCTCAGTGTTCCGTTCCAAGATATGAACTGGGAGAAAAAGAGGATCAACACGTAAGTAAAGATAAACGGAACCGCTAATCCAAAGGCAGCCAACCGACTCAACCATAGAGCCCAGCCTGATTTCAAGGGCTCGTGATAAATGGCTCGACCCATTGCCCAACCGGAAATCAGGCGAGCAGGCAAACCAAACACCACAAAAAACAAAGCCGGCAGCCAGGTGATCTCGGCCGGGGTGAGTTCGACTTTTAAAAGGAACAACGGCAAAGATGAGGTGAGGGTTAAGGCCAGAGCGATCCAGCATCGAAATGGTGAACGACCCATTAGCTTAAGTACCGGCCATACCTCCACGAAAGCACGCATACGTCCCTCCTTCGCAAACCATACCTGCAGGAACGGAAGAAGTAGAACGACAAACATCATCAGTAACCCTCCAAGCAGAGAAACTAAGATGCCTGCATTATGTGGAATCAAGGAGGCAAGAACCATCAAGCCCACCGGTATGATTAACCAGAGTACGGTACCTGCAAAACCACGCGCGCCAAGCCAGAACAACCGCGGCAACTGCAAGCCGGCAACGGTTTTCCACAGCGCATCACGAGCTGTGGCAAATTTATTGGACTCACCCAGCCAAAAAAATAACCTTATCGGTGCCGGCCAAACGAAATGGCGAAACTTCCCTCCACGCATCAATGCCCAAGCTATATGCAGTATGGTAATACCCGTAACTACCCAGAGTGCAACAATCCAAAACCCGGCCTTCTCAGGCGACACGACCATCGCCGAATCACGTAGGGACGCCAACATACGCGCCGGCCAAAGTGCCAGCCACACGCCCAGAATCGCGCCGCCCAGCCGGCCGGCCCGCCGCACACCCACAAAGCCATCCCGAAATCTGCCAGTACTGGCAATATGCCCGCAGGCAAACAGCAAATAGCCCAAGCCCACAAGGTTCACCACCGGAATGGCCGCCACCACTGCCAGTCCCGCGATCAGGCATGCCAAGCCAAAGCACCAGCCGATTGCGGCGTAGAAACCATTCCAAGCCCGAACGAAAACGGATTGCTGAACGGACGCATCAGGAACATGAGACGCAACGGATTCCGAAGACGGCTTGGAGGCTTGTTCTTTAAGGGTCGGCGGCAATTCAGCAGCATCATCTTCATTCAGCAAGGGCGGGACTTTAGGGTTTTCCCCTGCCTCATTTAGCCCCTCCTCTTGCGATTGCGTATCCATGGTGGTAAAGTCCTGAAGCAATGACCGGCGCCAAGATACCCCCGCCCGTATGGCAGCGCAACCTGCTCTTCGCCGTGATCTGCTTAGCGGGCGTGGGCGCGGTGGTCAGCGACCTATTGCAGTCTGATACCATGAACTCGCCGCGCGATCATGAACCGCGCGAATTTCAA
>Ga0315320_10000780_pt1 | contig 26188 bp, 22 predicted proteins | sample M140m21515metaG_FD_203458 | JGI IMG/M metagenome (GOLD analysis project Ga0315320, IMG submission 203458) | Ammonia-oxidizing marine archaeal communities from Monterey Bay, California, United States - M1 40m 21515 | ecosystem: Environmental > Aquatic > Marine > Coastal | place: USA: California... | reverse complement strand
TGTTTTCGCTCTCTCACAATATGATTCTAATAATTTTACTACATATAGTAAAAATAATACTGCTAGTGTTACAGCATCATATAGTTATTCTGCACCTTCTTTACCTACTGGTATTACTCCTTCTACCGTCGAACAAATTAATTTTGATAAAGAAACTGTTAATATTCCAGGCAATTTAGTTGTTTCTGGAACTACTACTACTATAAATACAACCAATACTACTATTTCTGACTCATTAATTGAATTAAGTAGTGGATTAACTAGTGCTGCTAATAATGATGCTGGTATTATTATTGAACGTGGTTCTACTGGTGATAATGCTTTTATGGGTTGGGATGAATCAGCTGATAAATTCATTATGGGTACTACTACTGACACTGGTTCTAGCACAGGCAATCTTACTATTACAAAAGGTGATTTAGATATATCTAATGTATCCGCTGCAAGTATCACATTAGGTGGTTCAGATTTACAAACTCAACTTAATAATCTTTCTAGTGGTAGTGGTAGTCAATGGAATACTGTTAATTCTACTGAAATTCATTATAGCACAGGCAATGTCGGTTTCGGTACTAATAATCCTAGTGTCCGTGTACATAGTTTTAAATCTACTGGTGGTGATTTAATGAGAATTAATAGTACTAATACTTCTATGTTATTTAATGTTAACGACAACTCTCATGTTATGCTTAATGTTGAAACAGACGATCACTTAAGATTTGGTACTAATAACACTGAAAGAATGCGTATTAAAAATAATGGCAACATAGGTATTGGAACTGATAACCCAGACAAAAAACTGGATATTGTAGGCACTGGACTTTCAGAAGGCGATCTCATAAGAATAACCAATCTCACTTCTGGTTCTCGTGCGGCACAAATATTTAAAACTAATAATACTAGTTGGGAAGTCGGTGCTAGAGGTAGCACTGCTTCCGTTCCAAACAGTTTTTACATTTTCAATAGTGGTTTTCGTTTTATTATTGATAGTACCGGTAATGTCAGTATTGGTGGAAATCAAAACCCTTCATATAAATTAGATGTTACTGGTGATATTAATTTTACCGGTAGTCTTCGCCAAAATGGCTCTATATTCTCTAGTGGTGCTTCCGAACTTAATGCACTTTCCGATGTTAAATATGAAGGTTCTAACTTTAACAAATCTTTAATTATTGGTAATGGTGGTAGTGGTGGTAATCCTCTGACTGGGAATCTTAGTAGTGCAGAGTATAATATTGGTATGGGTTATCATTCTCTTAAATCTATTACTAGTGCTGATTATAATACTGCTATAGGTTCTTATTCTATGAAATCTATTACTAGTGGTGGCCAAAATGCTGCTCTAGGCGGTTATGCAATGGCTGATGCTGTTTCTAGTCAGCAATGTATTGCAATTGGATACTACGCATTATCAAGAGGTTCTTCTTATGATAGTACTGCGGTTGGTGCTTATTCAGCACCCTATGTCACATCCGGACGAGACCTCACTGCTATAGGCAGAGCAGCTTTGTATGGTGTTAGTAGTGGTAGTTATAATACTGGTGTTGGTTGTAATTCTATTCAAGGTGTTACTAGTGGTAGTTATAATACTGGTATGGGAAAAGAAACTGGTATAACTGTTACAACAGGTTCTAATAATTCTTTTCTTGGATATCAAGCTAATGCTAATGCTACTGATAGTTCATATCGTACTGTTATAGGTTCAGGTGCTAGTGGCAAAGTGAACAATTCAGTTACATTAGGACGCAGCGCTGATATTGTTACTATCCCAGGAAAATTAGGCATTGGCACTAATAATCCATCCACTGCTTTACAAATCGGTAATAATCTGGATCATGATAGTGCTCGTGCATATGACGCTAATGCTTTGAAAATTGTACATCCTACTGTTACTAGCAATACTGTCCTTAATGACCCAAAACCGTTATTATATTTAGCCAGAGAAGGTACATCTGGTCAAGCACATTCAGCTATGGCAACATTTAAATTATCTAGGTTTGAAAATGATAGTACTCACTCCAAAACAAGAATGGATATTGATCTAACAGATGGAAACTTTGTTGATACAAATATAATGACCTTAAGAGCTGATGGACATGTTGGTATTGGAACTAATAATCCTGCTGATGAATTACATGTAGAAGGTCATATGAAATTAACGGGTAGTTTATTTTTAAATTCTGGACAGGCTATCTCACAAACTGAATTTGGTTATCTTAATGGTGTCACTTCTGATATTCAAACACAACTTAATAATATTTCAGTTTCAAATATTGATATTAGCACTGAAGCTACTCCTACAGCATCAAAAGCAACATTCGGTGCAACTATACTTGGTATGTCTGTTACTAAACTACGTATTGAAACTATTAATGGGGGCAATGGTCATTGGTCTCTTGGTCACGTTGATGTTTTTGATTTTGATGGTAATAACTTAGTTCAAACTTCTAATAATGGCTTCTCTGCCAAATTATTTGCTCTCGCTGATAATACTGAAATTACTAGTAGTAATTATACAACTTATGGTCTTAATAGTGGTTGGGGCAGCCAGGAAAACCTTATTGCTTCTAGTTCCTCTAGTCAAGTTAAATATAATGGCGATACATTCAGTCAAACTCACTGGTGGGTTGGTTTAAAAGAACATTTATATGTTGAAATTTATTTCCCATCTGGTGTAACTGATATTAATGAAATTACTGTTGGTCCATGGTCACAATATGCTTTTGCCGATCGTTTTGGTAGTCAAACTAAAATTACTACTTTCAATGGAACCACACAATTATCCACATATACTCTCCCATCCGCTAGTAGTTATTCTTATAATTTTTATGTTTTATCTCCTACTTCTTCTTATTCTTCATATGTTACCAGCCATATTAGTAATTATCCTAATAGTTCATATTTAACTAATATTATAACTGACCATGAACCTTCTATGGTTACAAATATAAAAATGTTACAACTATCTGATACATCTACTACTGACGGCACTATTAATTTAATCCCCAGTTCTTCAGGTGCTAAAGTTGGCATTGGTTCTACTGACCCAACCGCTCCTTTGCATATTTTTAAAAAAACTCCTGCTGCTTTAGAATTAGTCGAAATTATGAAATTAGAAAGTTATGCAGTCACTGGAGATCTCGGCAGTAATACAAATTCTGATGGAGGTTATATTGGTCTTTATGCAAATGATGACAATGCTCATGCAGATGGAGAAGTTGCGCGTATTTCTTGGAGGTCTGATAATGCTAATAACTATGAAGGTGATGGTAAAATCGGGTTTTGGACTAGTAAATCAACCGCACATCCTAATAATAGTGGAACATATGCTATGACTGAACAAATGACTATTACACGAGATGGTAAAGTAGGTATTGGCGATAATGCTCCATCTCATACATTAGATGTTACTGGTGATATTAATTTTACTGGTACCTTATATCAAAATGGTTCTGCATTCTCTGGTGGTGGGGGTAATGTAACTAATGGTAGTTTTTCTGTTACTGGTTGGACTAGTAATGCTCTTAATGATACCGTAACACCTGGTGTACACATAGGAACTCACGGCAGTAGTAGTTCACAATATGGTTTTATTCAACTTGTTTCTGCTGCAGAATCCGGTTCTTGGATTGATTTTCTAGATACTACAGGTAATAATACCAACACAGATTTTGAAGGACGTATTCGTTATAGTTCTGGCAATGTACTAGCAGGTATGACTTTTTATACAAATGGCAATAATGAAAGAATGAGAATTGCTCTTAACGGTAATGTCGGTATTGGTACTAATAATCCTAATCGACTTTTACATGTATATAGGACAAGTGGTGCTTCATTAGAAGTTAGTAGTCCTAATACAATAATGTATTTTGGTACTAATGATAATACAGATGCTTATATGTGGCTTGAGTCAAACCATCATTTAAGAATTGGAACAAATAACACAGAAAGAATGCGTATTGATTCTACTGGTAATGTTGGTATTGGTACTAATAACCCTAATTCTACACTTGATGTTAATGGGGCTATTAGAGCTGATTATAATAGTAATACCACATCTGTTATCGGTAAGAATGTTTTTGGTAATCCCACTTATAATAATTATGCCCACGTTGGTCACATAGACCAAATTAGCTCGGGCAATTATGCTTTATTACAAGGGTCGACCGGCAGCACATTTATTAATGCTGCTGCCTCACAAGCAATTAGTTTTAGATTTGACAATACTAATAAAATGGTTCTTAAGGATAGTGGTTACCTTGGCATTGGTAATAATAATCCAGCTTATAAATTAGACGTTACCGGCGATATTAATTTTACCGGTACTCTTCGCCAAAATGGTTCTGCATTCTCTGGTGGAGCTTCCTCACTTGACGGTCTTTCTGATGTTAAATACGAAGGTACTAATTTTTCTAGTTCTTTATTAATCGGTAATACTACTACTGGTACACTAAATAATGCCGGTAATAATGTTGGTGTTGGAAAAAATGTATTTTATAATCTCACTTCAGCCGGTTCAAATACTGCTGTTGGATACAACGCAATGCGTCAAACCACAACGGGCAGCTATAATAATGCCATTGGAAGAGATGCGTTATATTCTAACACAACCGGTTCCAAAAATACTGCAACTGGATACCGTGCATTATGGTCTAACACAACGGCCTCTTATAATACTGCTGTCGGATACGATGCGTTAATAGATAACACAACTGGTGAAAGAAATACTGCAACTGGATACCAAGCGTTAACCTCTAACACAACGGCCTCTTATAATACTGCCCATGGATACCAAGCGTTATATTCTAACACAACGGGCGTGACAAATGTAGCGATTGGATACCATTCGTTATATTCTAACACAACGGGCAATCAAAATACTGCATCTGGAACATTAGCGTTATTCTATAACACAACGGGCAGTTCTAATACTTCATCTGGATACCATGCGTTGAAGGAAAACACTACCGGCAGTTCTAATACTGCATTTGGGAGCAACTCATTAAAGTTTAACACAACCGGTTCCCAAGATACTGCAATTGGATTCGAAACGTTATATAGTAACACAACCGGCATCGATAATACTGCATCAGGATACCGTGCATTATATTCTAACACTGCCGGTCATTGGAATTCTGCTCATGGAAGACATTCGTTATATTATAACACAACCGGTCAAAGAAATACCGCTTCTGGGTACGAATCTTTATTTAAAACCACTACTGGTAAATATAATACCGGTTTTGGTATGTGGACATTATACGAAAATCAAACCAGCCAAAAAAATACTGCAGTTGGGTACGATGCAGCTCGTAATACCACCGCTGGTGGAGGCGTAGCCGTCGGTGCCGATGCGTTAAAAGCTAACACTACCGGGGCTAATAATACCGCTATCGGATATAACTCAGGTGCTATTAATACTACCGGTGGTTCTAATACATACTTGGGTTATAATACTAATGCCACCGCTAATAATCTTAGTAATAGTACTGCAATCGGTGTTGGTGCTACCATTTCTGCTAGTAATCAAATCAGACTCGGTACCGCCACTGAAACTGTTTCCATTCCTGGTAGTATGGCTGATACAACTATTGGTTCAGGTGTAAATACTATTACGCCAAGTGGTGTTCCCGACCCTTCTATTCAATGTAAAGATATTGTGTTTCATAACAATTCTGCTTCTGACCAACTGTATATTAGACGTATTGGTGTTGGAGAATATCAAATGCAAACATTTACTGGGAATAATGCTGGAGATATACAATTACAACCATATGGTGGTAATGTAGCCATTGGTACTACTGATCCTGACTATAAATTAGTTGTTAAGACTAGTGTTGACTATGATGGATATATTCTCAAAAATGGTAGTAATAATCTTATTGCAAAAGCGGCAAAAGGTGATGAGGATGGAGGATATTTTAATTTATATAACAGCTCTGGTGTCGCCAAAGTATCATTCAGTAGTGAGTCTTATAATAGTTTTATAAACAATGGTGGTAATGTCGGCATTGGCACTAATAATCCATCTGCAAAGTTGCATATTTATGAGTCAACAGGCACATCAGGTGGTGCAAATGGAGTAGGAACATTAGTACTTGAACATGGCAATACTGGTGGAAATAGTTCTATTGTATTTGCCTCCGCAAATAATAGAACAAGTGATCATGCATATATTAGATATCAAGACGACATAAGTAATAGCACGAGCAACGAAAGAGCTGTACTTACAATTGCAACTCAAAATGACGGTGACGATCATATTTCACTAATGGCTTCCGGTCATGTCGGAATTGGTAAAAATAATCCAGCTTATGACTTAGATGTTACCGGAAATATTAATTTTACCGGCACTCTTTATCAAAATGGTTCTGCATTCTCTGGAGGAGGTGGTGCTTCTTCACTTAATGGGTTATCCGATTGTAAAACCTGGGCTACTAACTCAATACTTATAGGTAATACTAGTACTGGTACTCTTAATGCTGCAAATTATAATACTGGCGTAGGTGTAAAAGTTTTTAATTCTTTGACTACTGGTGACTATAATACTGCTGTTGGCGAACAAGCACTTAAATCTGTAACAACAGGTGGTTATAATACTGCTGTCGGTCATAGAGCAGGGCGATTATTGACTACCGGTACCCAATGCATAGCTATAGGTTATAATGCATTAGATAATGGTAGCGGTAATAATAGTGTTGCAGTTGGTGCTCAGTCTCAACAAAAAGTTACTTCAGGTAATCATAATACAACTGTAGGCGTATCATCTTTTCATAATATTACTACCGGCTCTGATAATACTGGAAGTGGTAATGGTGCTGGTTATTTTATTAATTCCGGTTCTAGTAATACTATTGTTGGAAAATCTGCTGGTCAAAGTATATACACCGGTTCTAATAATAGTATTTTTGGTAGAGGAGCTAATGTTAATTCTTCTTCTAGTTCATATCGTACTGTTATCGGTTCAGGTGCTAGTGGCACAGTAAATAATTCAGTTACATTAGGTCGTACAAGCGATACTGTTAGGGTTCCAGGTGATTTACAGATTGGAACCGATGGTGGCTCCACTCAAGTTTTCATAAATGAAGATTCAGCTTATAATTTCACTAGATACGGCAGCTATTCTCACTCGAGCGATACTTTTGCTGCTTCTAATAGTGATGGCGGATCATTAATTGTTGGTAGATATAATAATGGTTCAACCAGTAGCTTCAGATATAATGCATATTTGAGCCCTAGTGGTGCAAGCGGCAGTGACGCCGACAAAGTCTACGAAATCAGTACATACATAGAAGACTCCGCTATTATTATGAACCAGTTATTCATGCATTCTGATGCACGCATTAAAACTAATGTTACTGAAATACAAGATGCTTCAGCTTTGGTTGATTTCCGTAATTTAAAACCTAGTAGATATAATTATATTGATACATACGAAAGACATAATAATTCAGTTTATGGGTTTATTGCACAAGAAGTAGCTCAAGTTTTACCTGACGCAACCTCTATAACAACTGAATTTATTCCTAATATTTTATGTAGTGTGGAGGTTGATATTTCTAATAATTATTTTACTGCGCAGAATATTGATATTGATAATTTACCTGTTAATCACAAAACTAATTTTAACGACCTTTCACTTAACGGCATTGACAATTCCGGTAATCAATTCGCTGAAATTAAAATCATTTCTCCTCTCGGTAAAAATATTGTACGTCGTGTTTCTTCTATTATTAATAATACTACTGTCCAATTCTATCCTTCCATTGAACCTGAAGATGTACTTGACCCTAGTTCTAATAGGTTTGAAGCTTTTGTACACGGACAAAAAGTTAATGATTTCCATACACTTGATAAAAATTCTATTTTTACATTGGCTGCTTCCGCTTTACAAGAAGTTGACCGACAACAACAAGCTGATAAAACTGAAATCGCACAACTTAAAACACAAGTTACTACTCTTGAAACTAAAGTTACATCTCTTGAAACACAAATGGCAACTGTCCTTCAAAGATTACAAGAATTAGAAAACCCATAAAATTGAAACAAAATAATATTAAACATTATAATGTATAATATTATGCAAGCATTACAAGAAGAATTATATAATGAGAATTGGGCATTTGTATTTCCAAATATGTCCCAAATGTATGAAATAAATATATTTGATGATGGAAATGAGAAACATGAAAAATATATTAATAAATGGATAATTTTTGGTGAATGGAAAGATAAAGTTGCAATGTTTAATTATTATGCACCGACAATAATAATCAAATCTATAAGCAAATGGAAAATTAAGAATTAATTACCGAATTTTGTAACATTGTTTGAAAATTGCGTTCTTAATCTATTTTTATTACAACATTGAGTATTTTTTTCATTTAATTTATTACATGTACTACAATTTGCAAAACGGTCGGGAAAATATGTTTCGGTTGTAATTAAAGGAGTAGGGTCAGAATAAATAGTTGGCACAGCAACGCGATTATTACGAGTGTTTGTATTTTGACACAATATAAATGAAGGGCAATTAGTTACTGCTAATTCCATGCCAAAAATCTTTTTTTTTCCTTCAGGGACTAATTCACCATAATTTGTTTCATTATTCTCTACTGTATTTACTATTTGAAATTGTTTAAAAGAGGCATAATCATGTCCAGTTAATACAGGTTGTAACTTGTCTTCTTTTAATAAATGAGCAGTTTTTTTATGTTTTAAATAATCACCTTGAGACATTATATATATTAAATATACTTTATTATAAAATAAATAATGCTTCTTTTATTGTTTGTTCATCTGGGCTTAAATATAATATGCTAGATACTAAAACTGTGTATCCACCGACCATTAAATAAAAAAACATTATATATATTTAACTTTGATATAATTGTTCTACAATTAACGAAAATGACCAATTTGAACCATTTAAATTCATGACATCTCCCTTATCACTTAGTAAAGATACTGCCATGCGATTTATATTTACTGGACCAAAATATTTTCGCTGTTGATTTTGTAAAGTGCCTCCAAATTCTACATAAACATTTCCATTTTGTAAAGACGCTGTCTTAATTGGTATTAATCCAAATACATCTTTTGCAAAAGGTCCTGTACCATAATTTATTGAATCATCACTTGTTTTTGAATTTGCTATTTCTGTTATTGTATATAATTGTGCCTGTGTTAATTTATTACCTGCATCATTTGTCTGTGTATCATATACATATTTTCCCGTTACTGGATCACATTTATATCTTGATTTATCTGCATATGCAGGCATTGATATATCCTTCTCTTTATTTGCTATTGTTACTAAACCATCATTTAATCTATTTTGATTAAAATCATCTAATGTAATTAATAAATAATTATATAAATCTGTACTTACAGTTGTATTCCCTGATAATTTATATAAACCAGTAGATGTAGGTGTTAATGAACGTATATAATAAATTGTATATTCGCGAAAACCCATTGTCCAACCTAATGTATTATCAAATGTCGCCGTTCTTACACTCTGTACACCAGGATAACATGCCGCAAAACTTGTTGGATCATAAAAAACTATTTTATAGTCAGATGTTGTATATGTTTTTTTTACTTCTAATCTAAATTTTGTATAAAATGTTAACCCCAATGGTCCTTCTTCTATTGTTATTCTGCTATTATTTGTTAATGGATTATTTCTAAATGCGTCATTTAATAATTCTATTAACTGATTTCGATTATAAGTCCCTATAGGTAATGTAAATTCCAAATCATTTAAATTATATGGATCTGTTACACCAAATATATACGGTTTTATAAAAAATTTATTATTTGTATCTGTTATAAACATTAAATTTTGAATAATAGTTTCGCCCATTATTAATTCTGAATATGAATTTCCTGATGATATATAATCTGATAAATTATAACCTGGTTCCAATACTGATGCATCTAAAAAATCTAAATTTTTAATCCATGACATTTCTATATTACTTACATCCCTCGCACCTCCTACCGGCGGGTCTACATCAAAAACAGGATCTTTCGCTATTATATTAAAATCTCTTTCTGTTAATGATTTTTGTATATTCATTGTTAATGTTGCTTCCATTAACTCATTATCTTTATCTGTTATACTTATACCTGACCCTTGTAATATTGATACATTCTCATAATCGGTTGTTCTTGATAATGCTGTATTTATTACTGATGCTATATCTGCTATATTTGTAAAAACTATCCCTCTTCCTGGGATACTTGTATAGGTAACTTCATTTACTTCACATGGTAATACTCTTATTTCTGTTTTTGGCATATTTTGATTTCCATTATTATCATGATGTGGACGCACTGTCATTAATAAATCCTCAAATAATGTATATGTTGCATTTATCTGAAATTCTGATTTATTTACTGGCTCATAAAATAAATTACTATAACTTGTATCAAAATTCATAACGCCTCTTAAAAATGAATTATCTGATATATCTATTTTAAAATCTCCCCTATTAAATGTTTTTGTTAAATCCACTTTTATTTTAAATTTTGAATCCGCAGTTAAACTCGCTACCGTATTTGTTGTATCTATATCTCCAAATGGATTTTTATCAATATGTATTGTCGCTGCATTTTGTACTGATATCGCACTATTTACTGCTCCTATATATTCATTTAATAAATAACCATTCGCATTATTTAATAGACCCGACGGATCCGTATTTATTAATGTAAATCTATAATTATTTTGCGATATATCAAAATATTGTTTTATTGACCTTAATTCAAAATATGGACTTGATGTTACCGGATATCTATCTGATGTTTGTGGTACAGTCTGATATTCTGTTACCAAATTATTTAATTCATTATAACTATTATCATATCTAAAACATGATGTCGGGCCTGTCCATATCTTATTCCCTTGAGGCGGTTCTGACTCATATGCCCACAATAATACTGTTTTTGTTCTTGATTTATTATTTGTTGTCTGTCTATTAAAATACATTTTTATACTATATACTGAATTACCTACCCCTAATTCCTCACTCCTTGTTATATTCTCTCTCGATATTCCTGAATTCTCCAAATATATATTAGTTGTTAATTTATTATTTAATTCGGTTTCTAATTCATTCCTTGTATATAATTTATTTGTACTTAAATCAAATTTTATATTAAATGATAAATCCTGCTCTGCATCTAAATCAAAATTGTATTCTGCTGACCCATCTCCATTTGGTGACGGTACATATCTTATAACTGTTAAATTATTCGCTTCCTCTGATAAATAATATATCCTTTCCGATTGATCCCCATTATTATTTCCTGTCTCTGTATTCGGTAATAAAAATGATTGACCTAATGCATTCACCCTCCTTCTTGACTCTAATTCATTAAAATAATATATTGATTTTTGAAAACCTAAAAATGCGGATATTGATGTATTTCTAGGCTTTGTTACCGGATATAGTGATGTTTGCCAATTCATAAATTCTAAGTAATAACTTGTTTCATCATAATGTTTCGCTATAAATAAATCTAATGTTGTTACTTGATTATTTACATTATAACTCACCTGTGTATTTCCAAAATCTACATCTGTTGTCACACTTACCGCCTCCGTAAACGCAGAATTTATAGCAATGACTAAATTTTCTGCCGTATAATTCCCAGGTGTTATTTCTATTTGATAATCAAAATCACCCATATTTATACCTGGCGCATCTCCTTTTAGTAAAAAAAAATTACTACCAAAATTACTATTTACTGTATACCATGTATATGGTATCTGCACAGAATATAAACTTAATGATACTACATCTCTTAATGGTTCTGATAACATAAATGAAAAATCTGTCGCCAATTTACTTTTATCTTCCCTATATTGACTATCTATACTTACCACCCGCTGTATCGTTTGTTGTATTAATGGATTTACTACACCTTTTGATGATACCACTTCTTTTGTTAATACTACCGGTTGATCTGTTGTCTCTCCATCTGTTGTTACATATTTGTCTTCCCCTATATTCTCTATCCCTTTTACTAATGTTTCCTCTGATTTATCATTCTCTTCTCCTTCCTTCTTTTTTATATCTACCATCTTTGTTTGAAATCCCTCTACCTCTTCTTCCTCCTTCAATGCCTCTTCCTCCTCCTCCATCACTACTTCTTCTTCGTTAAAAAAATGTTTATGCACATCTGTAAAAAATTTACTTAATTGTACCCCAGCTGACGTCTGCATATTATCATACCTATTTATTAATGACAATATTGACGCCTCCAATACTCTATCACTTACATTTGATGATAAATTTAATATTTTATATAATTCTTCATCTGTATATTTTTTTACGTTGTATTCATCTTCCATTATTTATACTTATAAATTTCATTTATATATTTATTTATCTAATCTTTTTTTAAACATTTCTGCTACCTTTTCTACTAAATTTATATCTAATTTATCTTTGCATCTATGTAATATTTTTAATGGAAATGTTTGCATTCCATTACCTCTCTTCATATGTCTCGAACCCTTAAAACATAATACTTCGAATATATTTATTATCTCCTCCTCCTCTTTCGTTAATTCTTCCCTATCTATCCTCTCTGAACCTAAATATGCATATCTATTATAATTCCCTTTCTCATATACTTTATATTTATTACATATTGGATGATTTTTTATCATCCCCACTCCCATTATCTTATTTATACTATTATTCATTTCTAATATAAATAATATTTTTTCACTCCTTATATTTTTACTTATCTCATTCGGTGAACAATATATACATTTTAATCTCTCTTTGTCCTCTAAATATCTCCTATTCTCCATAAATGTATCATTTGTAAATCTTGTTGTTAATATATTCTGTTTTAAATCTTTTTTAAAATTCTCAAAATCCCTCTTTTTCTCTCTATCTGTCTTCATTTTTTTGCATTTATTCTCTCTATATTTTTAATTTCAATTTTATATAATTATATTAAACTATATAAAGATCTTTCTCTTTATTATTTTAAGACCATGGAGGTCTTTATGTCTTGTTACAGCACACATTTAGTTTATTATAAACATCGGTTTGTTTTATTTTAAATAATTAAATACACAAGACAGTTTTCTTTTTTTTAAATATAAAAATAAAAAAATTCCTTTTTATTTTTATCGTATCACATCGCATCGCATAAAATTGATAATAATATTTTACTTATTTTTTATAATAATCAAATGGATAATAATTATAGTACATTATGTATTCCCAGAATTAGTAAAAATATTAACAAAGACATTATTTATAAAACTTTTTATAACTTAAAAGTCGGATATATATTGAGACTTACTGAAGCCCCTATTAAAAGAGATAATAACTACAAACGTATTATTATTACATTAAGATGGAATAGAGATAATGATACTACTAATCGCATGCGTAATATTATTAATAATGACCAATCTGCTAAAATTGTATATAATGACCCTTGGTATTGGAAAGTCGTCGCATTTAAAAAATAAATAATTCTCGTTCATATATTCCTTTTTTTTTATTATTTAATTTATGGAAGATTTCAAATGGATTTCTGAATCAGAAAAATTATATAATATTAATGACCATTTCAATAAAATCAGTCATAATAAAATTAAAACTATTTTTATTTATTTTAATCAATCCAATTCTATTGATAAAATTACTAAATCATATATTAATATTAACAATGATTCTATTCCCAAAGATACACTTTTAAAAACTATTTATGATAATAGAATTAAAAATTACAATTCTGTTTATAATTTTGATAATTTATTCCTTTTCCATATTCCTATTGACCATGATAAAATTAATGTATTTAATTCTTCTCAATATCAATCTAATTTTTTTAATAATATTAATATTGATAAAAATTTAACTATCCCCCCTTCGCTTTTTATTTTTCATAATATTAACACTCTTTTTATTTTTTATAAACAAAAACTTTTGGATATTAACCCTACTAGTATACTTAAACCTACTTCTTATCCCAAAACTAACAAAAAAACTAAAAAACGTGTTACCATTAAAGATACATTTAGAAAAACTAAAAAGTCTATCTAATATATATACACATGCCCAATACACATAAAAATAAATCTTATAACAGAAAAACACGTAAAATCTTTTCTGGCTCTTCTAATACTATCAAATATTCTAAGGCCATTATTGATAACAAATTTACATTAGACCCTAAGAAAAAATATAATACTATCGGTATTGTTCATGCTACTACTGCACAACCTATTAATTTAATGCGTGATTGGGGTAATGATATCGCTAATGCTTTCGGACAAAAAGGCTTTGATGATACTTTATTCGCAAAAGCCCGTACTGATGCTATTTCTGAATTGCTTTCACAAGTTAGCGATAAACAAAAAATTAAAGACCCACATTTTGATGTCGAACTTAAAGGTGACCAACTTATCATTATTAATGCATGGGCTACATTATTGGAATAAAAAACAATATAAATATTATTTTTTATTTTATATATGACTGAAATCATTTTTGATAAAAATAGAACTGATGAAAAACAACTTGAAAATATACTAGAAAATGATTTCTTTTATTTATTTTTTAATATTTCTAGAACTTCACATTTTGACCCACATTATCACAAATTAAATGATTTCTTATTAAATCTTCATAATTTTAAATTAAAATTTGATAAACAAGTCTCTTTTTATATTAATTTATATATTCGTTTACTTATTTTCGTTCGTGACCCTTATTATGGCCTAGGTGAAAAAACTTACTCATATCTTATGCTTATCGCTCTTGATAAATACTTCCCCCAATATACATTTAAAATTATTGACACTTTCTTATTTATTAAATCTAATAATAATAATAAACTTGATTTACCATATGGCTCTTGGTGTGATATTAAATATTTATCTATATTTATAAACTCCTCGCCCTTCCTTAAACAACATCGTAAAAGTCAAATTATTAATTATATTGTTAAAATTACTAACCAACAAATTATGAATGATTTTAATAATTCCCATATATATCACCAGTCTTTAACCATTTACACACAATCCAATGCAGCTAAATGGATACCACGCGAAAAAAGTAAAAATACTAAATGGTTATTTTATAAATTTGCTAATCAATGGAATAAAGTCTATCATACTAATAATATTTGTTATATTAAAAATTATCGCGCTATTATTAGTTCCCTTTCTTTACGTTATCAATTTAATCATATTAATTGGTTACATAATTCCCCTTTCATATTCTCTTCCAATTCTGTTTTAAAATCACCTTCTGATTTCGTTAATAATATTAATGTTGCTATTAAAAATAATGACACTAATAATATTAACAAAATCAATTATGAATGGAACCTTTTTATACTACGACATAAATTTACTTTTTCTGCTATCCCTATTATTGACCTCTCTTTCTCGCATAAATACTCTACCCCTTCTATCGCTTTATCTTGTTTTTTATCATTCTATAATAAACTCGGTAAAATTATTTATATCTCTTCTGATAATCCTACACTTATTGACCTTAATCATTGTAATTCACTATCTGATATGATTAATGCTATTAATCCATATATACAATCTTTCAAACATCATAATTATAATATTAATAAAACACTTTCTTATATACATGACTCCCTTTTAGTTACTAAACCTATTGATAATTTCGATATTATTATATTTATCACCAATACTAATAATATTCCTTTGGATACACCTCTTGACAATTTATCCAGTAATAAACCTAATATTATCCTCTGGAATGTCTCTGGTGATACTTTTGATAATGTTCAAGATATCCAATATGAGTTCAAATTTATTAACTCACAAAATATTCATCCTTTTTTATTTCCCCATTCTATGAATGCTCTTTTTTATAAAAATGATATCCATTCATATTTCTCTTTCCTTTTTAATTCTCGTTATAAATTCCTTTCTCATTTTGATAGTTCTTTATAACTCTTTTTTGTTAATTTATAAACTACTTCATCACTATTTATTACTACTTCTTTTATATTTATTAGTTCTTTTCCTTTACTCATTATCTTATCTTTTATATTTTTATCTCTCTCACCCGGTATACTTGTTAGATATAACTGATGTATATCTAGTAATTCTATTATATCCTTCGGTAATTTATTAAAATTCTCTATTTTCTCTTCATCCGACTCCCCCGTTACATATGCCTCAAATAAAAAATAAAAATACATTACTACTAATGAATGTATATCCCATGTATTTGACCCTTTTAATAAATCTTCATATAATTCTTTATATTTCTTCCCTTTATAATCCTCTACAAATTCTTTCATTTTTTTATTAAACTCTACTTTCCTATTATTTGTTACCCTTATGCTTGTATTATTATTTGTAAAATCATCACATACTTTATTTAATTCTGATAAATCTTTTATTATTTCCTCCTCCTTCTCCAATGTTACTATATGTGTTATTAATGCCAAATCTATACACCATGGCTCATAATCATATCCATATACAAAAAATATATCTTTCTTATATTTCTCTATCGTATCTAAATCTATTGATAACCCAAAATCTATTATTATCGGCTTATTTTTTGTATACATTATATTATTCCCTTTTAAATCCATATGAATTATACCTGTCTCATTTAATTTTTTTACACTTTCAAATAATTCTATATATGTCTTAAAATATTGTCTTATAAACTGTTTATTACTCCTCTTTTTCACATCAAATAATTTTTTTATTAATGTTGTATCCCCTGCATATTTTATCTTATTTAATATAAATCTCTCTCCCTCTTTTAATACTTCACAATCTTTTACTTCTTCTGATACTTCCTTCAAATCTGTCTCACAACTCTCTATTATCGGTGCATAATATTCCTCATAATTTTTTATATTTTTTATTATCTTCTCGCTTACTCTTATCTCTTTTGTTGAAAATTTGTTTAATAGTTGCAATTTTGATATTTTATCCTTCTCTATTTTCTCATTTTTATTGCATTTTATACCTTTATATATACATCCATATGACCCTTTGTTTATTAACTCTACTGGCATTTATTATATATATTCATAATATTATTAAATTATAATTTAATAATAATTCTTTTTTTCCTCTTCCAAGAGGGTTCGAACCTCTGACCCCACGATTAACAGTCGTATGCTCTAACCAACTGAGCTATGGAAGATATATACTTTTGAAAAAAGTATCACAAAAATGGGCTTTAAGGGGGGGAACAAACTCCCCCTTAATATCGAGAGGAGGTTTCGATCCTCCGACCTTTGGGTTATGGGCCCAACACGCTGCCTCTGCGCCATCTCGATTTTTCTAAAGTTGTGGAGAAGCTGGGCATCGATCCCAGTACCTCTTCGATGCTAACGAAGCGCTCTACCATTTGAGCTACATCCCCTATCTCGGTTACCGGATTTGAACCGGTGACCTGTGGATTTCATTATATAACTGTTACAGTCCAACGCTCTGCCAACTGAGCTAAACCGAGACAAACTATTATAATATATCCTTTTTATATATATTTTATGATTTATAATTTATTTATTATACCTTTTTATAATCATTATTTTAAACAATATCAAAATGTTATCTCTATCGACCATTTACCTTCCGGTCCTATCAATCAACATATATATAAATACCATCTTAATTCTTTGTCTCCTGTTATCCCCAGAGACCCATTTAAGTGTTTTTATATTCTCTCTCGTTTTGACCACTCTATCAAATCTATGGAATTCTTTTATTCCCCTGATGATATCCCTCTCATTATTGAATTACTTAAACAATTAAATTATACCATTATTGATAGCCCCAAATATGATTTCCCTTTCTCTTCTACTTATAAAAAACATTTTGTTTTATCTTTCTCATTATAATAGGGGCAACACTGTCCCCCCCTTTTTTATACTTTTTTAAAAATATATTTTCTTTTTATATATAATATGGGCTTTACCGATAAAATGTGCTATGAAGTTGCTAAGCAAATTATTAATCAAATTTTTTGGATTAAATTTCAACCTACTATTCAAAATAATCTTTATTGGTATGATAATTTAAATAATTTCCTTGTTACTGAATGGGACCGACTCCAAACTACCGATGATACACAAGACCAATTTGATGATAAAGAACAACATATGATTATTCAAGATTCTATGAATTTATTACTTGATAAATTAAATGTTGATTCTGACGATTTTGAAGACCATGAACAAGATGTTGATTGGATGAAATTTGACGATATTATCGGATATTACATTTGTTATGTATAAGGTTCTATATCTAAACTTGTTAATATCTCTGCTATATAAGATATTTTTAAAGGATTAAATCCTTGCCCTTGTAATGGCATACCATATATTGATATATAATAATTATATACTGGCGCCAATGTAAATGTTTGTGTAATTGTTAAACTACCCGGATTATTCTGTTGTAGTAATGACTCTCTATTCTTATTTGTTAATATATCTTGTACTTTGTCTGTTAATGTACTTATTGTTATATTTTGTGCTATATTATCTTTATGTAATCCTAATGAATTATATGATGATGCTAATAATTCTTGTATCGCCATTATTAATGTTACCAATTCCGGTGTCTTTATCGAATTTAATATATTCTGTACATTACTATATACCGAATTATATACATTTATATTACCATCTATTAAATGATAATTTTTAGCAGCAGAATGCGCACCATAATTCCTCTCTATAAATTCTAATATCACTTTATTACTACCTGTCGTTACTAATTCATAATCCTCATTCGTTGTATTCTCTGTCTCCTTCGCTATCACCGTTGTTGATGCTACCGCTGACGTTAATGCTCTAGATGAATTATTTATTAATCCTGTTAATAATGACCTTGATGTCATATATATATAATAATACTTTTTTAAAAAAAGTATTACAAAAATAGGGTTTAACATTACTTCCCTTTATTTTTCCTTATCCTAAGCCTCCTTTTCTCTTTTTTCCTTTCTTTCCTTTCATTCTCTATTTTTAATCTTTTTTTTGTATTACACTTTATTATTATTACTAATTTTATTATTGTTGTAAATCCATCCTTTATTATTTTTTGCCTCAATGCTTCATCTCTACTATCTATATTTAAATTACTTAATATATAACTCTTTATCCATGCTATCTTTTCTTCCTTATTCATATTTATTGTACTCTCACTCCTTATATTCCTTAATTCATTCATCTTTTCATAATCCACACTTTGCCACCCAGGCAATGCACCATTTGTAGACATTTTTATTCTATTTAATAATTTATTTAATTCTTCTCCCTTCATTTTTTTCAATTCCAACGACATTTCACACCATTTATCTCCAATCGCGCCTAATCCCCTTTCTTTCATCGGCAAATAACCTATTATTTTCAATCTCAACTCATATGGTAACTTTTTTACACCATCTAAATTAAATAACTCTTTCCTCCTTTTATTTTCTAAATATGTTAATATTTCTCCCGACTCTCTCTCTATCCTACTTTTATATTCTGAAAAATATTCCATTCCATAATCTACATATTTCTTTAACCAAACTGTTAAAACTTTTATATCTATATCTTTTGATAATTCATACTTTATATCTGGACACATTATTGACAAATTATTCTTTAATATTGCATCCGTATCACTACCATATCTATATTTTTGTAATGCATTTAACATATCATGTTCCATTAACTCATTATATAAAATTTCATATGCTTCTCGTCTTGTATTCATATTATATATTTATAATATGAACTATATCTTTAACTATTTATTTTCTTCTATTACTTCTTCTACGACTTCTTCTTACTCTGCGAGATGTTCTGCGAGCTGTTCTGCGACCTCTTCTTACTCTTCTGGATGCTCTACGACGACTTCTTCTTCCTCCAAATCCAAATTTCTTCATGAAACCTCCCTCTTCTACTGGAGTAGGTGGCAATGATCCAGGATTAAAGCCGTCACCATGATCAGAAGAACCATCTTCATGAACTGGTTCTCCGGGTGATGTAACAGGTACTCCTGGGCCATGACCTTCATCTCCTGGGCCATGACCTTCATCTCCGGCCTTTCTACCTTCAAACATGCTTAAAAAATTAGGTAAACCACCTCTTTGTTTTACGCGTCTAGATTTAACGCTCTTTCTTAGTTTTCTGCTACTTACTTTAGTACCTGCCATTATATATTATACAAACAATTTATCGTAAAAATAATTCAATTATATTTTTTATAGATATCGTTTTCTCTACTTTTTCTAAATCTATCTCATATTCTCTCGGATTGTCTAATAAATATTTTATTGTGTCTATATCCTTATCCCTTTCACCTGTTAATTCTATTATCATATCATTAAAATATTTCTTATGATTTTTACAACCTAAATATATTGGTATTGTGTTACATATTAAAGGATCCATTAATTTCTCACTAAAATAATCTGGACTCACAAAATTCTCTATCGCTATATGATATTCATACTCCTCCAACATCTCTTTTGGACAGTTAAACTCACCTTTTAATCTACTGTTATTCGGATATAACTCTGATAAATTTTTACACCCTCTTCCATATATGTCCACATCCAAGTTTTCTATTAATATTTTTTCTGCTAATTTATATCTATAAATATGCCCTGGTGCCGCATTTTTTTCTGATACCATTAATGACATCTTTTTTGTCTTATTTTTCAAATCCTTTTTTAATGGTGTGTGCCACATATAACCACAATGTGATATAAATGGTTCTCCTAACCCGGATGCATCTCCTATTAAATATCTGCCTATATATCTTTGTGCATAACTATTAAATATTGATGTTATATTTAAAAATTCCCTCGGTTCAAATGCTAATCCTATCACATTCTCTCTCGGTATCCTTAATGATGGCATCGCTTTATTCATTAATATCGCATGTGTATAATCCTCTCCACTTGTAAAACAATAATTTTTATTATAATCTATATCTTTCTCTAACTCATTTAAATTTACAAATGTCCGTATAGCTCCCTCACTGCTACAAAAATCTGAAAATATTCTTATTCTTATCATATTATTTTAAATAAAAAAATATATTTATATACTTTCAAAAATTTATATTTCTACATAATCACATACATAATTATTTATTATATTACAACAATCTTCTGGTAACTCTTTTATATTTTTTACTTCATCACCTATTTCAAATAATTTTATATACACCCCTCCTATTATATTTGATGTTATTGTATGTCTCGTTTCTCCATTCATTATTTGCACTGAATAACTTTCCTTTATATTTAAACTTTTTTTTATATATGTTAATTCGCCTTCCGCAAATTCTTTTGGATTCTCTTTATAATATATTCTTGCCTTTCTCCCTATATAAAAATTATTATCATTCTTTTTTGGTGACCATAACATTTTTCTTTTTCCTATGTTTATTTATTCATATATATATCAATTTTATATATATATATGAATTCATATCAACTTGAGTATTCATTTAATAAAAAAGATATTGAAAAAAAACAAGATATTTGGAGAAATAAACAGTTTAAAATATTTTATGGCTCCGGCAGACCTATTTTTAATATTGATAAAGATACTGAACATTTAAGATATCATCGTGACCCTTATTTTATAAAAGATTTTAATAAATATTCATCTGGTAAAAATTTCACACCGTTTATCCATCATAAACTGAAGTATAAAAAAATTACTTAATTATTTTATTGTATTTTATACCAATCAGGCTTCTCTCTCTTTTTTTTCCAACTTGCTATCTTCTGCTTCTCTGCTGACATATAATAATCTCTATATGACTTTACTGGATCATTACATTTATATTCTACCGGCATTGCTAATGCAAATTCTGTTAAACCTCTCTCTGGAAACTTACTTACCTCCGGTATTCTTTCTTTCAAATATTCCGACATTAAATATGCTTTGTGTTTCTTATCTTCTTTATGCCCATACCTCCATTTCCATTCGTTATGCATACATTCTATTAATTCTAATGTCCATTCAAAATTCTCACGAGAATTCCTACACCATATTGTTACTGGATGATTTTTATGTGCCATTTTATATATCTTTTTATTTATTTCCTCATCCTCCGGTTCTAATACACGCATTGCCGAACATAACATTTGTACCGCCTCTAATATAATTTTACTTATATGTTTGTCCATCATATATTCCGCTATCTCTTTCGGGTCTAATGACAGAATAAATATATTCATTTTCCATTTATTGTTATTTTTTATTTTATTTTTTTAATATATATAGTATTTCAATTTTACATAATTATGTATTTGCGAACGTTTATTTATATTCTCATACTTTTATTTATTATTTATTATATTTATAATACGTTTTATAAACAAATTTATTATTTTGTATTAAAAAATTTTATTATCCATAATAATGTCAAAAGAAATAAATATTTTATTGATAATCTTGATGATATTATTTCGCCTCATTATACCGGTGATATACCTGTTACTAATAAATCTATTAACATTAATCGTAATATTAAAAATGAATATTCTCTTAATAATCGTATTCTTACAAAAGACCTTGACCTTAATAATCCTTCTAATGAAACCATTGATATATTATTAAAACGTATTATACCTTTTATAAATATTGATAATAAACCTGTCTCTTTTGATGACCTTATTGTTGTTGATGTTTTATCTACTACCGGTAGTTATTTCCCTAATTTTCATACTGATGTTGAATGGCGTTCTTTTAGTGATTATGATGGTTTCCAAGTATGGATTTTACTTGAAGATGACCCTTCTATTAAACCTAGAGGCAATATGTTTATTATGGAAACTGATATTGTTGCACCCGGTCTTACTATGGAAATTCATGAAAAAAATGTTAATATTATTAAGAATGATTATAGCGACCCAAGTATTCTGAAATCTTATTCTACATTAAATGATATTAATCCTGATATTAAATATTTAAATCCTAATATAGGTGATGTTTTTATTATGAACCCATCTGTTTTTCACTGTAGTGACCCTGCTAATGTTTATTCCAATCGACATGCTATTAATATGCGCTTTGTACATAAAACTACTCCTTCATTAAAAATACGTAACCCTTCTAACACTTATTCTACTATTCTCCGCAGTAAACATAGTTGTATCCTTAAAAATGACCCTATCGGTGATTATTGTGAATTTAAATTAAATAATTCTACCGATAAACATATGTTTAAATAACTTGTTCATCTAACTTGTTCATCTTCTCTTAAATCCCTCCTACAATTCGGACAAGGCAATATACTCATATTATAATCTTCATCTTCAATCCTCGGTTTTATTTTATCCCAACAATAATTACACAAATTCTTACTACAACAATGTGTTTTTGTTTGTGTATCTTCCATACATACTAAACATTCTCCTATGTCTAATTTTATTGTTTCATTATTAAATATATTTTTATATGCTTTTATCTCTTTTTCTCTATCCTTTTTATCTGATTTTAATATAAATTTACCTGTATATCTATCAAATACTAAATTCTTTATTGTAAATACTGCAGTCTCTACTAATTCTTTTATTTCTTCATATGATAATTCTTTTTTATTTTCTTTAAATGTCTTTATTTTACTATTATATAAATATGTACATGCATCATCATCAAAATATGATTTATCTTCGTCTTCAGCAGAATACCTATCTACTACTCTTATTGTATTTGATAATATCCTCATATTAGCTACCTTAGTTGTTTTTTTTTTCGGATATTCCATTTGAGAATTAAATACACTTACCAATACATAGTTTATATGCATGCTATCTAGTTCATCAATATAATTAAAATATATTTCCAGTAGACTAGCCTTATTTATTACGGTTACAAAATCGTTTATCGGCAGCCTATTCGTTCCCGAACACAATGTATAATGTTCGCGCACATCCAATGCCTCTTTATATTTTTTTTGTAATAGTTGAGATAGTATTTCTATATCTTCCATATTATATTGATACTGTTTGTCTGTCCGTAACTATGGCCCATATCATCAATTTTATCATATTGTATAATGAATAAAGTTTTGAATTAAAATGTAGTGTCCGCTACTTTTTAATATATTGTTTGCTTCATCTGTAGAACCTTCGTAGACTAATTATATTTATACTCTTTTATTTTCAATTATAGAGAGAATTTGAAATAAAATTTTGGATAGACTTTTATATAGAGTAAAATTTTTGATACAGGTGAACTGTGCAAGCAAATGTGAAGTGGAGAATGCAACCGGGGGCAAGGTCGTGTGCAAGGTCTTGATGAAGATTGAGAACAAGGTTCTGAACGAAACCAGAAATGGGTGACATATCGAGAAATGGGTGATTTATCAATAAATGGGTTCCGCAGCGCGCCCCAACGGAACTCCCAGCAAAGGTCTCAACGGAACTCTCAACAAAAGTCTCAACGGAACTCCCCGCAAAGGTCTCAACGGAACTCTCAACAAAAGTCTCAACGGAACTCTCAACAAAAGTCTCAACGGAACTCTCAACAAAAGTCTCAATGAAACTATCTTTTCGAAGACTTCGGAGCGACCGCAAAAAGAAAGTATTACAAAATGTCAAAAAATTGACAGAAATGAAATTTTTCAAGGAAATCCAAAGAAAATCAAAAGAAGTGACAAAAATGACAAGAGATTTCAGAGCATTGGTGGTGAAACAGCACCCAAAATTTGAACATCTTCCAGATGAATTGGTTGACCTCATCAAAGATTTCGCAGTGAATGATGAAGTTCTTGAAGAGAAAAAATTGAGAGAAGCTCTAGAAAAATTCAAAAAAATGAAAAAAACCAAACAAACTTTGTTTCTCTCTCAAATGCTCGGAAAAGAATTCTTGAATTTCAAATTTCCAGACAACGGCATGAAAGTTCGTGATGTCTTCAAGCATCAAATCTTGTCAAGCAATGCAGCAAAATTCAGACACGATGTCATGGGATTTTTGGTTTCAAAAGAAAGAAGTGGTGACGAACCAATTTTTGGAAAACAAGGAACGATTGTGACATTCTCGTCAAACTCCCAGTTTCCAGAGACACCAGGCATCCATTGGAAAATTCGGCTCAATTTGAAGAAAAAGTTTTTGAAAGAATTGAAATCTCCAAACTTCTTCATGAATTGTTTGAATTTGATTGAAAAAACAAAAGAAAAATCTTTGAAAAACCTGTTGAATGCAGAGAAAAAAATGATTGCAAAGACACTGGCAAGTCATGGAGAACTTCCGAACAGACAATGGATCACTGCCTAGAAATGGGTGATGAAAGAGGGGAGGGATGAACATGTTTTTTTCAATTGGTGTGCCGGCCCGGAGGGCCGGAATAGCGATTTTTCTTTATATTCTTTTTAAAAACTCTTTTTAAAAATTCTTTAAAAAACTCTTTAAAAAGTATTAAACATCACTCCAAACAACGTTAATAGGCAGTTCCCATTCAGTATATAAAAGGGCTGCACTGGTTGGTCTATCTAATTCTAATAAATTATTTAAAGCCAATTTTCTACGTTCAATCGGAATTAATTTTTGAGACAATTTACGTGACTGAAATTTCCATGCCCATTCAAATTGTAATGCCGCCTTCCAATCCGGAAACCCAGATACATAACATCTTCTATGCCACTTTAATCCTTTTGCCGCTTTTATATTCGTGGCACGCGCACCACCCTTTATTTCTTTATTATGTTGTCTCAGTCTACGATCTAAATCTACCGTCGCACCTACATATGTCGATTTATCATCGCATTCCAATAAGTAAACATACGACATTTATAATATTATAATATTTTTAAATCTCTCACATAACAAATTTAATTTTAATATTTTAAAGAATGTCTATAAATAATTTGCTTCATACGTAGACATATAGTTTATTAATTATATTTATACTAATTTATTTTCAATTATAGAGAGAATTAGAATAAAAATTGTAGTGTATAATTGGCGTGCCGGCCCGAAGGGCCGGAATAGCGTTTTTTCTTTATACTCTTTTTAAAAACTCTTTTTAAAAACTCTTTATAAAAATCTTTATAAAAATCTCTCAAAATAAGTTAAAATAAAAAGAATATATAAGAAGCATAAGTAAATACTATATAAATGTTTACGTTTACACAAGAAAAAGACATGTGTATTAACTGTCAAGAATATAAAA
>Ga0315320_10000779_pt1 | contig 26189 bp, 10 predicted proteins | sample M140m21515metaG_FD_203458 | JGI IMG/M metagenome (GOLD analysis project Ga0315320, IMG submission 203458) | Ammonia-oxidizing marine archaeal communities from Monterey Bay, California, United States - M1 40m 21515 | ecosystem: Environmental > Aquatic > Marine > Coastal | place: USA: California... | reverse complement strand
TTTCTTTTAATCTTTCGTCTGAGTAAGCTGTAACGTTCCCAGCAAATGTACCGTTTCCTGACTCGTCTAGTGTTAATAGTACATTACCAGTACCAGTAGTTGCATGCCCTATTCTAAAGTAGTTAGTTCCATTTGAGTTAGAGTCAAAATTAATTCTTACATTTCCAAAAGAATTTAACGTTATATGGTCACCGTAAGTATCGCCATCAGTAGACCTAATGCAATGATGTGTGTTTGTACCATAAGAATCTGAATCCCATGTAAAGTAAATACCTCCAAATCTATACAGAGCAGAATGAGCATTGTTTACTGACTTACCATATATATCTCCGTTAAATGTTGCTGTACTATTAGCGACAAAATCTTTGTTTACTCTAAATAGGGTTTTTTCCCAAGTTGTAATCATAGCACCTGCTGATGTATCTCTCATATATAAAAGATTCTCATTAGCATTATTATACATTAAGAAGTTTGTTGCCCCACCAGTCATAGCTAAACCATAACTTGATGTAATACCTGCTGTTGTAAGCGGTCCTCTAATAATAGTTGTGTTTCCTGCTTCTCCTAAATACAGGGTTTGACTACTTGTATGCCCATACCAATGTTGAGATTGAAGAACATAGAAAGAGTTATCATATCTTGGAGCTGCCATACCTTGAGGTGTGCCATATTTATCGGGCCATATTGAATCACATGTTATTCGACCAGCCTGCCAAGTATTTCCGTTATTACCATAACATGTCCATGCAGTGTTATCGCTACCTACAAAACAGAATTCATTTGGATTACCTGAGTTGCCCCATATATTTCCAGGACCTCCATTACCATTTGTTCCGTATCTTGCTCCACTATTTCCTGCCCAGAATAGTCCCCATGTACTACCTGCAGTGGTAATCATATAAGAGTTATAATCAGTATCTAGTCTAAATGGCACATTTGCTTGTCCATCTCCTGAAGCAGTTACCTTTCCATAGTATCTATACGCACGTACATTCCCGCCTGAGTCAATACCTGCTACGTTAGTAGTACCATTTTGGAAAACAAAACCTCTATTTGTTCCTCCTGTCATTTTAAAGTACATATTGTAGTCGGATGTAGTTTCTCCTACTACTCTACCAGCTCCAGATGTGCCACTACTTGCCATTGAAATTCTATAAGAGTTACTTCCATTCCAAAATCTAAGTCCTTGTAAGTTACCTGCATCTACATTAAAATTATGCGCACCTATATTTTTATCTAAAGAGTCCCAAGTTTTACTGTCTAAAGTAGTTGCATTGGTTGTAGTTAATCCGCCTTCACCTTTTTGACCTTTGCCACCTGTGGCTCCTTTAGCACCTGTAACACTTGCACCTGCAGCACCTTTTTGACCTTTAGCACCTGCAGCTCCTTTAGCCCCTGCAGCACCTTTAGCACCTGCAGCACCTTTCGCACCTGTAGCACCTTTCGCACCTGTAACACTTGCACCTGCAGCACCTTTTTGACCTTTTGAACCTGTCGGACCTTTCGCACCTGTTGGACCTTTAGCACCTGTGGATCCTTTATCGCCTACACTTCTAGCAGGGAAGTTGTCGGTTCGTGAATGACGAAGCGTTCCATCAAAAGAAGTAACAAAGCTTACTTCCCAAGTTCCTTGTGATTCAGCTTCTGAAGTGTTATATCCGCCAAAAAAATCTCGAACAATTACTTGGGGGTAAGTCCAAGTACTGTTTGTTTCACCAATTGCTACATAGGAAGTATCATTACTCTCATTTCCATAGAATCGTACAGTAAAGTCACGGTCGTTATTATCTGATAAATTAATTGCAGAAACATTATGCCAAGTTTGACTACTATACGTATATCCAGAAATACGGAAAGTCATTGTTTCACCAGTAGCATACTCATAAATGTCAACAAAGAAATTCATCATGTTGTTGCCGGCGGCCATAGCATTTGGAACTTTTATTTTAATCGCTCCTGTGATTGAAGAAGAGCCTGTTGAATACATGCCCCCTTTTACCATCGGCATGTAAACACCATTGGAATCATTACTTGAGTAAATATACTTTTCTTCTAAAAATTCTGGTATTCTAGCAAGTGGTACAGTTCCAGAGGAAAGACTTGATGCGTCTGTAGCATCACCACCTTTCTGACCTTTTGTACCTGTTGGACCTTTAGCACCTGTTGAACCTTTAGCACCTGTTCCACCTGTCGGGCCTTTTGGACCTGTAGCACCTGTTGGACCTTTTGGACCTGTAGCACCTGTTGGACCTTTTGGACCTGTAGCACCTGTTGGACCTTTTAGACCTGTAGCACCTGTTGGGCCTTTTGGACCTGTAGCACCTGTTGAACCTTTTGCACCTGCAGCACCTGTTGGGCCTTTTGGACCTGTAGCACCTACTTCACCTTTTTGACCTGTAGCACCTGTAGCACCTTTTTGACCTGTTGGACCTTTTGCACCTGTAGCCCCTGTTGGACCTTTTGGACCTGTAGCACCTGTAGCACCTTTTGAACCTGTTGGGCCTTTTGGACCTGTAGCACCTACTTCACCTTTTTGACCTGTAGCACCTGTTGGACCTTTTGGACCTACTCCACCACTACCCCCTATACCACCTTGAGGGCCTATTTCACCTTTCTGACCTTTTGAACCTGTTCCACCTGTTGGACCTTTAGGACCTGTTCCACCTGTTGGACCTTTAGCTCCTGTTCCACCTGTAACACCTACTTCACCTTTTTGACCTTTTGAACCTGTAGGCCCTACTTCACCTTTAAGACCAGTGCTTGGCCCTGTCCAAACACCTGAGGAGTTAATAACTTGTGTTCCTGCACCTGTTCCACTTGAAGGTTTTACATACACACCCTCTTTAAACATTAACTTACCATCAGCAAGAATAGTTGTAGTAGCTTCACTACTACTAAATATAAATACATTTCCAGATCCATAAGACTGACCATCACCATGATAATATGTTAAATAACCATTTTGACCAGATGCAGAAACGGGTGGCGTACCGTTATCAGAGAATGTAATACCAGTACCGTTACCATTGTTTAAACCAAGTATATTTAGTGCATTAGTTCCTGTGGCTGCATCTCCAGAAAGCGTAGCTGTTCCTGAAACTACTATGTCTCCTGTTACAGTAGCACCAGTAGAATCTAGTTTTAATCTTTGGCCGCCGTTTGTAGTAAACCCTAATTCAGAATCTGCAGGGCTATACATACCAGTATTAACATCACCAGTAAATCCATAAGATACTGAGCTATTAGTACCATCTGCAGTTCTTATATTTCCAGCTCCAGTTAAGTTACCACCAGAACTAATTGTTATCGCTTCATTAAGAACTAAACTAGCACCACCGCCATTGCCTGAATTAATATATGAAGTTGTTTCATCTACCCAAAGTCTCATTGACCTTGCGTTTGTTGAATCTAGTATAGCTATACCAGATTCATCATTATTTGCTGTTTGGTTTACTTGTAAAAATCCAAAAGCATTTTGGCTATCTGTATCACCAATTTGAACCTTATTGCCTAATCTTATGTCTTGACCACTGCCATCAAATACACTTGCACCACCTGCAAAAAGCCTTACCCTATCACTAGTAAATCTAAGATAAGTATCAGTATCGTTGTGATGGTATATATATTGCGGTATTTCAACAAAGTCATGTGCCAAAACCATTGCTGTTGTAATATTTACCGCGGTTCCTGACGTTACATCTGATGATGACACTTCAAACTCTATAATGCCCTGAGTTCCTGTTCCATCTGTATTAACAGCTATACGAGCAGCTTGCCCGTTTTGCTCAGGTACGCCTGATTTATGGTTAAAAGTTACGTTTGCATTACCATAACCATCATTATGGGTAAGCGAAACACCGCCTTGCCCACTACCTGCTGTTATAATGCCTGTGGATGTGATTGCACCACTAGAGATAGTTCCTGTGTTTATAGTTGCTGATACGATATTATTTACATTTAGATCAAACTTGCCGCCACCTCTTGTAGCCCAGTCATGCCAACCATTTCCAGCTGAATTTAATACTCTTAAACTTTGTCTTGAGTATAAGTAATCATAGTGTTGAAGATACCCATTTATTGTGACATCTCCTGTGAAGTTAGCATCCCCTGTATTACTGATAGTAAGCCTTGTTGAACCAGCAGTACCAAACTGTAATGTCCCTCCAGTTTCTTCGTTCATTATATTAAATGTATCGCCACCACCACCAAAACCTACATAAGCGTGACGGTCAGAATTTCTTTTAAACGCCATATAAATAGCACCATCATCAGTTGAGTTGAGTACTAAGATTTCATCTGCCGCACCACTTATACCTAAAGTAGATCCATCGAATGTTAAGCCTGATTCAGCATTGATTGTAGAAGAAGTTGCCGCAGTTAATAAACGATTGTCTGCAAAGTTTGCTATTCCTGTTATACCGCCTGTTTCACCCTTTTGTCCTTTAGTACCTGTAGCACCTTTAACTCCTATTTCTCCTTTTTGACCTTTTGAACCTGTACCACCTGTATTACCTGTTGTACCTTTAGCACCGGTATTACCTGTAACTCCTATTTCACCTTTTTGACCTTTTGCTCCTGTTGGACCAGTACCACCTGTTGGACCTATACCACCTGTTGGTCCCCCTGCTCCTACTATTCCTTTTTGACCCTTATCTCCTTTACTACCTGTTGGACCAGTATTACCTGTTGGACCCGTACCGCCAGTATTACCTGTAACTCCTAATTCTCCTTTCTGACCTTTTGAACCTCCAGCTCCTGTAGCTCCTATTTCACCTTTTTGACCTTTTGAACCTGTAGTACCTTTAACACCTACTTCACCTTTTGAACCTGTATTTCCTGTAGTTCCTTGAGCACCTGTGTTACCTTGAACACCTACTTCACCTTTTTGACCTTTACTACCTGTAGTACCAGTATTACCTGTAACTCCTATCTCACCTTTTTGACCTTTTGAACCTGTAGCTCCTGTATTACCTGTAGTACCTGTATCCCCTTTTTGACCTGTTTGACCTTTTGGCCCTACACCACCAGTACCACCAGTACCACCTGTTGAACCTGTAGCTCCTACTTCACCTTTCTGACCTTTGCCACCTGTTGGACCTGTTAAACCAGTACCACCTGTTGGGCCTGTCCCTCCAGTATTACCTGTAACTCCTATTTCTCCTTTTTGACCTTTACTTCCTGTTGGACCAGTATTACCTGTAACTCCTTGAACCCCTACTTCACCTTTTAAACCTGTAACTCCTTGTTGACCTTTCTGGCCTTTACTTCCTGTTGGACCTGTTGGACCCGTTAAACCTGTTGGACCTGCAGAACCTGTAACACCTTTTTGACCTTTTTCTCCTGTTGTTCCTGTTAAGCCAGTGTTCCCTTTAGCACCTGTTGGACCAGTTGGACCTGTAGCTCCTGTATTACCTGTAATACCTACTTCACCTTTAAGACCGGTAGTACCTTGTGCTCCTACCTCTCCTTTCTGTCCTTTACTACCTGTTGCACCTGTGCTTCCTTTTATACCTGCTTGTGGCCCTATCCATTCGCCTGATGAGTTAACAACTGTGTCTCCATTAACCTGAATAATCCCGTGTACTTCAACTCCAGTTGAGTGGATATCTAAGACAAGACTATCTCCAGAGTATAAATCTCTATCCTTAATTCTTCCAGCTTGAGCTGTATCTCGCCCGAAATCGGCTAACTTTCTATTCTTGGTCTTTGCCACGTTTTAACTCCTCTATTTCTTGTTTTAATTCTTTTATTGCTTCTACTAATAGTCCTACTACATTTCCGTAAGCAACGGTTTTAGTATCTGATTCTTCATCATAGCTTACTGCTTCTGGTAATACTTTTTCTATTTCCTGCGCTATAACTCCTGTATGTCTTTTTTCTTTATCTTTTAAATCGTTTCTTGTAAAGGTAACACCCCTAATTTGTTGTACTTTCTCTACTGCATTTTCAATAACTTCTACATTTTCTTTTAGTTTTTTATCTGAATAAGCAGTAATATTACCAACTGCTGTAAAGTTACCTGCGTAATCTAGTGTATATTTACTAGTACCATTAAATCTAATAATAAAAGGGGTATCTGTTACGTCATCACCCCAAGCTATAACGGGTCTATAGTTGCCTGAAGAATATTCCTCAATTCCGAAAAAAGCTCCATCAGAGTTTCCTTTAGCACTCATTCCGTAACCACCAGTCGCTACCGAATTAGGTGCCCCTGTTCCATGTGAAAGTTCATTTGTTCTTCCAATTTCAATTGCTGTGTCCCAAACAGGGCCTGATGTATGGTCGTCATACATTAGAGTAATTTGTGGGGCATCTCCATCTACTCCAAATTGCCATTTATCATCACCATCTTCAAATATAGTCCTATCTGCAGTTTTAACCCAACGAGACCAGTCCGAGGTATTTTGTAAACCTGTCCCAGCGTAAGTACTTCCTCCAGCTTTGCCAGATGTACTTCTTGTCAAAGTAACCATTCCATCACCATCAGTATGTCCTGCGTACCCTGGGTTGTTATACCCAGAGATATGAAAATGTGCCAGTGCAGTATCTGAGGCGTTTCTTCTTAAGAAAAGCGCACCATCATTATAGTTGTAATTATAAAAAGCTGTACACCAACTTTCTCCAGATATAACTTCCAAGTTTGATCTTAGCTGATAACCCGTAACATCTGTATTTGATGTTGCTTTAACTTGACTAAATTGTGGAGTTGAACTTGTACCCAACGCCTGACTAGCATTTGAATAAGCAGTATCGTAATTGGCTTTGTTAGTAGTTGTTAAGGTGCCTGTGTGCCAAACTGTATTACCAGCACCTATCAAATCAGCACTTGTGCCTACTTTTAAAGTTCCAGCAGACCCTCCTTGCCCTACATAAGTTGTGCCAACACTCGCACTTGTTAGTCGAATATTTACATTGGTGCCACTAGATCTGCTTAACCATAAAGGTGAGGCTGTAGTTCCGTAATATTTAATCCCGCTTGCACTGGTAAAGGTTTTAAACCCTGAAAGTGTTTCACTAGCAGTAGGTGTGCTGTAGCCAGCAGAAGCGTGGTTACCCCAACCGTAAGCTGTGTTCCAGTTTGTAGAGTTACCACCAGTTGCTGTTATTACTCCACTAGAGATAGTGCCAATGTTGCTTAGGTTGCGGCTTGAGTCTATAAATTTACTGCCACCAACCTCAATGTCGCCATTTTGGCGTATTCTCATTCTAGTTGTAGGACTTCCTGTTCCTACCGCTGATTGTAGTGAAGCACCTGTAGATGGTGTAATAACTGCTGGATATGTATCAAACAGAATATTATTACCAATCATTCTAATTCTGTCTGACCCAGCACTACCTTCAATATCATTGTACTTAGCTAAAACTAATTCAGAACTTTCTGAGCCACTGTAAATGTGTTCACCAATATAAGAGTGGTTATAGTTACCTGGTTGGTCACCTGTTGTTCCTGAGAAAGCAATATAGTTTTGCGCAGTGTTTTCTGCCGCTATTTTTATACCACCGAGATAATGAGTATTTGCTTCAGAAGAGATTGCTTGATTAGTGTAAGATGCACCTTTTTGACCTTTTGAACCTGTTCCACCTACTTCACCTTTTTGACCTTTAGCTCCTGTTGGGCCTGTTCCACCTGTTTGACCTTTTTGGCCTTTTGGACCTGTACCCCCAGTACCACCAGTACCACCTGTTGAACCTGTAGCGCCTACTTCACCTTTTTGACCTTTAGCACCTCCGGGACCAGTACCTCCTGTTGGGCCTGTTCCACCTGTTTGACCTTTTTGACCTTTTGCGCCTGTACCACCTGTTGGACCAGTACCACCTGTTGGGCCTGTACCACCTGTTGGACCTGTTGGACCTGGAGCACCTTTGAGCCCACTACTCGGGCCTACCCAGGTACCAGAACCATTAATGACTTGGTTGAAATCCACATAATAGCCATCATTAAAATTAGCACTTTTACCACTAGTTCTGCCGTTAGTTGAACCCCAAGTATGTGAGTCTACAACAGTTGCAGTTGAAGTTCCTGTAGCTAAACTTGATGGAAATGATACAGCAGCTTGGTCTGCATTACTTACATTAATTTCTAGATTTACATTAGGACCACTACTCCAATTCAATTTAGCTTCAACAGCTCCATCACCTTTTATTCTTAGTCCCGATACATTTGCATAACTACCGTTGGCATTATAGTTCGTAGTTAATACTGTTAATGAGCCTGTAGCAGATGGATTATAACCATTTATAGCGGTAAATGATGCTCCACTATGAGCATACGTATTTAAAGAAGCAAATACTGGGCCGTGGGAGTCTTCTACAGTTAAAATATGAAACCACTCACCACTAGACCCTGTTAAACTTGAGTAGGTTGTTTTAGAACCGCCCTCACCTTTTTGACCTTTTGGACCTGTACCACCTGTTGGACCTGTACCACCTGTTGGACCAGTACCACCTGTTGGACCAGTACCACCTGTATTACCTGTTTGACCTTTCTGACCTTTCTGCCCTAATTCACCTTTCTGACCTTTTGCACCAGTACCACCTGTTGGACCAGTACCACCAGTACCGCCTGTTGGGCCAGTACCACCTGTTGTTCCTTTTTGACCTATTTCACCTTTTTGACCTTTACTACCTGTTGAACCAGTACCACCTGTTGGGCCTGTTCCTCCAGTATTACCTGTAACTCCTATTTCCCCTTTCTGACCCTTACTACCAGTAGAACCAGTATTACCTGTAACTCCTACTTCGCCTTTTTGACCTTTTTGACCTTTTGGTCCTACACCACCAGTACCTCCAGTACCTCCTGTTGGACCTGTAACTCCTATTTCTCCTTTCTGACCTTTCTGACCTTTAGCACCTGCTGAACCAGTACCACCTGTTGGACCAGTATTACCTGTAACTCCTATTTCGCCTTTCTGACCTTTACTACCAGTTGGACCTGTTGGACCAGTACCGCCTGTTGGACCTGTACCACCTGTTGGACCATTACCTCCTGTTGGGCCTGTTGGACCGTCTACACCTACTTCACCTTTTTGACCTTTACTACCTGTGCCACCTGTATTACCTGTAGCACCTATCTCACCTTTTTGACCTTTGCTACCAACTGCACCAGTAGAACCTGTTACGCCTACTTCTCCTTTCTGGCCTTTAGAACCTGTCGGACCAGTACTGCCTGTTGGACCTGTTGGACCATCTACACCTATTTCACCTTTTTGACCTTTACCACCTGTTGGACCTGTTCCACCTGTATTACCTGTAACACCAATTTCGCCTTTCTGCCCTTTAGCACCTGTAGCACCTGTTGGACCAGTTAGACCAGTTGGACCTGTATTACCTAAAGCACCTTTTTGCCCTGTAGTTCCTTTTATACCTGTATCACCTTTAGCACCTGTAGTACCTGTATTTCCAGTAGTACCTGTTGGGCCTGTAGCTCCTATTTCACCTTTTTGTCCTTTACTACCAGTAAGACCGCCAGTACCTTTATCACCTTTTTGACCTTTAGGTCCTGTTCCACCAGTACCACCAACACTTCCTCCTGGACCTGTTGGACCTTCCTCTCCTTTTTGACCTTTTAATCCTTTATCTCCTTTTATACCTGCTTGAGAACCTGTCCATTCCCCACTAGAGTTAATTACTTGAGAGCCACTAATTGCTACCTCTCCTGTAACGTTTACACCTGCTGATGTTGTCGCAAGTTTTCCTGAGTTATCATAGTATAATGTAACTGCCCCACTATTAGTAGCAACTAAATAATTTTTTGTTCCACCTGCATTTTGTAAATTAAGATTCGTACCTTGTAATCTTAAATTACCAGTTCCAACATCTCTTACATAACTATGACTACCGTCATGGTAAATTTGTAAATCATCGCTGTCTCCCATCAGTACTTTTACTGAGTCGGGAAGACTAAAGTCGGATGTGAAAGATGCTGCGGATTTATATGCTTGAATATGAACTAAGTCACCTGTAGTTGCCGCGTCTTGTAATACTATGCTTGTTCCTGAAGTTGCTGTATAGTCGGTTCCTTCATCAAGAAGAATACCATTCATGTATACGGATATAGCAGGAGGAGTTCCTGTATTATATTCTAAAGTGTTTGAGTTATTATCACTACCCGAGAAAGTGGTTTGGTTATTTGTAGCTGTGTAGTCGTATGCTTGAAAAGTTGTAGTAATGTTATTTGTTGCACCTACTTCTACAACGGCATCAGACCCATCATTCTTCTTTACATAGACTTTACCATCATAGGTATTAATGGCGATTTCGCCAAGTTCTAAGTCTGAAGTTCCAGGTACGCGTCCTTCAACGCTAGACCTCTTTAGTTTGATTGTCTGTGCCATATTTATGTAACCTATTTTTTGAGTATATACTCAGGTAGTGTTTAAATTAAAATGTACCGCCGTCTAATGTACTAGTGTATGCTAATGTACCACTTTGAACAGTTAATATTTGATCAGCTGTTCCGATTGGTAATCTGTCATACCCGGCGTCATTTGTTGTTTTTCCTAGAATTAAGTCTCCTTTTCTTGTTTGTGAAATTCCTTTAATTCTTAATGCATCTGATGAGACTTCAATAGTTACGTTATCATCATTTACATTTAATGTGTTTGCAGATTTACTTAATGCATCACCTGCTACTATTTGACCAGCTCCTGAGAACTGTGTGTAAGTTAGAGAAGTGTTATCTAAAGTAATTGCTCCGTTGGTTGTTAAAACAAATCCGTTATCTGCATTAACTGTTCCTTCTTCAACGAATACGAACATACCTGCATTAACTTTATCATTAGAATTTGCATCAGTTGATCTTGCTGGAGTGCCTCCAGAAGATACTGCAACATAAATACCATTTTCTGAAGCATCTGTCTGATTTTTAAGAAGAACTCTGTCTCCTGCTACTAGAGCTACTCCATCAATAGAGTCTCCTGCTTCTAGTCCTGAAGCACCTCCTGTTAATGATACATTACTTGTTGAAGCTAAATGTACTGAATCTTTAATATCTAAATTTTGTTTGATCGCATCAACATACTCTTTACTTACTAGAGAGTTTGTACTGAAGCCAGATCTATCTTTATATCCTGAAGGTACTGTTACTGTTCCTGTTCCATGAGGAGATAGAACAATATTGTTGTTGCCTGCAGAAGTAGAAAGCGTTGAACCATTTAATGTTAAGTTATCTACTACTAAAGAAGTGATACCTGCTAAATCTGTTGTTGTTGAACCATTAGTTAGTGTAGTACTTCCTAGTGTGATAGTTTTTGCAGATACATGTCCACTAGCTACTGTAAAGTTTGCTGTAGCAAATGAGGCAACACCTAAGTTACCTGTTGTAGCTTCTTCTGCTGCTATAGTGATTGTATTATTTGTTACGGCTGTATCAATTCCTTCTCCACCTGTGAATGTTAAAGTTTCACCTGTGTTAATAGTATCATTTGTACCGCTATCTGCTGAGAGAGTTAATGAAGATACTACAGTAGCAAATTCTAAATTACCACTTGAGTCTTGTCTCAAGAATTGGCCGTTTGAACCTGAACCGTTTATTGGGAAAGCAAATCCATCTAATACAACTGCTCCACTTCCATTTGGTGTAATATTAATATTACCATTTGTATTTTCAGATGTGATTGTATTTCCATCTATTTTTATATTATCTATAAATGCATTTGCAAATCTAACACTTGAAGTACCAAGACCAATACTTAGGTCTGAGCCAGGTCTTAATGTTGAGCCTGTTACTGCTAGTTCGTTTGTTCCACCTATTTTAAAGTCTATTCTATCATCTGTATCTGCAGTAATACTTGTATCACCGTCTGCGTCAAGTACTAATTCTAGACCATTCATGTCTAGTGTTCTACCTACTAATATTTTTTCTGCTGTGTTGGTTGAATCAAAAGTTAAGTAAGTATGATCTCCTGTTGAGATTGTCATGCCAGTAGCAGAATTATCTATAATTCTGAAATCTGTTGCTTGTGTTGAGAGGTCTACTGTACCTGCATCAATATCTAAATTTCCTGCTGCAACAAGGTCAATGTCTCCACTTCCTGATGAAATAGAATTTCCACCTATTGTAAGATTTGCTGTTTTAAGTTGATTAACTTTATTGTTTGCGTCTGTTGTTATTGCTGAGCTTGCTGTTAGTGTTCCTAAAGCATGGTCAAGCATGTTGACATATAAGTCACCACCAATTGTTGTAACATTCCCATCGGAAGGTCTACCAATAAATAGTTTATTTGAGTCTTGTGAATAAGCTAGTTCTCCAGCTGTTAATGAGCCAGGTGCAGCGGTATTTTGACTTCTTTTAATTTTTATAGTTTGTGCCATTTTTGTTTCCTATTTGAGGCTTAAAAGCCTCCTGCGTCTACCGTGTCTGAGTCTGCTGATTCATTACCAATCATTATTGGAACGAAACTAAAAACACCCGAAGAGGTCTCTCGGTAGATCTTTAACTGATTGTCGTCAGTATCATAAAATAAATCACCTTCTTCTAGATTTGTATCTCCCGCTTGGGGAGGAGTTGTTGATACATAAAATTGGTCTGCTAAAACTTGTAGAGCATCCCCAATATTACCTGTACTTGATAAAGTACCTGTTCCTGTAAATGGAATTGCTGTAGCCGAGGCTGCGATAGCTGAACTAACTTCTATTGCTGTTACCTGCGGTACTACATTAACTGTAACATTATTATCATTTATAGTTACTGCAACTACATCCTGTGAAGCTTGAATTGTTGTGGACTTGGCCACTATCTGGTAACTTCTGGACTAACTGTTGCTGTCCCCTGTAATAACCTTGTTACTACTGAATCTCCACTTGTATGTACCTCTACGTCATAAAAGTATTTACCTGCTGACATAGCCGCTGTTGTTGAAGGAGTCAGCGCTACATTTATTTTTCCTTGACTTGCTTCAGTTACAGTTCCAACAAAAGATGCAGTTAACGTATCTGACGTAACTGTCGGACGAATTTGTCCCCTAACGGAATAGCTCGAAAGGTCTTTCGCGCTCCCACTCTCTTGTACAACGAGATCCAAGCCGAAACCTGAACCTTGATCTATAACTATATCGTATTTACCTGCTGCCATTATTTTGCTCCTATAGCATTAATTATATCAAAATCTTGAGGTGAAGTCAAGCATTAAATTTCGGATGTGATTCATAAACTGTATAGGTTACGCTTGAAGTTCATCATCACCAAAAATTGTTAAGGTCATAAGAGCATCTAGCCCCTCTCTTGCCGTTGTTCCCTCTTGATAAATTTGCTGTACCCAAGTTTGGATAGTTTCGTTTGTTACTTGTTTGGTGGGAATAAAATCACTAATATCCCCATTCATTCTTTGGTTTACTTTAAAAGCTACCCATTGTTCAATAGTTGCTGTTTTTGTATTATCTACACTATCTATGCCTGTGATTTCTACTCGAACATTGTCAATGACGTTAGTATTGTTTACAATTCTAGCTCGTAGCTCTTTATGTGTATATGTATATGTAAAGTTATGTATTGCCATAATTATTCTCCTTATGGAAGCGCCCCTCCGCCTGGACCACTTGGTGGGTTAGATGGTGGATTACTGCCTCCTGTTGTTGTTATTGTCCATGTATCTGATGTATCACTCACAGTAAATACATGATTTCTAGTTGCTCCACCTGTACCTGAAGCTACTCCTTGTAATTGTATTGTGTCTCCGTTATTTACTGTTCTAGATGTGCCACTATGTGACCCACCATTTACACTGAATGTTCCTAGAGATATACTTGCTGTTCCTGATACAAAAGCACTTCCTGATAATGTTATAGTATTTGATGTCTGTGTACTACTTGCTGTTGCATTTGACACATCTGTAAACGTAAATTGAGTTGGAGTTGATACACCAAATTTAATAAATCTTCCTTCTACGAAATTTACTTGTCTACTGTTGGAGTCCCCCTGACCGTATATATATAAAGTTACTGTTCCTGTTCCATCATATCTAAATGCTAGTGGAATATTTGTTGTGTCATCGGTTGATGTTAATCTTGATTCTGATACTAATCCAGGCAGTTTTTGTATAAGGGGAGTTTTATAAACTACACCTGAAGAACTCTCACCTAATTCCGTAGTATCTGCTCCTCCAGTTGTTACTGTAGTATTTACAGTTCCATCACTGAATAAGAAATGAATAGTTTTTACTTGTCCTGTGCCACCTTTTGCTCTTACAAATCCTTGATAAAATCCTGCTCCTGTGCCTACTTCACATACTTCTGCATATCTTAGTGAATTATTATTAAAATTACCAATAATACTACCACTAACTCTAGACCCTGTTGTGGGTAAGATTAAATCTTGTACTGAAATAGTGTCTGCAGAAATAAGAGCATTTGTTCCTGTAAGTGGTGTAAGTGTTGGATTAGAAGCTTCACTAGCTTGGTTCTGATGTGGTACACCAGTTGTAGCATCCCAATATACAGAGTTAACTTTTACTACACTTAATCCTGAGAAGGTTTTAATTGCTGTGGTTCTTTCTGCATTTGTATCAATTGTAGTATCAAAACCAATTACTACATAAGGAGCATCTGCCCCCGGACTACCATCAGCACCTTTAACACCGGTTTGTCCAAGAACACCTTTCTGTCCCTTGTCTCCTGCAGTACCAGTACCACCTTTAGCACCTGCAGCACCTGGCTGTCCTTTAGCACCTGTAGCTCCACCTTGACCTTTTGGTCCTTGAGTACCTAATACTCCTTTTATTCCCTTGTCTCCCGCAGGACCTTGTTGACCTTTATCACCTGCAGCTCCTTGTGCACCTTTTGGACCTCCATCACCTGTGACACCTTTAGCACCTGTAGCACCTATGCCACCTTTAGCACCTTTCTGGCCTCCATCACCTGTAACACCTTTAGCACCTTTATCTCCTCCAGCACCTGTAGCACCTTTCTGACCTCCAGCACCTGTAGTTCCTTTAGCACCTGTAGCACCTATGCCACCTTTAGCACCTTTCTGACCTCCATCACCTGTAACACCTTTAGCACCTGTAGCACCTATGCCACCTTTAGCACCTTTCTGACCTCCAGCACCTGTAGCTCCTTTAGCACCTCCATCACCTGTAACACCTTTAGCACCTTTATCTCCTCCAGCACCTGTAGTTCCTTTAGCACCTGTAGCACCTGGTCCACCTTTAGCTCCTACAACACCTTTCTGTCCTGTATCTCCTTGGGGTCCTTTTTCTCCTTGTAAGTATTCACTAACTGTCCACTCAGATCTAGGGGATTGGAATAATCCTGGAGTAACTGCGGAAGCTACAAAATACCAATTAGATAAAGCTGCGGCTTCTGTGTACCAATCTGTAACTGTCCCATCTTTTTGAGTTAATCTAAACAAATTACTAATAGCACTAGAACCGCCATCCATGTCTGGAGCTAGGGGTTTACTTGTTGTAGTTACAGAAGCATTGCCATTTAATGCGTCATTTTCTAGTCCGTCATAATAAATAAGGAATACTTCGTCTCCCGGGTCTCCTTTGACTCCTGTTTGACCGCCTACTCCTTTAATACCTTTAACACCTTTGTCCCCAACTTGTCCTTCGCCACCTTTAGCACCGGCATCACCTGGTCCACCTTTAACTCCCAATTCACCTTTAGCACCTTGGTCTCCTTTCTGTCCTCCAGCACCTACTCCACCTTTAGCACCTACGATACCTTTAGCACCTTGGTCTCCTTTCTGTCCTCCAGCTCCTACTCCACCTTTAGCACCTACGATACCTTTATCGCCTTGGTCTCCTTTCTGTCCTGTGGCTCCTGCTCCACCTTTAGCACCTACGATACCTTTAGCACCTTGGTCTCCTTTCTGTCCTGTGGCTCCTTTAACACCTTGGTCACCACCAAATCCTTTAGCACCTTGGTCTCCTTTCTGCCCTATATCTCCTTTGTCTCCTGTGTCCCCAATAGTACCCTTAGGCCCTTTGTCTCCTGCTGCACCTTTGACACCTTTCTCTCCGCCAGCTCCTGGCTCTCCTTTAGGACCGTCAACACCTCTTTGACCTTTAGGACCGTCGACACCTTTAGGACCTAATGGACCTTTGTCTCCTTTCTCTCCACCTGCAGATACATATAGTTCTTCTATGCTGTACGTACTACCTGTTTTATCTATTTTTGCAAGTATAGCGTCATTTGTAAAGTCTGACCTATATGATTGTCTTGCTTTTGCTGTTCCTGAATAAGGTCTACCTACTATCTCTTCAAAGTATAGTACTGTATTTGATTCTATAGATCTAATTCGTTTAACACTCAAGTATGGGGTAAATGTTAATGTAACTCCGCTACCAATTGTTTGTTTATTAGCTAAAGTAATTGCTGTTCCATCTATATTTTCGACGTAAGATATCCCTACTATTCCAGTTCCTGTAACTGTTTGCCCTACTTTAATATTACTATTAGTTGCAGAAAGCGTTACTATTTTTGATTCTGTAATTGCTGATGCTGTTGCTGAAGTAGTAGTAGAGCCGTTTTCTAATTTAATTAAATCACCAACTTTATTCTCTGTTGTAAATAAAGTATTTGTACCATTCAACTGATTAGAATGTTTGTCAATTTGAATAGTCCCTGTATCTGTAGTAAAACCATTTGAACTTGCACCTACTTCTGCAAAATAATCTACTGAGGGTGTTGATGCTGTTGTTTTGATTTCTAAAGCTTTTAATCTATCTGTAGTATCTACTGAATTAAATACTAAATACGCCGTACTAGCCATGTTTGAAAAGTCTTGTTTATATGTAGTATCAGTACTAGATTCGTTTGTAAAAGTAACCCCGTTTAAAGTTGTAAGGCTATAATTACTAGAACTAAATTCTGCTAGACCTGTAGAAGCACCTATTGTTAGATTCCTACTTGAACTACCGCCTCTAGGCAATAGTTGTGTTCTAGAAACACCTGGGTTTACAAACTCACTTTCTGCTATCTCTACTGTTCTTCTAATAAATTGAGAAACACTGCCTATTGCAGTTTTTGTTCTTATACGGACATCATACTCCCCTGCCCCAATATTGCTAACAGTGAAGCTTTGATCTATAGTATTAACAAGTTCCGTAGCTTCTTCTCCGTTGAATGTATGTACGAGTTCAAAACCATTTGCAAATTTATATTTAGTCCCATCTGCATTTAAAGGATAATCCCAACTAATACTAACTTTGTTACCTGTGATAACTCCAGATGTATCAGTAGAAGAATTAGTATTACTTGAATCCATTGGCTCAACTGCAATAACTACATTAGTAGGAGCGGGTACTACATCATCAGGATCCGCAGACTCTTTTGTGGGTCTAACTTCTAATCCATATCCTCTTTCTATTTCAGCAAACTTTTCTCTATGATACTCTGAGCCTGCTATACTAAACTTACCCTCATCTTCTTTTATAGCGATAATTCTGTATTCTTTTATTGTACCAACTTTAAGACTTCCATCTGCATTATATAACTTTAATGCCCAAATAGCCTCAGTTTCTGGAGTCTCTGAAAAAGCACTAGATACTGTCAAAGATGAAACATTTCCTGCACTAGTAGTAATTATTTTTGTTTCTGTTCGGAAGTCTTCTGACCATTCTATATTTGCATCTTCATTAGCTGCAGCAGCTGAAGTAGTTATACTCCCTATTAAATCTCCTTTTACATAGTCTACTCCTCCAATAGTTGCAAAGTCATCTATAAGATACGCACCTCCTTTTGGGTACATTAAAACTAATTCAGGTGGAAAAGCCGCATCATATGTAGGTAAACTAATTGTTCTATCTAAAGGAATAACTGTTGTTGACCTTGTTCCTGTATTTGAAACCCTACCTGCGTATGAAATTCTGTCTCTGTCTGCATCTTGGATACCTATAACTTGACCTGGAAGTAAACCTATTGCATTTTGTCCTGTTTCAAAAGTTACTGTTTCTCTTTCATTCTTTTCTGAGAGTAATTTCCATTTGCCCATTCTGTGTGCCTGTCCTCTTGACGTACACGCAAAAGCTAACTGCTCTGATCTTATTATTTTGCCTATCTCTGCAATATTTTCATAGTCTTCTACATACTCTGTAGACTGTCTATAATTATCTTCTGGGTCATTCCATGTTACTTTTACTTGGTTTGTTCTTACTCTGTCTCCTGTTCCTTCATAAGTAAATTGACCGTTGATAATATTAGCTTTTGAAAATAATGCTACTGGTTGTTTTGGTTGGTCTGCTGTTACTGTAAACTCTCCATTTGCCCAAAGACCCATTCCATGAAATACAGAAGCAAGTTGCTTTAATACGGTAGTAGCTTCTCCTGATTCTGCAAAGTATATATTACAAGTAAATCTAGGTTCTACCCCTCCGTTTCCATCTGGTACCTCTTCATCACAGTATTTGGCTAGTCTAAATAGTTCATACTTATCTATATTTTCTTTTTCAACAAACTGCCCCATACCATAACGAGTGTTTGTAAGTATATCATACATAATCCAAACAGGATTATCACAAAATACTTTATTGTAGTTTACAGATGAAAAAGTATAAGTATCTAAATCTCCTCTAAAATTACCGTCCCAGTTTTGGTAAGAGCTTTCTATTGCTCCTGAAGATATGTTTCTATTATATACTGCAGCTCCGCCTGTTTCATCTCGAGTAGCGTAGTTTGTAGGTACTTGAATTTTCATTCCTTTAAGAGCAAAAGCTCTTGAAGGCACAGAACCATCATAATCTTTTGCATTGAAAGATGTAAAAGCATATGCTGTATGTGGGTACGCTAATTTGTCTTTTATAATGCTTTCTACTGATTGTAGTATACAGTTATTAGTATGTTGAAAACTACCAGATTTAAAGTTTAAATCATTAATTCTTCTTACACGAATTCTATAATCATCAAAAGGTTGAAACTGTTCTGTATTTATTACAAACTCTTCTACAAAAGCTGCATACTGGGCTTTAGAAGGTCTTATATAACCATTATTTGGTAGATCGGAGCCACTTCTAGAAAATATGTGCAATCCTGCTGCTCTATTTATAATATCGTCATTACTTGCACCAAATGCAAGTTCTGAAATATAACTTGCTCCCCCATCTGTAGAGTATTCAAAGAAAATTTGTAGCTCAACGTAAGAAGGACCTTTAGCCCCCGAAGACGATTTTAACGCATGACAGGAAGGTAAGTTAAAAGTTAAATGTATTTCATCCACCTCTGAAGGATTTGATACTTCTAAAAATGCCGAAGTCATAAGAGTGTCAGCAGAACTACCTTCAAGACTTGAAGGATCATCTAAGTCATTATTATATGCGTTTACTAAATTTCCTGTAGTTCCTATTATGTCTCTTAAGTCACCTTGTTCTAGCTCTATAGCAGGATTTGTTACTACAGCTGCTTGTCCAAAGCTTGTGTTCATTGAAAGAGCACCTTGAGTTTGTGTTCCAGTAGTCATTGAAAATTGAAGGTTTTCAAGGTTAAATAAGTTTTTAAGTCGTGTTTCAGATATATTTGCACCAGTCATTGCACCGGAAGTAGTTGACAAACTAACTGCAGGAGATACGCTTAAAGTAGCAACATTTCCTGTAATGTTTGTAATTTTAGCTTTTAAATCTACATATATATCTACATTACTAACAGTTGTGGCGATTAGTTCTGATGTTTGTATTTCTGTAGCACTTATAAAAGTTGCCATAGTAATAAGATCAGTCCCATCTATTCCTGCGCCAGTAACTCTTATATATCCTGTAAATCCAGTTGAATTTAAGTTACTTATCATCTCAGCACTAAAGAACGAAGATGAGGTAGTTATAGTATTTGAATCTTTTGTTCCACTTGCTATTCCTGACCCATATCCTCCTGCTTTTTCAATTAAAATATGTCTTGTACCTAAAGTTAGTCCAGATACGTTATTATTCGAAAGAGCGTTTACTTGTCCAAAAGCAGCATTTGATACTGTAGCTGCTCCTGCAGTAGTACTTAATATAAGTTTTCTAGTCTTTACAATTTCATTCGCAAGTGTATCAATAACTGGAACATCATTAATATAAACAGACGAAAAGCCATTCGCTAATCCTTCTATTTCTCCTTCTGAGAGAATATCGTAAGCAGCAGCAACTTGAGTTTTATTAGGACTCTGTCTGTCTGCAATTGTTTTTGTTCCAAAAGGTTTACTTGTATATTTTGCCATTATTTTTCCTAATTTTGATGTACTATCGTAAGGCCTCTCTTCCAACCACCACCACTACTAGTACCGTCAGAGCTTCCATAGTAGCCCCCTGTTATTGTGCCTGAGCTGTAGTTTAGATTTGCCCCTCTTAATTTTCCTGTCTGGAACCCTTGACTAATCGGTGTTCCTCCTATTTTCATTGTACCATATAATACTGGTACAGGTTGTCCTTGTTCTACGTTGTTGTCTGCTCCATTAAAAAGAAATGAAGGATCTGATGTCATATCTCCTGCATCTGGGGCTGACATTTCTGTTATACCTGCTATTGCTAAATTTGCCCCTAACATCATCACCATTGCACCCGGTACTGTTAAACTTACAGATAATCCGGCAGCCATAGCTTGTGCTCCACTTAATCCTGTAACCGTTCCAGCACTTGCGCCTGCTATACTAAGAGTTCCACCTGCCCCCAGTCCTGCATATCCGGCTGCAGATATACCTCCAGTTGCTGTTAGCCCTCCACTAGCTGAAAACATTCCTCCCATTCCGGGCATAAAAAACATTGCCGCTAACATTAGTAGTCCTGTTAATAATTTTCCAAGACCTTTTCCTGACCCTGCTGGTACAGGGGATATAATTACAGTATCTTTTAAGTTATTTAATCCGAGTTCATTTATGTCTGCATCTATAAAATCTTCTCCATTCTGTATAGTAAATGCAATATTTTTATCATGGCACTCTGCTATATATTCTTTGAACCCATCTACTTGACAGTCAATAAGTTTTAAAATCTCACGCACGGAGTTACCTGCACACTGCCATTCAGTACCAAAGTTGTCTCCTAACTCTCCTAATAATTTAACGTGGGTCATAAATAAATTCCTTTTTGTCTGGGTAAGATACTATTAAGTATGGAATACCTAATGCCTTACAGTTGTTTTTGTCATGCTCACTCGGATAACAATCTTGATCATAGTGACTATGGACTACATATAATATTTTTGATTTAATTGAATACTTAACGTATTCTTTTGGGTCAATTGTAAAGTGGTCTTTTTCTCCACTTATGTTTTCTAGTGGAATAAATTTTGGATTTTCTTTATCAATAATTAACCCACACCCTTCTCTCGGAGCTTCAATAGCCATATGACTATATATCTCAGGCAATAGTTTACTTAAATTTTCTTGCACCTGGGAAGCCTCCAAAGGGTAATGTTCTAGTTGTAATTTTATTTGCTTTTCCTGTACTAGTTGATGCACTTGGAGTTATTGGGTCAAAACCAAATCTAGTCTGACAAGAAGAAAGTCTTTTACCACATAAGTCTCCCCTCTTCCAGTAATTTCCAAATTGTAATGCATTATTAGACTGAGTTATCTTTGTTTGCCATAATAACTCAGATCCTGATGTTGCTCTTACAAGCATATTTAATTTATCATCTGTATAAGCATAATATGTAGTGCTTGTACTATAATTATCGTACACTCTAATTCTTGTCCAGTCTGAATGATTATCTTGCGGAGTTACGCTAGTAGCTCTGTTAGCTTGCCAGTAATTTACTACTGTGCTGCCATCTGCAGAAGTATCTATTGTTCCATCTGCACTATATCTTCTAACCTGACTAGAAGTACCTAGTGTTGTTGTTGTTTTATAATAGGCATTTACAGTTCCGCTGCCTGACCAAGTAGTAAATGTAACTGTACTTGGAATTACATATTCATCATCTGAATTTACATATACTTGATATGCTATGCCATTTATTATATATTTGCTTTCAGTATGCCAAGAACATCCACCTCTCTTATTACCTTCTGTTTTTTCAGGACTTGCTCCTTGATACTGCCAAGGACAAGCATTATGCCCTACTACACGGTATGGAAGAACTAAGCCTTCAGTATTAAATGGACTTGTCAGTTCAAAAGCAATACTTAATGAATCTTCTTGCTCTACTCTATCTACTACCCACATCTGTCTTGGGAACTCTACTGGAGCAACTCCTGAAGCTGTTTCTGACGCCTCTCCTACTAAGTATTTTTGTAAAGTTCTTCGTCTGTATATTTTCTTTCCTATTAGATCTTGAAATGTTAGGGGAGAGATTGCATTTTCAAAGTCTGTTAAAATATTTGCAATTGTTAATACTGGTCTAGGTGATACTCCTTTTGTTGTTATATCGATTCCTTCTATTTCTAATGGAATAGGTATATAGGTATTTTTCTGAGTATGTGTATCATAATCGTAAAGCTCTATACTTTGAAGGTCACCATCAGGAGCCTTTGTAATATAAGCTTTAGCATTATTATTTAATTCAATCTCATAGAGGTCTACAATCCCAGAAGCTTGCTCTAGCTTTTGTAACTCTTTTATCGTTATTCTTTCTCCCATTACGCTTCATACACCCTTTCAAATGAGCAAGATAAACTATAGAAGTTATCATAGCTCCATGTTTGATTCCAGGACTTACATACAACTTTTACTGTTTCGTTGCCATTAGTATCATCTATAGTCATTCTAAATTTTGTAACTCCCCCTAAACTTTCAAAGAAAGCTACTAAGTCATCAATTTCTGCTTTAGGTCTTGTAGTAAAACTTACTGTCATTCCTTGAGCTAGGTTATTAATACCATCTGCTATTCTTTGTTCATACCCATCTCCAAAAGTCATAGTATGTACTTTAGGTGTGCTTGATCTTTGGAAGCCTTTGTCTACAGGTACTCCTGCAGAAAATCCTGTTATATTACTTCCGTTATTTTGAAATATTGCTGTTGCCATTATCTACCTAATACTCCTCCAGGTCTTTTTTCTCTTTGTATTACTTCCATTACTGCTGCTTCCATCATTTTTCCTAGTTGTTTTCCTTTTTCTCCATCTGCAACATTTGAGGAGCTTCCATCAACATTTACGTTAATTGATACATTGTTTGTTCCGCTTCCGCCTTTCATATCAACAGGTATGCTTCTTCCATTTGGTAAAGGTACAACAGCTTCATTGTGTCTTCCTTCTCCTACTAAATAAGTAGGTTCTGTTGCTATTCCACCTTGTGAATATTTAGGAATGATTCCACCAGTTGCCATAGGTATTATTCCACCATTAGCCATAGGGGTTGGGAATCCCATAAATCCTAAAGCTTTCAATGCTAGTTGCTGTGCAGCTATTTGAGCCATTTGTTTTAGCATCATTAATGCCATATCTTTAAATGCTTCTTTCGCTGACATAGAGCCTTGTGCAATTGCTACAAACATATCTTCTATACCTTTTGCAAAGCTCATCTGTAATTGACCTAAATGACTTGCCGCGAATTCTGCTGCTGTTGTTTGTGCTTGGAGTAACTCTAATTTCTTTTCATTGTTTGCAATTGAAGCTAATTCTGTAAGTTGTTCTTCACTATTTGCATCATATTTTTGTTTTTCTAGTACTGCTCTTTGATTTACGAGAGCAAGTCTTTTTTCTTCTATTTGGAATTTTTTCTGTTCTACGTCTTGTTCTTTCTTTGCTTGAGCTCCAAATCCTGTTCCACTATACATGCTGTTAAATCCAACATTTCCTATCTGTGAGGCTAATGCTTGAGAATTTACATTAAGAGTATCTTTTTTCAGTTTTAAGTTTAAAGCTGCTATATCTAATTGCTTTTGTTGCTCTGCATTAAGTACCTTTTGAACGTCTACTTCTTTTGTGACTGTTGTTACTTTATCTTTAGCAAGAGTTACTGAGTATTCAGCATCTTGTACTTGCTCTTGAAGTACTCCTCCAGCTGCAAGATAAGCATCTAACGCTTCTTGAGTTTCAAAGCTATCTCTTGTTCTATTACCTTTTAAGTCAAGTGCTTTAAGTGCAGCTTCTGCATTTGCTTGGTCTTGTTTTGCTCGTGCTAGTTTTTCATCTACTTTTAACATGCCTGTAGCTGCTATCTTTGCTTTTTTGTCTGCTATTGTTCTTGCATTTGCATGGGCTAAGAAAGTTCTTGCGTTCTCTTGTTGAGTTGCTAGAATAGCTTTTTCAGCTGTTACAATTCCATTAAGTTGTTTTTGAAATTTTTGTAGTTCTGTTAAATGTAATTCATCCTCAGTTAAAGTAAGTTCTGTTTTGGCTCTATCTTCCATTCCCTGCTGTGTACGAGGGCCTACTAGAGTATTATTTAACCCCATCTTTGTTTTCTTAATTAGAGCTTCCTGAGTTAGTAGCATGTCATTTAAAGCTTTTCTTTGATTTTGCATAGGCAGTCCTTTACCTCCCATGCCGGATAAAGCTTGTTGGAAACTTTTACTAACTTCTCCGTATCTTTTTACTCTTTCCGTTAAACTTACATACGCCCTTTCTTCTTCTCCTAGTCTTTTAATTTGATCGTCACTTAAAGAACCATTCTTTTCAAGTTCAAGTCTCATCTCTTTATAAGTATCTTTTAGAGGCCCTACTGCACCTTGTTCAAGTTGTTTTAGAGTTTCAATATTTCCTTCGTAATTTAGCTGTAAATCTTTATTAGCAAATCCAAGTTCTGATAACTGGTCTATTTCTTTCTGTCTTTGCTTCATTGCCTGATCATTAAAGGCCTGAAGTCTAAGTATTCTATCTTTTGCTCTTCCGCTAGAGTTATCCAACATTTTATTATATCTTTCATCCTGTTTTTCTAAGTAGGCCATGTTTTTCTTTTTCATTGAAAGTGCTTCATTATCTAATACACCAAATGAACCTCCGATACCGTCTCCTGTATCGTTAAATATTTTTTGTTGTTGTTCTCTAAATTTCTTAGACTTAGCTAAAGAACCCGCCATGTCTGCAGAAGATATCATATTACCAAATTGAATAGAAGTATCAAGTCCTTCTTTTACTAACCCTTTGCCTCTGACTTCATTCATTCTTTCTAGTTCTATGTTTAATTCTTTCTGCATTTTTAACTGGTTTGCCATTTTTTCGTTTAACTTATCTTGGGCTTCGTTGGCCTTTTTAAAGTACCCTATAATTCCCATAACTATGGAACCAATCATAACTATTATTCCAAGCCAACCTACCATACTCAAAGCTTTTGTCATTAATCCTGCAGTTGCTTTAGTAGCTCTTACCATCAATGTACCTGCTTGTTTCTGTATTAAAACCATTCTTGCTTGCTGTAATTTAAAGAAGCTTGTTGTTTTTGCATACTCCCCTCTCTTTTTACCTTCACTTACTGCTAAAGATCTTTCCTGTCGTTTTAAATGCTTAAACATTATTTGTCTTTCTTGTCGAGTATAATTTAAGTAGTCACCCTTTTTAGCTGCTAACATCTTTTTATGGGAGGTAATTTGTTTTTGATTCATCTGATTATACATTGAGGACATATTCTTTTGCCCCTTTTTATTTCGCATCATATTAATGCCATCCATAGATGAATCTCTTGTTTTCTTATTATCTTTAAAATTTAATCTGTCAAATTCGCCTTGTGCTTTCTTTACAGACTGAGTAGCTGTCTCCATACTTTCTTTAGCAGTTTGTCCCATTGCTTCAAAATTAGGTAAAATTGTTTTAACAATCGGAAGTGCAAAAAGCCCTAGTGCTGCTGTAAGTGCATACACATTATTAGAAAGAAACCCTAGTAATGGTAGTAAAACTGTACCGATTCCTACTTTAAATTTATTGAGTAAATCATCAAACGCTACTGCAAATTGCTGTAAAGCAAAAGCAGAGGGATCCATAATTTCTGCAATCTTGCCAAACTTTGATTCAGCTTGATCTAGCACTTCATTAGCGATAGCTTGTGATTTTTCAAATTGATTTAATTGTTCTTTTGTCTTACCTACTGAGTCTGCATATGCTCTAAGAGCAGGGTCTAACCTAAGTATGATACCTAGTTCGTCTAGTAATTCTGGTTCCGCTTTTGTTATACCTCTTGTAAGACGATTAAATGAATCTGTTAAGTCTCTACCAAGAGCAAGCGAGGTGTTTTTTGCGGCTTTACCAATCTCTTCTATCTGAGATCTAGAAAGTCCTGCTGCTGTACCAATAGCAACTGATTGAGCTGCTTCAGAAAATCTTAACTGTCCTTCAGTAGCTGCCTGTACACCTAAGGTGTATGTTTTTAAAGCTACTCCAGTAACAGCACCAAAAGATTGTTG
>Ga0315320_10000776_pt1 | contig 26226 bp, 26 predicted proteins | sample M140m21515metaG_FD_203458 | JGI IMG/M metagenome (GOLD analysis project Ga0315320, IMG submission 203458) | Ammonia-oxidizing marine archaeal communities from Monterey Bay, California, United States - M1 40m 21515 | ecosystem: Environmental > Aquatic > Marine > Coastal | place: USA: California... | reverse complement strand
ACGCCAACACTCAGAGTGTTGGCCAGAGTTTTCCTCAATGCGCATATCGACTCTCAGCTTGCGCTCAAGGGTCAGAGAGCTGTGGCAACCCCACAGCCGAGGGACAAACCGTCACCTACTAGTCCTTGATGCCCCACATCTCCGCGATCGTTTCTGCATGATAGAGGCTGCTTCGAAACCCTCGCACTCGTTCGATTTCGCGTCCTCCCTCGAAATAGATCACGGTCGGCGTGGCACGAACATTCAACTGCGTGCAAGCCCGAGGAGCTCCCGCCACATTCATCTCACAAATGCGCACTTGGTCTCCGAAGCGCGTGGCCAACTCCACCATGACGGACTCGAGCTTCACACATGGACCACAGCCCGACGACCAAACATCTACGATGGCTGGGAGGTCGCTCTCCACGACCAGCTCCTTGAAATTCTGATCATTCACGCTCTGTGGCATTCGCTTTTCACGACGCGTGAAGATTTTTTTCATCCAGCTCATCTCATCCCTCGCTCGTCGGCATTTGGAAATCCGGGTTTGTTCTCGAGCACAGCACGTGATCCCGCCAGGCACCAGCGATGAAGAGATAATCCGCAGCGTACCCTTCTCGCACAAAGGAGAGTTTCTCTAAGACCCGCGCGCTGCTTTTATTTTCCGGCATATGGCTCGCAGCGACGCGATGCAGGTTCAGCTCATCAAAAGCGAATCGGATCACCTCTTCAAGAGCTTCGGTCATGTAGCCCCGCCCCGTTCGGGTAGCGTCGAGACTGTAGCCGAGGTTCGCCGCATGAAATGCACCTTGGGTTATGCCCGTGAGGTTGATGCTGCCGTAGATCGTCTGAGGCTCCTCGCGCTCGCGAAGCATCAGGCGCAGTCCGTACCCCTCCCGATATTCTTGCCGGTGCCGATGAAGCCTCTCGCGCCAATAGGGCTCCGTAAGAAACCCGCTCGGTCGAGGAGGATCCCAAGGTGCTAGAAAGTCTCGATTGCGCTGATAGTAACTCGCAACGCTCGCGGCTCTCTCGGGAGACGGCATCCAAAGGTGCAGTCTCTTCGTATCCAGACTCAGCGATTCCTTTCGAGGATCAGCCAAGGCTCAAGCTACGTCGACAACAACCGCCGAGATATTATCGTTTCCGCCGAGGTTGTAGGCGTCCCAAACCAACTCTTCCGCCGCTTCCCGAACCGCATGCTCTTTGAGTTGACGTTCGATCTCGAGATTCGAGAGAACGTCGCTCAGCCCATCACTGCAGATCAAAAGCCTATCGCCAGGCTGAACCTGCACTCGGTCAATATCGGGTGAGGGAACATGTCCCGCTCCAATGTACTGAGTCACAATATGTCCAAGCTCAAATTCCATCGACGGGGTCACGACATCACCGACCGCTTGTCTCAGCTCATTCACCAAGGAGTGATCACGGCTAACCTGGCTCAGTGTGCCCGATCTCATGAGGTAAACCCGGCTATCACCGACGTGAATCAGGTGAGCGATTCCATCGATAATCAAGACCGCAGAGAGCGTTGTGGCCATTTCGCCCAGATCGCCGACGCTATGCCTGGCCACCTGGCGCACGACCTCGCGTAGTGCGTGACGTAGCATCGACTCAATGTCGACCGTATCTTCAGCAACATAAGAAGAGGAGAGACAATCACGAAGGGTCTCTACAGCCAGACGGCTCGCGACTTCACCACCGCAGTGGCCCCCGATTCCATCGGCAACGGCGAAAAGACCGATGCCCTCGTCGACTAAAACGGCATCTTCATTATTTTCTCTTCGCCCAACGTGCGTACAACTTCCGGTCCGATTCATTACGGCCTCCACGTGCATTGAGTCTATGCACATATCGGGCCAAGTCATTTTTCCGGCAAAAGTGTATTATTACATGGTTTAGGGGTGAGCTTTGAGGCTCACCACTGCATTGTAGTCTGGCACTAAACCGCCAGAATCACGGCGTTCTGACCCAATTAACACGTTGGCCTCAGGCCAATGCATTTGGAGGCAGTTCTCTACAATGGGCGCCGGGAACAACCGGCCAATCAAGGAGCCATGAAGACTGGAGACCTCGACAGACTGTCCCGGCTTGTAGCCGTGGGATCTCATCTCATCCTCATTCATGAAGATATGATCTCGGTCGGCGCCGGTGAGATGGTCCCGCGAGTTCTGCACCAAGCTGTTGAACTGCTTGCCGCGCCTTGTGGCGAGATGGAAAAAGCCTGCCGGGAGGCGTCGGTCCGGCGCCTCCGCATAGTCGAAACGCGCGCGGCCTCCGGGTCTCGGAAAGATCCCTCCCTCACATAGCCGCATGCCACCCCACTGGAACTGATCCCCCTTCTGGGTCAACTCTTTGATGGGTTCATAGACCGGGATCGTACGGGAGATATCATCACGAATTTGTGCCGCGTTATCGAAGGAGATGTTCGACGCGTCTTCACCTCGAGCCACCAGCGCAGAGGCCACAAGATCAGTCGCGATCTGCCACTCTTCCCGCGCTTCACCGATATCGTGGCCAGGAACATAAGGGCTGAAGAATACGCGACGCTCGGTCGTCGTCTCCGTCACCCCTCCCCGATGTTCGTAGCGGGTCCGGGCCGGCAGCAAGTAAACCTCTTCACCCGGATCGTCGAGCATGGGGGGTGTGAGGAAAATATCCTGATGCACGCGAACCGGCACCCGACTGAACGCCTTCGTCACGGCCCCCGGCTGGGGCATCGTGTCACGAAAATTACCACCCACCGCGTAGAAAAAGTCGATCTCGCCTCGGGCTGAAGCGTCGATCATGGAGGCCGTGTCCAGGCCGACCTCAGAAGGTGGAGTAAAGCCCCAAAGCTCGTGCAGCTTCGCCGCATTCTCCGCGTTGATCGCCGCGCCGCCTGGGTAAGCCGTCGCATAGGCACCCATTTCGGCTCCCCCTTGAACTCCGGAATGGCCTCGGATCGGCATTAGCCCGCACCCGGGTCTCCCAACAAAGCCTTGAGAGAGGCCGAGGTTACAGATCTCCGCGACGGACTCGCTTCCGTGGGAGTGCTGGGTGATGCCCATGCTCCACACGAAGACGCCGCTCTGCGCATCCTGAATCGCATCGGCAAAAGCGATCACATCGTCAAGGCTCGCCCCAGCTCGCGCCAACAGCTCAGACTGGTTGGCCCGGCGAAGTGCGCCGGCGTACTGCTCCCACCCTTCAGTCCGCTCGCGAATGAACTCTTTGTCGACAGCGCGGCGGCCGATCAAGATCTGCTGCACCGCCTGAACGAAGGCCATATCTCCGCCCGAAGTCACACGGAAAAAACGATCCGCGATTTCGGTTCCAAGCACCGCAGAATCAAAGTTCGAGGGAATCCAGTACCGCTTCATGCCCGGCTCGTCATAGGTGTTGACCACAAACACCTTGGCTCCCCGTTTTTTCGCCTCGTAGAGATACTTCAACGCTACGGGTTGATCGTTGGCTGGGTTCGATCCGAAAAAGACGATCACATCAGCGTCGTACCAATCTCGGTAGCTGCATGTGGAGGCCGCAACCCCCATCGTCTTTTTCATGCCAGCCGTGGAGGGGCTGTGGCAGAGTCGAGCCGCGTTATCGACGTGAGGTGAGCCCAGGCGCCTCCATGCTTTTTGAGCGGCGTAGTAGACCTCGTTGGTGATGCCCCGCGAGGTTAGATAACAGGCGGCCCGCGCCGGATCCGTCTGCGCCAAACGGGCGCCCGCGCCTTCCAACGCCTCCTCCCAACTCACCCGCGTGAACCCTGCCTCGCCGGCTCGGCGGCGCATCGGATACGCCAAGCGTCCCAACTCACGAAGCTCGCGCGTGGTCATGCCCTTCAGCTTTTCGACGTCTTCGAGGATCCGATAATCGAACGCAGGCATCGTGTTGAGTCGCAGCAGGTTTAAGCGAACCAAGCACAAATGCGTCCCATCAATCGTATGATCAGATAATCCCGACGTACCGAGCGCACAGCCGTCACAGACCCCGTCGTTGAGCACGCGCCAGGCATAACCGAGCGAGCCACGGTTATCCCAAGCGATGCTCAGCATCTCGAGAAAGTGATGCGGCTTGGTCGCCCCAATTCCGAAAGGAACCCAACCGGCTTTCCGAAGCTTCTTTTTGCGGAGTTTCACCAGCTTATCGGGCATCCATGCACCCTATTCGCTCGGCCTTGTTCCGGGCAAGAATGAAGTCAGAAAGCTAGCGGAGTTTCGCCTTGGCGCCGGCCATCTTCAGGACTTGCTTGAAATGCACCTTCTCTACTGGCTGTACCGAAAGCCGCTGTCCTTTTTTGATCACCAGCATACCTTCAAGCTCTTCGGCGGCGTTCTTTAGCCGCTCGAGTGAGACCAACTCCTTGAAGGCCTCCTTGAACGTAAGGTCCACCAAAAACCATCGTGGTTTTTCCTGAGTGGCCTTGGGGTCGAAGTACTTGCTCTTCGCGTCGAATTGCGTCGGGTCCGGGTAACCTGATTTGGAGACGGTCGCGATACCCGCGACACCAGGGGGGGTCGCGTTTGAGTGATAATAGAGCACCCAGTCGCCCAGCTGCATCTCGTCGCGCATGAAGTTGCGCGCCTGGTAGTTGCGGACTCCGTCCCAATAGGTGGAACCGTCTCGTCGCAGGTCCTCCACGGAATAGACATCTGGCTCACTTTTCATCAGCCAGTACTTTCGCTCTGCTTTCGCCATATAAGGGCCGTACACGACTCAAGGCAGAACCGCTAGCCCTCTCAGTCGCGTCGCCTTCCGATTTTCAGGCTTGGGGAGCTCGAGCCAGCTCAACTCGGTTTCGTCCTGCCGCTTTCGCACGGTAGAGAGCCTGGTCCGCCAACTCGAGAAGATCCGCCGGCGGACAAGCTTCGTGTGGTTCGCCTTCCCAAAAGGAAACCCCTGCGCTGACCGTCACTTGATCCACTGGAACATCGCGAGACAGCTGCATCTCTTGTACGGCACGCCGAAAACGGTCGCCCAAGGCCCTCGCGTCCTGCTCCGTCGGGACGCGCGCCGCCACAAGGAACTCTTCTCCACCGATCCGGGCGAAGAAATCGCCATCGCGCGCCGTTCGCTCGAGCGTCGCGGCAAGGGCCTGAAGCACCTGGTCGCCCACTGGATGACCAAAACGATCGTTGATCGATTTGAAGTGGTCGATGTCGAACATGATCAGAGCTACGGTTGCAGACGAACCCAAGAGTCGCTCGAGTTCCTTATCTGCGGCCCGCCGGTTCGGCAGCTGAGTTAGAGCGTCTGTATGTGCTTCGTCCTTGTACTGATCGCCTCGCCGAAGCGCTTGCAAGAGCAGGTCACGTTCTTGACGGTTTCGCATCTGAACCCGCACCCGAGCTCCCAACTCGGCGAAGCTTAATGATGCTTCCACGTAATCATCCGCCCCACACGTCAGCGCGCGAACGATTTCACCTTCATCAGGTCTCTGCTCCGCGATGAGTAGGATGGGCGTGAGCCGTGTAGTCGGAGTGACTCGCAGCTGCCGGCAAACCTGGATTCCCTCAGCTTCTACGTCCAGAATAACGACATCGGGGGGACCCGATGCGATGCTGGGAAGCAGGTCTTTGGGATTCGCAAACGAGAGGACCTCATAGCCCTCTTCACGAAAAAAATCCGCCAGACGCGCCCGGCGCTCCGGTTTTCGATCCACAATGATCAAACGGCCCGGCCCTCGGGCCGTGGGTTTTAAGCTCTCGGGAAGCTCGAGCATGATTTTGCCTCTTCCTTCACCAACATAATGACACAACCCTGCTAAAAAAGCCTAAGTCCTGACATGTTCTCTTCCGCAGACCTCGCAAAAGCACTCTCAACGATGCCTCGGCATACGTATCCCGCCCTTCCAGGCCGGACGAATCATCTCCAGGCTGGCATCCTCGTACCCATGCGGTGGGATCCGGACCCGCGCTGCATCATGACCGAGCGCAGTCGGACCCTACGTCTGCATGCCGGTGAAGTTTCTTTCCCGGGCGGTAGACCAGAGCCGGAGGACCAAGACCTCTTTGGTACCGCCGCCCGCGAAGCGGTCGAGGAGACCGGGCTCCACGTTTTTCGGCGCCTTGGAGAACTCTCGAACGTGCCCCTCTACACCAGCGACTATCGTCTCTTTCCCTTCGTGGCCGAAGTTCAGTCACCCGGTCAGGTCGTCGATCCTGGTGAGGTCGCATCGATTCTCGAAATTCCGATCATGGAAATGCTCCACAGACCCTCCTTCCACGCGATCCCTTCGCACTACCAGGAGCGGGACGTGCTCTGTCCGACTTTTGAATGGGACGGCTTGGTGATCTTTGGCGGTACCGCCTTCGTCTTGCTCGAGTTGCTCGAGATCTGCGCGAAGCTTAGCGGACTGCCCATGCCGCCGCTGCTCGCTGGCAAGTACCAATGGTCGGACCTTCTCGGTCCGCGCACTTAGCGAACCTCGAAGGTAAGCGCCAACCCGTCTTTTCGAGGGTCGCTCGCCCCGCGCCAGCGTGAGGCGTCGGCATCGTAGAGAAGACATTGAGCGCCGCCGAACACTTGGCCCTCGGCCGGATCAGCGATGCGGTGGCCGCGCGCTATCAGCGCTTCGACAAGCTCCGGGCTCATGGGCTCTTCCACCCACAGAGTCTGCCCGCCCGCCCAGCGCCAGCGTGGAGACGCCACGGCGTTCTCAACAGACTCTGCCTCATCGACAATGCGGCTCAGCAGCTGCAGCTGCCCTTGCGGTTGTTGAAAACCTCCAACGACACCGAAGACGAGCCAGGGACGACTCATTCGAAAAGCCATCGACGGAACGATCGTATGGTAGGGACGCCTCCCCGGAGCAAGCTTGCCTGGGCTCTCCTCATCGAGATCGAAGAGGGCTCCACGATTTTGAAGCACAACTCCGGTACCGGGGACGACGACCCCAGAACCAAAAGACCAGCAGATGCTCGATATCAGAGAGCAAGCGTTACCCTCTGCGTCGACGGTCGCGACGTAGACGGTATCCGACTGCCCAATCCGTCTGAAGGATACCTCACTGCTCTGATCGCCGATCGAGTCCCGGAGGCTCTCCACATGGTCCTCATCGAGAGATCGAGCACAGAGGTCGCCGCTGCTCTGAGGGTCTCCTATCTGAGGCCCAACGTCGGCGAAGGCGGTCTTCAAGGCCTCGATCACTGTATGCAGGCGCTTCTCGCTCGAATAATCACTCAAGGGGAAGTCTTCGAGGATCCGAAGGGCCTGAAGAACCACCAGCCCTTGTCCATTCGGGGGCAACGTGAACACCGGATGACCGCGATAGCTGGCCTCCACCGGCTGTACCCATTCCGACCGATGAGAGCTCAAGTCCTCTGCGCGAATCCAGCCGTCCAACTCCGCAGCACATTTAACGAGCGCCTCTGCAAGGCGACCTGTGTAGAGCGAATCGGGCCCCTCGGAGGCGACGATCTTCAGAGTGTCACCCAGCTCCTCCAACACGACGCGATCCCCCTGCTGCGGAACCTTGGAGCCAGGCAAGAAACAATCGGTCCCGACCCCTTCTCGCAAGCACTCTTCACTACCTTGCCAAAGCTCGGCTACCGCTTCGGTGAGCTGAAACCCACCGAGCGCTGCGTCAATCGCTTCCTTGCAGAGAGCAGCCCAGGGCAGCTTACCCCAACGCTCATGCAGGTCTCCATAAGCGCGCAGAGCACCCGGGACGGTCACGGTCTGGATGCCCCGCGTGGGCATCTTGCCGGCACCCTCTCGCAACAAAAGAGCAGGGTCTGCCGCTTGTGGGGCTCGACCACTTCCGTTCAACCCCAGCAAGGTCTTGCTTTCGGCATCCCACACCAAAGCGAAGGCGTCGCCCCCGAGGCTGGTGCTCATCGGATCCACCACGCCCAATGTCAGCGAAGCCGCAATCGCCGCTTCTACGGCGTGCCCACCCGCTTGCAATACTTCCTGGGCCGCTTTCACGGCGCGGGGGTGACTGGTCGCCACGCTCGCGTACCTCAGCGCAGGGCTGCCCTCTTCTGATCCTGCCTGATCCACCTTTTCGGTCACGACGCTCATACCTGGCCATTAGCAAGGGTCACCGTCTCTCCACAAGCATGCTCTTGTCACGTTGTTGACCTGCCGATCTCCTGCCGGGAAGATGCGGGCATGCCGGAAGAGCTGCGCGGGCGTCTCGATTCGCGGCTCGGCTCAGCGTTTGGAATCGTGGCCGGGCTCGTGCCGCTCTGCGCGTACATCTTCTCCGCGTCCGGCTACGCCTATTGGCTCGATAGCGGAGAGTTTGTTGCGGCGTCCCTCTCCCTTGGCGTAGCGCATCCCCCAGGTCATCCGCTCGCCTCGATCTTGGGGCATTTTGCCTGCTTCTTCCCCTTTGGGCCTCATAGCTTCCGCGTCGCGATACTCAGCGCCGTGCTGGCTTCTCTTGCGAGCGTTTTCCTCTATCGCACTGCGCTACTCGTGATCACTCACGTGGGTGGTCCCTCCCCATTCGCGAACCATTGTCTCAGCCTGACGGGAAGCCTCTTCGCTTCTTTGTCGGTCGGCTGGTGGTTCCAGGCCATTCGCCCCGAAGTCTATGCTCTCCAGGCCGCCTTACTCCTCTTCGCCCTGGAGCGGGTCACCCACTACCTCGTCAGTGAGCGAACCGAAAGCTCGGATCCCCGTGATCTCTATGCGGCAGGCCTCGCTCTCAGCTTTGGGTTGGCCAACCATCATCTCCTCGCTGTGCTGATGACGATCTGCTTCTTGCCCCTCGGGTTGCCTGTGATCCGAGAACGAGGAGGAGCCTTTGCTCGGCGGCTGATTGGCTTCTCTTTTGTGGGCCTGCTTACCTATATTTACTTACCACTACGCGCTTGGAATAACCCTGCCATCAACCTGGGAGACCCGGATACACCGGGTCGGTTTTTTTGGGTGATCAGCGCAGAGGTCTTTCAAAAAAATACGGGAGGAGGCGTACCCGAGCCTCTCGAGGCACGGGCAATGGACGTCCTCGAGGTGCTAGGAGAAAGCCTCCAATGGCCAACCCTCTGCCTCGCGCTCGGGGGTCTCTACGTCGGGCTACGAATTCCCACATCGCGGCGCATCTCATCGCTCTTTGCGATCCTTATCGGCATCTTTCTCGCCGCACGAATCTGGCTCGGCTTCGTTCGCGACAACCCTGACGCTCACGGATACCTGATGGTTCCGATCGCAGGGATTGCGATCTTCGCGATGGTCTTCCTCGCCTTTCTTCTGAATCAGATCGTGAAGAGAGCGCCCTCGATGCGGCGCGTCTCCGGACCTCTTGGCGCTGGAATGGTGCTCGTCGCTCTCGCCGCGCAATGGCCCGGCCATGCCGACCTGCATGAGTTCCGCAGCACGGACATTTTTGACGAAGAGTTGAGGCGCCAACTTCCCGAGAACGCCGTCGTTCTGCTCCACAGTCCGCAGACGGCCTTTCGCTTCCTCGGGGGAGAGCTTTCCGAAGGGCTTCGACCCGATGTGACCGTGGTTCCGATTCCGTTCCTCTCCTATCCAGGAATGGCGGAGGACTTAGTGCGGCGCAGTCCCGACCTCGCGCCCTTTCTCCGAGGATACTTACTCGAAGGCGAAATTCGCCAAGCGGATCTGCAAAGCCTCGCTACCAACCGGACTGTATTGGTCGAGATGGATGTCCGAGTGCCGCCCGCTTTTTATGAGACCCTCGCTCCCGCTGGCTACTACCATCAGGTCCTTGCAGGAGGCGCCGCCGGCGCCGATGCCCGCGAAGGCGCCACCACGCAGCGAGCCTCCTTCGGTCGAATTTATCGCAGCCTAGAGGGTCTCCCGCGCGATACCGAGACCGATAACCGCCTCCTTTGGCGGCATTATGTAAACTCGCTTTATTACATGGGGTTCGGCCAGCGCGAACTCGCCCGCGAAGAGGTCGAGCTTGCCCTTCACTTGAGTCCGGCAAGTCCCGAACTCCTCGCCATGCGGGACATCCTCACCGACGAGGAGGCTCGAGGCCCCATCGATATCACACCTTTTCTTCCCGCAGATGCCCCATGAGAGCCCGATACCCTTTCCGCCCAGACGGAGCACGGATCGGTAAGCAGAGCCACCAATGACCGAACCCACATCACCTCAATCAGACCCCGACCGCGCGCTCCGCGCCAACCTGAAGAACTTCATCTCGGAAAACGAGGCTGAAGACCCGGCCGCTCTCCGCGATCGCCGAAGGCGGCGCACAAACGCCCTCACTTTCGGCGCGAGCTTGATGTTGATCGCCTTCAATTTCCAGAGAGACTCAGCGCCAGAGGCCGGCGTCGATTACTTTTCGCTCGGGGCCGCAGCCCTCTTGGTCGCCGTGGTGATCGTCCGACTCGGCAGGGGGTATGCAGATCAAACGACCCGCTCCCTATCGAGTGCTGGATACCTGATCATGATCGCCGCCGCTGCGCTGCTCCTGGCGCAGGCTTACAGCTGGATCTAATCGTCCGAAGCCTCTGCGGTAGGAGCGGCTGATTCGTCCGCCTCTGGCGCGCGCGGACTCGGCTGTCCACTCTGCGATGGATAGCCCTCGTCGATCCAATGTCGCACACCTTCATCGAGCACTGAGGTGTTCTCAAAGCCTTCTCTGCGGAGCCGGTCCACCACACGTCCAGAGGCTGCATGAGGGCATCCGCAATAGGCGACGACATGAGTCCCGTCTCGGGGTAATTCCGCCACCAAACGATCCATATCGTAGAAAGGCACCGGAACCGCTCCCGTGATGCGCTCTTCGAGCCAATCTGAGGTGGGTCTCGCATCGAGGAGAATGATCTTTTGGCCATCAGCGAGTGCGTCCCGAACCTGCACCGACGGTACATAACGTCCTTCGCGCAGCGTGAAATCGGGGGTCTCACCGTCTGGATTGATCACGATCTCGGAGTAATCGATTTGGACATCTCCGACTGGAGTCTGGCTCGTAGACACCGCGCGAGCCCAGGAACGAATCAACACCACGAGATCGTCGATCTGTTCGCCGGAGAGGGATTCCTCAAAGCCAGGCATCGGTGTACCCGGCCGACCGTGCACGATGGAGTACCGAAGAAAGCCATCGCTCGCGCTCGCGAGAAACCGGGGGTTGTTAAGACTGAGGGCGCTTTGACCTCCACCATCATCGCCGTGACAAGAAGCGCAATGCTCCGCGAAAATAGGCTCACCACGCTCAGCATCTCCCTGCACTCGGAGACCGTGCACATCCGCGTTGGGACCTACCTGCCATGATCGGATAAAGCGGACTATCTTATGGATATCCCCGCCGCTCAACGGACCCCCTCGCAGGCGACTCCAAGCGCTCATCGCCGTTCGGGGGCGACCTTGGGCGATAGCCTGCCGAAGAAAGCTGTCGGTGGCGACAGCCAAGAAGCGAGGATTGTTCAAGGAATTGGCATTATCAGCCGCGTAGCCCTCTCCCTCGGCCCCATGACAGAGGGCGCAGTATTCACCGTAGAGTTCCGCCCCCTGAGTGATGGCCGGGTCGTCTTGTGGCTCGGGAGTCTCCGGCGCGGGCTGATCACAGCCGGCGCAGCTAATCCCGCCCACAAGGGCGAGCCCTAAAAGCGACCAAGTGAACGAATTGGGGAGCCCAAACATCTTCGCCGGAAACCTAGTCTTGAATCCCTGAAGTGACAACTCACCGGCACGAAATTCACTCGGGGTGTCCCTCTCGAAGCGATCTCTGTTTGGCTCGCTGGTAGACCCCCCGCAGGCGACGGCGCACCTCCAAAGGTACGCTGTCCTCTAAAGAGATTCTCCACGAGCGACCTCGGCGAAGCAAGATGACCGGGTCTTCGCTCTGCCCCGATCTTACCTCCACCCTCTCGTCATCGGCCGCGTATACGAGACTGTCCTTAGCCGCTGCCAAGCGCCCAAATACGTACCCTGCTTCACCTTCGTCACGCTCTCCATCGTAGTCGAGGAAGCAACCTTCATAGGCCGAGGGATCCGCCAAATGAAAGCGGCCTCGAACCTGCATACGCTCCTGTACCTGCGCCTCATTCAACCCCTGAATGCCGTACGCAGAGAAAAGGGTTTCGATGGTCGATCGGGCCGTTTGGTAGCGCAAATCAGGCGGCTCTTCACTGCAAGCGCTGGCCAAGAGGCTGCATCCCAAAACGAGCGCCGACGCTCTCAAAGCTAGGTTTCTCGTCACGCTTCGCGTTATTTCACTCTTTGGTCAGCCTGTCCATATCGGGGCCTCATCGTTGACGCCCCCCGATCGGTGCTTATGGTGAAAGATAATGAGGCTAGATCGACTAACCAAAAAAAGCCGTGAGGCGCTCGTTTCAGCGCAGGACCAAGCGCAAGAGTCGGGGAATCCAGAAATCTATCCAGAGCATCTCTTGCGCGCTCTGCTCTCCAGCTCCGGATCCTTGACCAAAACCCTGCTCAAGAAGGCAGGCGCCAATCCAAGCCGCCTGTTGGATGCGTGCAAGGAAGAACTGGCCCGCAAACCGGTCATCGATGGAGGCGCGGAACCCTCTCTTTCGCGCGGTCTCAGGCTCACGATGCAGGAAGCCTGGGCCGAGACCCAGAACTTAGAAGACGAGTACTCCTCAGCCGGGCATCTTCTGCTGGGGCTCTGCAAACACGGCGATTCCGTCTCGCGAAACTTCGACGCGCAGGGGGTCGATCGCGAAAGCATCCTGAGCGCGATGAGCGAAGTGCGAGGGACGCAACGCGTCACTGACGACGAACCCGAGTCGAAGTTTCAATGCCTTGAAAAGTACACCCTCGATCTGACCGCCGCGGCGCGCGAAGGCAAAACCGACCCGGTGATCGGGCGAGACGAAGAAATCCGGCGGGTGATGCAAGTTCTGTCCCGCCGCACCAAGAACAACCCCGTCCTCATCGGGGAGCCTGGCGTCGGTAAGACCGCGATTGTCGAAGGAATCGGACACCGTATTGTGCAAGGCGATGTGCCGGAAAGCCTCAAGGACAAACGTGTGCTGTCCCTCGATCTCGCTGCGCTCTTGGCTGGCGCAAAGTTCCGCGGAGAGTTTGAAGAGCGACTGAAGGCGGTGCTCCAGGAATTACGAGCCGCCGACGGGGAGTTCATCCTCTTCATCGACGAGCTTCATACCCTGGTGGGTGCGGGAGCTGCCGAAGGAGCGATGGATGCGAGCAATATGCTCAAGCCCTCTCTCGCGCGAGGTGAGCTGCGCTGCATCGGCGCGACCACGCTGGACGAATACCGGAAACATATTGAAAAGGACGCGGCGCTCGCTCGACGCTTTCAACCGGTGCTCACCGAAGAGCCGACGATTGAGGATACCATCGCGATCCTGCGTGGACTGAAGGACCGCTACGAAGTTCATCACGGTATTCGTATCCTCGACGGCGCCATCGTGGCGGCCGCGACCCTAAGCGATCGGTACATCACGAATCGATTCCTACCAGACAAGGCGATCGACTTAGTCGACGAGGCCGCATCGCGGCTCAAGATGGAGATCGATTCCGTGCCTGCGGATATCGACCGCCTGCAGCGCCGCACCGTTCATTTAGAAATCGAGAGGCAGGCACTTCGCCGAGAGGAAGGCGAAGTCGCAGCGGGTCGGCTCGAAGAACTTGAGGTGGAGCTAGCGGACTTGAATGAATCCAAGGCGCAGATGCTCTCGGATTGGCAGCGAGAAAAAGGCGCCTTGCAGGAAATCCGCGATGGAAAAGCTGAGGTCGAAAAGCTCAAGCTCGAGCTTGAACGGGCACAGCGCGTGGCGGAGTTCGAGCGCGCCGCCCGGATTCAATATGGTGATATTCCCGCGGCCGAAAAGCAGGTTGAACAAGCGCAGGTTCGACTTGAGGAGTTACAGGCCGAGGGTGGATTTTTGAAGGAAGAGGTCACCGACGAAGATATTGCCGACGTCGTCTCCCGCTGGACGGGTATTCCCGTCACTAAAATGCTCGAGACCGAGCGCGAGAAGCTTCTGCATATGGAGAAGCGTCTTCACCGGCGAGTCGTAGGTCAGTCCGAAGCCGTGCATGCGGTGTCAAACGCCGTGCGGCGTTCGCGGGCTGGGCTTGGTGAAGCTGGCAGGCCTATCGGTTCTTTCCTTTTTCTCGGTCCAACCGGAGTCGGCAAGACGGAGCTTGCCAAATCGCTCGCCGAATTTCTCTTCGACGACGAACGCGCCATGGTTCGGCTCGACATGAGTGAGTACATGGAGAAGCACTCCGTCTCCCGACTTATCGGAGCCCCTCCTGGCTACGTGGGCTACGAAGAGGGAGGGCAGCTTACGGAGCCCGTGCGGCGCCGTCCCTACGCGGTTCTTCTCTTTGACGAGATTGAGAAAGCACACCCTGACGTCTGGAATACCCTCCTGCAGGTCCTTGATGACGGCAGACTTACCGACGGCCAGGGCCGACGGGTCGATTTTCAAAACACCGTGATCATCCTGACCTCGAATATCGGCTCTCAACATATTATCGATGAGTCGCACGAAGAGACCATGCGCCTGCGGGTGCTCGAGGAGTTGCGTAAGCGTTTCCGTCCAGAGTTCCTCAACCGAGTCGACGAGACCGTCATCTTTCATCGCCTAGGCAAAGAAGAACTGCGAGGCATCGTGGATGTCCAACTGAAGGACTTCGCGAAGCGGCTGGAACGACGCGGGCTGCTCCTGGATGTGGAAGATGCAGCGAAAGATGTTCTCGCTGATCTTGGCTACGATCCAACCTACGGAGCACGGCCTTTAAAGCGGACCATGCAGAGGCATCTGGAAAACCCTCTGGCTGAAGATCTGCTCGGTGGGCGTTATCAGAGCGGAGATACCGTGGTGGTCGATGTCGCCCCGAACGGTGAACTCGCGCTCGGAGTCCGCCGCTCTGGCTCGCCGAGTCAACCGGCCTCTCGTGACGGAAGAACCCGGGTCGAAAACTAGCCCGTCTGAACATTTTCCCTCAGCGCGACAACCTACTTTCATATCATCGGACCCTTAGCGGTCCAGAGTAGGTTCAAATGTCCCCTTATCTTTTCGTTTGCTCTGCGGCCATCGCACTCGTTCTCCTGCTAACCCCTCACGCCGAGGCCACGCACACGAGTACGAACCCGTCTCACTCCTCTGCTCAGTCTTCGATGACCGAGCAGGCTCATGCCATCCAAGTCGACCTTTTGCGTGTGGCGCGACAGGTCCGCGACCTGATGCACAACGCTCGCAGCGCCAATCTCGCGGAGCGCGTGACGCGCCTCGACCGAGTCCTTTCGCAAATCCACAGCATGATGCGCAGGCATAATCAAACCATGGATCGCCTGAGAGGTGAGCCTTCCTCGCGCGAGCACCCTGATCTCTCCCAAGCCGCTTCGGCGCTACGGATCAGTCGCGAACGCTTAGATCTCCTGCGGCGCGAGGCCGAGATCGTGATAGGTGAGAGCCTGGATGAGGCCTGGTATCGGATCCGAGTCGCGAGAAACCTAAGCAACTGATAATATTGAGTTTAATTCACCCACAAAAAAAGGATCAAATCTGATTCAAGCGAAGTAAAGACGCGAATTTATCAGCTTTTTCGCTCTCTGGTCGTCTTCTACTTGCGGATCGGTTCCCCCTGTGCCACGTTCCGCGCCCCTTTGGGAGAAGAGATAGTATAATGTCGATTGGTGAAGCAGTTCAGTGTAAGCCCGTAGAGGTCAGCGTCGGTGAACGCGGCGTAGAGCGGGCCCTCAAACACCTCAAGCGCCGTATGGCCACCGAGGGCGTCCTTCGCGAGATAAAGAAGCGTAGGCATTACCTTAAGCCGTCGGTCCGCCGGCGCAAGAAGCAGGCGGAAGCCGCTCGTCGACGCCGCAAGCGCGTCAAGATGGGCTTCTAAGACCCCTTCTGTCCGTTTAAGCGACGTTACCCGCCCGGAGGAATCGAGGTTCCTGCTTGGGGTTTGGTACGTCGTATCAACGATAAAGCGTCGTCCTTTGGGGCGACGCTTTCGTTTTAAGCCCTAAGAGGAACTCTCCCGACGCCGGGTAAGGTTCCACCGAGAGTGCATATCGAGTCGGGTCTCAAGGAAACGCGCGAGTTTGTGATAATCGCTGCCCGGGCGTATGTAGCGTACCTCGGTCTTTAGTGTTTCCGGATCGATAAGCTCGGCAAACGGAACGTATTCCAAGTCCAGCTGTCCACTAACGCTGACCATCTCACCGTCTCGTTCATGCTCGACCAGGGCTCGATAAGCGCCGATACCGAGCTGGGATCCGAGCATGACGTCAAAGGCATGAGGTGGAGCGCAGCGGGACTCGTAGCCAAGCTGCAAGCCTTTGATCTTCTTGATACTTCCCGTTCTCTTCTCGTAACGGGCCGCGACATGAAAGGCGACCAGCTTGCCCAGATCGATCTTGCCAAGCGAGAGATGACCATGTTCGTCGCGAGCCAATGAGGAAATCATCGAGGCCGGCAAGCGCGCGGCCAAACCCTCTGCGAGTACAATTGTCCCAAAGTGCTCCCCTTCTTGCTCTCGCTTCAGAATGAGGTCGACGAGGCGATCACTCATTCGTTCCAGACTGAGCTCCTTCGTCCCCGGTTCGAGAAGAGAGTCATCAATATCCTCGACCCCGAGAACAAAGGCAGCCTCGCCAGCGATTGCGACTCCATAGGAGAGCCAGGCGGCCTTCCTCCCCATAGTCTCCACGACAAAGTAGGAACTCGTCGACTGCGCATCTGAGCGGAGGTTCAGCAGCTCCTTCGCCATCACGTCTACCGCGGTAAAAAACCCAAAGGTGAAGTCGATGCCGCGATAATCGTTATCGATCGTCTTTGGCACATGCACGACGCGTATGCGTTTTTCCGTGTCCGAGAGGTTTTCCTGGAAGAGGTAAAGCAAGTTGGCGGTTTTGAGCGTGTCGTCGCCTCCAATCGAAACGACCGCGTCAACGCCGAGAGAGCGAAGCGCCTCATACACATTGCGAAGACGTTCCGTTTTCACCGGATCGTTCAGGTCCTCCATCGACTCGATGCCTTTTCCGGGGTTCGCCCTCGCTGTCCCAATGATGATGCCTCGGCTATTACGCAGCCCGGAGATATCAGCCGGCCCAAAATGACGGTAGTGTTCCCCCTCGACCAGGGAACCGGATTCCGGTTCGTATCCCTGCAAGTTTGAGTAGCCGTGGAATATGCCCAGAACCTCGCGGCCATCCTTAAGAAACGCTGTGACAACAGACGATATTACTGCATTCGCCGCTGGCGCGGGACCGCCCGAAAAAACAATCGCTACCCGCTCTATCCCCTCTGGGTTCGTTCGTTCTGTATTCACACACGCTCCTGATTGCATCCTATGACCCGCACACCAAAACTCGCGAAGAGACCCCGCGCTCATGTCGGACTGACGATCGTTCTAGCTTCGGTTGTAATCATCGTGTCCGCTTGGAGCAACGGGTCAGTTTTTCATACGACTCTCCAAGCGCAGTCTCCCACGGTGGTGCTGCCCCTTCACGTTCACCTGACACCCGGAACCGATACGGTGCCCTCCTGGATTGAGGAACGTGTGGAGCGAGCGAACCTCATCTTTCAGCCTCATCGCATACGCTTCGCTATTTCCGGCTCTGAACCGCTCGATGCTGTGCATGCAGATCTGCCCGATCGGACCGCGCGCGATGCATTAGAGCGCTACTTGCGCGCCCAACGCATCAATATATTTGTCGTCGACCGACTCGCCGATGTCGACATTGCAGGTCGCGACATTCGGGGCGTGCATTGGCGGTATCGAGCCGAACGGAGCCGCCATTATATTATCCTCTCCAGACTCGGAGGCGCAGGGGTCCTCGCCCACGAGCTGGGACATTTTCTCGGCAACCCGCGGCATTCGCAGGAGGAGGGAAATGTCATGTCCTATTCTTGGGGTACTTCGACTCCTATTTTTTCCCCCTCTCAGGCTCGCCGCATGTCCGCCTACATTCGTCAATCCTTGGAACGGGGAGAGTTGATCTCCTCCCCCCTTCGAACGAGCCCACACTCTGGTATATTGGCGAGATGAGCTTATTGCCCCGTCATGTTGTTCCGCTCGTTTTGGTTCTTGCTTTAGTCAACGGTTGCCCTCCTGGAACCGAGATGGCGCCCCCCCCAGGGCTCCTCGATGCCCAGGTGGATGGCGCCTCGACGGACGGTTCACCCTCTGATGGACGAGCCGACGCTCAAGCTCCACCCGTCGATTGCGGCTGTCCTACTTTGCCGGATCTTTGCTCGGCACCCGAGGCCAACGTGCCGACCTTTAGTCCGGCCAACAACGACGCAGCTTTTTCGCAACAGCTCGTGAATGTGCTGAGCTGTGCCGAGACGAAGATCCAGGCAGCGCTCTACCAAACCACCTCACAATGTTTTGTCGATCTTCTGAACGGAGCGCTCAGTGCGAACCCATCCGTCTCACTCGAGCTTGTTATCGACGACGACCAATGCCCACTAGTCTCGGGCGTGCGTGATTGCCCGCTTTCACAACTCGAAGGGAACCCGAGGGTTCAGATCATCGACGACTCCCGAAGCGCGCTAATGCATCATAAGTACATCATCGCTGACGGTCGGCGCGTATGGATTAGCTCCGCCAACATGACCGAGGATTCCTTCTGCTCTCAGTTCAACAACTCCATGGTCATCGATGATCCGACCATCGTCGGCGCGTATCTCACTGAGCACCAACGCATGGCGGAGATGCGCAGCTTCGGACCCACGGAGGATCTCGGCCCTACCGAATCCGGCAACTACAGCGTCTACTTCAGCCCGCGAAGCCCTGCATCCCAGCCTTCTCGATGGTTCATTGATCTGCTCGCGGCCATCGAGACGTCTACATCCTCGATCGACTTCATGATCTTCGCGCTTACTCGACAGGAAGTTGGCGACGCGTTGGTGCGGGCTCAAGAGCGCGGGGTTCGAGTCCGCGGTGTGGTCGCTCATCGCTTCTCAACGGAGCCGGCAATCAGCGCCATGTTGGACGCGGGTATCGATCTGCGTTTCGACGATGTTCATAGCAAAGTGATGGTCATCGACACGACCGTCGTCACTGGCTCCGCCAACTGGTCTCGCTCCGCCTGGTCGAATAACGAAAACAGCCTCTGGATTCGAGATGTGAGCCTCGCCGATACCTATCGCGCAGAGGTCGAATCAATCTACGAAAACGCCGACCCGGTTGGCAGCGGCGAAGGCTGAGCCCTCGATCTGTCAGCGAATCAGCGAACGCGTCAGCGAGGACAGAGCAGCTCCGCAGGAAAGCACCAGTCCCCGGTCCGAGAGGTCTGCCCCGGTGGTAAGACCAAAAGGTACTGCGTCCTACGGTAGATCAATCGTCCCCCGCTCGACTTCACGTAAAGGCGAAAAGGATAAGCTCGCAAACAGCCTCGCGGTGTTGAATCCCCGAAGACAAAGCGGGCCGAGAAACCGAGCACTGTGCGTCCTACGACCTCTTGAAAGGAAGTGCTCTCGGGATTCAGAGCCGCCGCGTTGGACTCGGGCAAAGCGTAAGTGGGGGTGATGCTGTCGAAGAAAGCGTCAGCGCGAACTTCCGTAAGGTCATAGGCCTCAAGACTCTCAAAGCTCGCCGTGTAGCTCTCTCCCTGACCGCGCATATCGACTTCAAAGTCGTAGGTGACGGTACCGCCTTCGCTTTCGGAGATGTACACGAACCGATCTCGTTCCGGCTCGTTACCCGCCAGAGGATCGGATCGGTAAACGTATTCGAACCAATCCGAGAAGCCGTCGCCATCGGTGTCTGCCTCGGTCGGAGATGTCCCCAGGGCTTCCTCGAGACGGTCACAGAGACCGTCGACATCCTGATCCTCATTTGAGGCATCAGGGAAGGGCAGAGACGACTCCGGAAATAGGGGGCCAGCATCCCCCGGGTTCTCGGAGCGAGGGCACCCAGCGCTCAGAACACTGAGGGCTACCAATATGGGGAGTGCACGAAGCATAGGCACCCGGTTAATCTGTGGTCTACTCCCGGGCACGTCAATCGGAACAGTCGGTTGACCAAGACCGGTGCCCCGCGTAGCTTTGCGCGGCGACAGGAAAGGAAATCCGCATGGCGCTGAACCCCGAATCCGTTGGCTCTACCACGGAAGTTTATGAGCATTCCTATACTTGGAAGGACACCGTTCTCTACGCCCTTGGGTGTGGAGCGACGCGAGACGAACTCGAGTATCTCTACGAAAAATCAGGGCCAAAGGTTCTGCCTACATACGCAGTGGTTCCATCGTTTCCTGCCTGCATGACACTGATGAACTCGGTGGGTGGCGACTACAAGGGTGTCGTTCACGGTGCCCAGAAGATCACTGTGCACAAGCCATTCGCAGCGGAAGGCACCCTGCGTACGGTAGGCAAGGTCGCTGGGATCTACGACCTCAAGCGCTTCGCTTCCGCGATCATCACGTCCGAGACCCACGACGAGTCCGGCACTCTTATCGCCGAAACCGAGTGGAATATCATCTTCCGCTTCGACGGAGGTTTTGGGGGAGCCCCACCGCCCAAGCGTAAGCGCTACCCAGTTCCGGATCGACCCGCCGACTTTGTCGTCGAGGAGGCCATCCCGGAGAACCAGGCACTTCTTTACCGGCTTAGCGGAGATGAAAACCCTCTGCATGCTGACCCCGACTTGGCCAAGTCAGTCGGCTTCGAGGCTCCCATTCTTCATGGTCTTTGCACGTATGGCTACATCGGCCGAGCTTTGATCAAGGAAGTCTGCCAAGGGGACGGAGACCGACTCGTCTCACTCTCCGGCCAATTCCGGAAGCCCGTGTGGCCTGGGGAGACTCTAGTCACAGAAGGCTGGAACGAGGATGAAATGACGCTGGTGCGCGCCTATACCAAAGAGCGGCCGGGCGATTATGTCGTTGGTAACGGTTACGCGGAGATTAAGTAATGAACGCAAAAGAAATTTGGATCCTCGGCGCGAAGCGCACTCCTTTTGGCGCGCTGAGCGGGAGCCTTAAAAAGGTGAGCGCGATCGATCTCGCTGTTCACGCGAGCAAGGCAGCCATGGAACAGTCTGGGGCCAACGCCTCGGACTTTGGCCACGTCATTCTGGGCAACGTCCAACAGACCAGCTCTGACGCAATCTACGGCGCACGCCATGTGGGCCTCAAGGCAGGCATACCCATAGAAACCCCCGCCTTGACGGTAAACCGTCTCTGCGGCTCGGGGTTTCAAGCGGTCATCACCGCGGCTGAGCAGATCATGCTCGGCGAAGCCAACTGCGTTCTCGCTGCCGGCTCGGAGAATATGAGCCAGGCACCCCACTCCATCTGGGGAATGCGCGACGGTGGCGCCAAGTTCGGACGACCCCCGAAGCTTGTCGATACCCTTTGGGAATCGCTCACCGACTCTTTCTGCAACACGCCCATGGCGGTCACGGCAGAGAATCTGGCAGAGAAATATGGGATTTCCCGTGAGCAGGCAGATGCCTACGCGCTACAGAGTCAGGCGCGTTGGGCGGCCGCCCAAGAAGCCGGACACTTCCAAGACGAGCTGGCCCCCATCGAAGTCCGAGCGGGTCGTAAGACGATCACTCTGGATCGCGACGAGCACCCTCGAGCCGGCGCGACCATGGAGGGGCTCGCCAAGCTGCCCGCCGTGTTCAAGAAGGACGGAATCGTCACCGCCGGTAACGCATCCGGTATCTGTGACGGGGCCGCTGCGCTGGTGGTAGCCGACGCAGCCTGGGCAAAGGAGCGCGGGCTCACCCCGCTCGCGCGTCTCGTGAACTGGGGAGTCGCTGGTGTCGAGCCTACCCTTATGGGTATCGGCCCAGCCCCGGCGATAAAGAACGCTCTCACGCGGGCGAACGTATCGATCTCCGACGTGGATCTCTTCGACGTGAACGAGGCCTTCGCTCCGCAGTTCCTGGCCGTACAAAAGGAACTCGAGATCCCGGACGATCGGATCAACCTGCATGGTGGGGCCATCGCCCTCGGTCACCCTCTGGGTGCGACCGGCGCTCGAATTACGACCAACCTGATCTATCAGCTTCGGCAGCAGGATAAGAAGCTCGCCGTCGGTTCCGCATGCATTGGCGGAGGGCAGGGGATCGCTGTTCTGCTTGAGTTGCTATAGAGTTTGGTCGAAGTCTTGGCGAGAAGGAGCTATTGAGTGGTCAGTCCCGAAACAGAGAACAGCGACGAAAAGCTCATTTACGATTGGAACGAAACCGAGAGGATCGGTCCAGTCGTTCGCAAACGCGCGTTCGAACTGCATGACGAGACACTTCGGGACGGGATTCAAAACCCATCGGTGGTCGATCCAGGCATCGGCGATAAAGTCGAAATCCTCCATCTGCTCGACGAGCTAGGCGTCTACAGCACGGATGTCGGTCTTCCGGGCGCGGGTTCGCGCGCCTTTGAAGATGTGCTCACCCTCTGCAAAGAGATCGCGGAACAAAAGCTCGACATCATCCCGACCTGTGCGGGGCGCACGCTCATCGGAGACATCGCGCCCATGGTCGAGGTGAGCCAAAAGGCAGGCATCCCGGTCGAGGTGATGACCTTTATCGGCTCATCACCGATCCGGAAGCTCGCAGAGAGCTGGTCGAATGAACTCATCGTCCAACGTTCTGTCAAAGCCATCGATTTTGCCGTCAAAGAAGGTCTTCCTGTCACCTTTGTGACCGAGGACACCACTCGATCCTCACCCGCTCTGCTTTCCGATCTATTCCGCGCAGCGATCGACCATGGGGCCACCCGCCTCTGCCTCTGCGATACCGTTGGCCACGCCACTCCTGATGGAGTTCGAAACCTCATTCGGTTCACGCGCGGTGTCATCGAAGGCACAGGAGCAGACGTCAAGATCGACTGGCACGGTCATAACGATCGCGGCCTTGGGCTCGTGAATTCCATTTTTGCTCTCGAGCACGGAGCAGACCGGGTTCACGGCTGTATCCTCGGTATCGGCGAACGAGTTGGGAACGCACCCCTCGACCTCATCCTTATCAACCTCAAGCTCCTCGGCGAGCTTGGCGACCAGGACCTGAGCCGCCTCTCGGCGCTATGCCAAAAGGTCAGCAAAGCGACCCGCTTTCCCATCCCCATCAACTACCCCGTGGTCGGAGAAGACGCGTTTCGGACCGCGACCGGTGTCCACGCGGCGGCGATCATCAAGGCGAAGGAGAAGGGGGATGATTTCCTCGCGGATCGCGTCTACTCCGGCGTGCCGGCTGGGATGTTTGGGCGTACCCAAGAGATTTGCATTGGCCCCATGTCCGGGCTGAGCAACATCACCTTCTGGCTCGAAAATCGACAGATTGAAACGAGCGAGGAAATCGTTCAGGCGATCTTGAAGGCGGCGAAGCACTCGGATCACAACCTCACGGATGATGAGGTGCTTGCGGTCGTCGCCCGCGTTCGGAACCAGGCCGCCGGCCGGAAGTTCTAGAAGAGTTCCACTCTCTATCGAGGTGGGTGTCTTTCGGCGATGGTCCTCGACGAGGGCATCATCCCGTGTACACTCCGTCCCGGAGACAGAATCATGAGCCGACTCGTACACGTGATCGATCACCCGCTGATTCAGCATAAGCTCACGCTGATGCGCAAGAAGGATACGAGCACCAGCTCGTTTCGAACCTTGTTACAAGAAATCAGCATGCTTCTCGCCTATGAAGTGACGCGGGATATGCCGACGACCCTCGAGACTATCGAGACGCCGCTCGCGCCGATGCAGGCGCCGATGCTGGACGGAAAGAAGATCGTCCTCATCTCGGTACTGCGAGCGGGTGGAGGCATCCTCGATGGGATGCTCAAGATCTTACCCTCAGCTCGGGTCGGACATGTCGGACTCTATCGAGACGCGAAAACCCTGCAAGCTGTTGAGTACTACTTTCGCGTGCCGAGCGAGATGACAGATCGCGAGGTCATCGTGGTAGATCCGATGCTAGCGACGGGAAACTCTGCGATTGCCGCAGTGAAACGGATTCTTGAAACGAAGCCTAAGTCGGTAAAGTTCGTCTGTCTGCTCGCGGCCCCTGAAGGCGTCGAGACGTTCCACAACGCACTACCTGATGTCCCCATCTACACCGCCGCGATCGACTCCCATCTCAACGAGAAGGGTTATATCATTCCCGGCCTGGGAGACGCTGGGGATCGACTCTTCGGAACGAAGTAAGCTCGGCTCCAACGAAGGGGCCGGTTCTTGCCACCCTTGGGGCGAAACTTCCCCTTCGCCGGCTGGGTTATCAAAGATCGTCATGGACATCCATATGGCCGCGGCGAGACAAAGCACAACCAGCAGCATCATCAGTATCCAAGAAGGCTGAAGGCTGGAGTTTGAATGACGAGTCCCGCGAAAGTAACGGCCGCGGGTGCGTTCGCTTATCTTGCGTTGAACTGCCGGAAGTAGATCGATTTCCGGCAGCTGGATCTCGTCAGAGCCGAGCAACGCCGTCTGGCTCAGGATATTGCAGAAACTCTCGTATTCCTCGCCCAACGCGGGGTCCGAGATGAGCGCAGCGTCGAACTTGCGGAGCGTCTCCTCGTCGAGTTCGCCGTCATACGCCTCGCTAAAAAGCGACCTCGTTTCATCAGCGTTCATCCGCGCCCTCCCCCGCGCTGAAGACGCACTACGCATTTGCGAAGCTCGAGCCTTGCCCGATGTAAGCGACTCTTTACGGTGCCCTCGATGAGCCCTGTGATGGTGCCGATCTCTTGGTAGGTCATACCTTCAATATCTCGGAAAATGATTAGCTCACGGTGTTCAGGTTCGAGACCAGCCAACGCCCTCTGGATCATGGTCTCGGACTGACGGGCCTGCGCCATCTCATCCGGACGCGGAGGTTGGCCCGAGGTCCTCATACTTGCCGAATCGAGAGTCTGTGCCTCTGTAAACTCGTCAAACTCACGTTTGGCCGATTGTGCACGACGAGCCAAGTACTTGATACGGTTTTTAGAATGGTTGACCGCGACCCGGTAAAGCCAAGTGCTCAACTTTGAATCGCCCCGAAATCGGTCGATCGACTTGAAGACCGTAATGAAGACTTCCTGCGAGATCTCCTCGGCTTCGGCCGCATTTCCCAGCATGCGAAACACCACTCGATACACTTGGCCCTGGTATTCACGAACAAAGTAGCCGAAGGCTTTTTCATCGCGCTTCTTAAGGCGAGCAACAAGTTGAGCTTCCGTAAAGGTTTTCATTCGTTCGGTAGTGGGACACCGGTCCCTCTCCAGAGTTCCAACGATCTTGTGAACCGCCGTCAGTCGACGTGGTAACGAATGGAAGCGACAAACTCTGTGCGCGGATCATCACCGACCGTGTAACGCAGGCCAAAGTCTAAGCCGTACTGCTGCGTCACATAACCAATCCCACCGCCGACCGAGTGCTGGCTCAGACCCGTATCGAAGCGGTAGCCAACACGAATCGGCGCAACGTCCGCCGCTAAAACTTCAAGCCCACCGCCAACGATTGGCTTCGCGTTATCATAAGTACTCATATCGACGAGGCAGTCGGCAGAGATCGAAAAGATGCCTTGGAGCGCAAAAGCCGCACTTCCGCCGATGATCGTTGGAACCAAAGTCGTCTCGCTCGGAATCAAGTTATACCCCAGCGCGGATAAGGTGAGGCCCTCCGCCGCCATGATTTGAATCGAGGCATCCATAGTGAAACCTCGCTCCCTTTCCTGGCCGGTGAACTTGAAGTACCGCCCGCTTAGGCCGATCGAGAGCGCGGGGGCCAAAGCAACACCAAACCCGAGGTGACAGTCGAGTCCCCGGGTCGCCCCATCGTCGCCGCCCACCAGTCCACGACAGGCCAAGCCACTCGCCATACGGTTCGATATCGAATCGGCAATCGCCGCTCCGATAGCCCAGGTCGAATCATCCGACCGATAGCCAGCCAGAGCTTCCATATGATAGATGCGCGAGGCCGATAGAGCGGCGGTGTTGTACAGGACGGCTGAGGCTCCAAGGCTAGAGCTCCGCCCTCCCGTTCCCAGAGCCAAACCGCGCGCAGTATCCATAGAGGATGCCCGAAGCACAGGAGAGTCCAGTGGATCCTCTTGAGCAAAACCGGTCTGGCCTGCGCCGAAGCTTGAAATCCATAACACCAAACCTAAAGCCAACGCTTTTGGGTATTCTCTACGCATCGTACCGCCCATCATCGCCCTGCTTCCTTACGCCTATCCCTGAAGCTATCAGCGAGGCCACAAGGCGCCAACTTTCAACCGCAAAATCATTTATCCACTTCGAAGTCACAGATTTTTAGACCTCGAAACTCTCCAGATTTTGAGATCATTCGTGATTCCAAGCGCTTAGCCAGATCCGTTTCATAGTTGATCCATTTTGTTTTCATTCCACAGGTTTTCCTCGAAAATTAAATGCAATAATTTCAAGATGTTAGGTTTTTTATCCAC
>Ga0315320_10000774_pt1 | contig 26283 bp, 24 predicted proteins | sample M140m21515metaG_FD_203458 | JGI IMG/M metagenome (GOLD analysis project Ga0315320, IMG submission 203458) | Ammonia-oxidizing marine archaeal communities from Monterey Bay, California, United States - M1 40m 21515 | ecosystem: Environmental > Aquatic > Marine > Coastal | place: USA: California... | reverse complement strand
AGTTCTTCCTATAGAGCCGTGGTAGACCACCACGTTGATAGGCTGGATGTGGAAGCGCAGTAATGCGTGTAGCTGACCAGTACTAATAGCTCAATTGGCTTGATTTATGCACTGAAAAAAATTTTTATCAAAATATTTATATCAATTGTTATAAACTTAACTATTACGGATTAGATAATATAACTCGTAGTTAAAGATTTTAAAAATTACCATTAAAAAATTAAAACTGTTTATTCAAATTAAATATACTTGTAAGAGATATTTACATTAATATAGAGATAAACATTAAAATGAAAAAAATTTTAGTTACAGGTGGTTCTGGGTTTTTAGGCTTTTCCTTAGTAAAAAAGCTAGTCAAAAAAAATTGTCAGATAGTTGTTTATGACAATGATTTTAGGGGCAATTTTCAAAAGTTTTACAAAATTTCAAAAAAAAATATAAAACTTGTTAAAGGTGACATTAGAGACGAAAAAAAATTAAGAAAAGCTATAAAAGGGTGTAGTCAAATTTATCATCTTGCATTTATTAATGGTACTGAAAATTTTTATAATCATCCAAAACTAGTTATGGAAGTGGGAATTCTTGGAACAGCAAATATCTTAAACTTGAGCTCTAAAGATAATAAAATAAACTCTTTTCATTACGCTTCTTCATCTGAGGTTTATCATAAGCCAAAAAAATATCCGGCAAACGAAATGGAATATCTTACAATTCCAGAACCTCAAAACTCTAGGTTTAGCTATTCTGGTTCTAAAATTATAGGTGAGCTATTAACGTTTAATTATCTTAAATACACAAATATTAAACATAATATTTTTAGACCACACAATGTTTTTGGACCTGAGATGGGGTTTGAACATGTAATACCTCAAATAATTAAAAAAATTTATATAGCAAGCAAAAACTTAAAATTAAAAAAATGCACTATCAAAATTCAAGGCAATGGAAGTGAGACAAGATCATTTTGTTTTGTAGATAATGCAGTAGAACAAATTATTCAAATTGCAAATAAAGGAAAAAATAAACAAGTATATAATGTGGGTCAAAACCACGAAATCTCTATAACAAGGCTTATTAAGGATATTTCAAAAATTTTAGGCATAAAGGTTATGATTAAAAAAGGTAAGCTGACCAAGGGCAGCGTAAAAAGAAGATGTCCAGACATGACAAAAACTAATAAATTAAAACATATAAAGAATAGTTATCATTTTGGATTAAAACAGACTGTTAATTGGTATGCTCAATATTTTTTAAATGAAAAAACAAATTAAAATTTTATTTATCTGCAGAGAAAATGACACATTGTCTTTCAAAATTTATAAGATTTTAAAAAAAAAATTTTCTCACATCACTATTTTCTATTCCAAAACATATAATGAAAAAATAAATAGTAAAATTAAAAGCTGGAAGGGAGACTATATTCTTTCATTTAGAAGCTTATTAATTTTACCAAATTCAGTCATAAAAAATGCAAAAATAGCAGCAATAAATTTTCATCCTGGTCCACCAGAGTATAGAGGTGTTGGATGTTTAAATTACTCAATTTTTAATGATGATAGTCATTATGGAGTAACAGCACATTTAATGAATCATAAAATTGACTCTGGAAAAATACTTAAAGTTTTAAGATACAGAATTTCAAAAAAAAAAAATTTAGATAAAATTTTAGAACAAACACATCAAAAACTTTTTTTATTAATAACATTGTTTATTAATCTTATTGCTGATAATAAATTTGATATTAATAACCTTATAAAAAATAATAAAGAAAAATGGTCAAAAGTAATTAAATTAAGATCAGATCTTGATAATTTTTATATAATTAATAAAAAAATTTCTAAAACAATTTTGCGAAAAAAACTAAGAGCGACAGTGACAAATAAATTTAAACCTTATATAATGCTTCATAAGCAAAAATTTTATTATAATGATGAAAAATGATTTTATAACAACAAATATCGTTAATTCTAAAACTCCATATATTATTGCTGAAATTGGAATTAATCATAATGGAGATTTGGAATTAGCAAAAAAAATGATAAAAGCTGCAAAAAAAAGTGGAGCTCACTGTGTTAAATTTCAAAAATTTATAGCCGACAATTATATTTCAAAATTTGCCCAGAAAGCTGGTTATCAAAAAAATGATAAAAAAGTATCAAAAAAGTCTCAGCTCGAAATTATTAAATCATGTGAGCTAGATATTAATCAATTAAAAATTTTAAAAACATTTTCAGAAAAACTCAAGATTGATTTTTTATGCACTCCATTCGAAATAGATAGTTTAAAAGAACTTATTAAAATTAAAATTAGTGCAATTAAAATAAGTTCGTGTAATTTAAATAATATCCCTTTTCTAATAGAGGCTGCTAAAAGTAAACTTCCAATTCTGATGTCTACTGGGATGGGTAGTATTCAAGAAGTGAAAGATGCAGTTAAAATTTTTAAGAGATTTAAGAATCCACTTTTAATTTTCCAATGCACTTCAAATTATCCGTCAAACATCAAAAATGCGAATATTTCTGTATTAACAAGTTATAAAAAGCTTTTTAAATGCCCAGTGGGATATTCGGATCACACTTCATCCGTGGTACCAGCTATAGTTTCAATTTCAAAAGGTGCAGTTGCAATTGAAAAGCACTTTACTTTATCGCGAAGTCTGCCTGGCATTGATCAGAAAGCATCAATTGAACCTATTGAGCTTAAAGAATTGGTTGAAGTTACTAAACAGGCTAAAGATAGTATTGGTAGTTCAATTAAAAAAAGAACAGATGAAGAGGACGATACTTTAAAATCCCTAAGAAGAAGCCTGGTAGCAGCAAAAGACTTAAAAAAAGGTACTAGAATTAACAAATTAATGGTCAATATCAAAAGACCTGGAACTGGATTATCCACAATTTATCTTAAAAAAATAGTTGGTTTAAAATTAAAAAAAAACATAAGAAAAGACGAATTATTTAAATTAAAAAACTTTTACAACTAATGAAAAATATAAAAATTTTTATTGTAGGCGCGGGCTCTATTGGAAAACGACATATTAGAAATTCAATTTCAATTGGAATAAACCCTGATAACATTATCTCTCTTGATAAAAGAGATGATAGATTGGAAGAAGTTAAACAACTTGGAGTAAAAAAAGTGTTTAAAGATTTTGATCTTGCTATCAAAGAAGAGTTTGATGCAGCGATAATTTGTTCACCAACATCAATGCATATTGAACAGTCCTTAAAATTAGCAAAACTAAAAAAACATTTATTAATTGAAAAACCTTTAGATTCTAAACTTAATGGATCTGAAGAACTTTTAAAAATTAGTCAATTAAATAAACTAACTATCATGATAGCTTATATATTTAGATTTTCTCCAGCTATAAAGTTTATTAAAAAAAAATTAAAAGAAAATGCAATAGGAAAAATTTTATATTTCAGAGGTGAATTTTCAGAATATCTTCCTGACTGGCACCCCTATGAAGATTACAGAACTTTTTACATGGCAAGTAAAGAGCAAGGTGGAGGTTCTATTTTAGATCAGTGTCATATAATGGATTTAGCTCATCATTTAATTGGAGAATTTTCATCTGTAATGGCAATCAATACCAAAGTAAGTAATTTAGAAATCAAAGCTGATGATATAAGTGAACTTATAGTTAAGCATAAAAATGGAGTAATAAGTTCAATCCATACAGATATTTTTGGAAGAGCTCATAAAAAAAGCATAGAAATAAAAGGTGAACATGGAAATATTTTATGGAACTTTTATAAAAATGAAGTCACAATTTATAATTCAGAAAATAAAAAAGAAGAAAAATTTAAAGAATTTGATAAAGATTTTAATAATTGTTACATAGAAGAGCTTACAACTTTTATAAAATCATTTACTGATAAAACAAAATCATTAATTCCATTAGAAGATGGAATAGATACAATGAAATTGATTTTAGCTGCTGAGAAATCAGAAGTATCAAGAAAAGAAGAGCTGGTTTAAATTAATGACCACATGTTACTTGTCCTCAAGTTTATATAGAAATTACAAGTTAGAAGACGCAATTATTGAATGTGGAAATTTAAGCAATAAACATGTTGAGCTATCGGCTCCACATCCACATCAATCATTAGAAGAAATTTCAAAAATTCTTAAGAAATTTTTGAAAGATGGGTTTAGTTTTACTTTGCACAACTATTTTCCGCCTCCTGAGAAATCTTTTGTATTAAATATTGCATCTAATGAAAAAAAAACCCAAGATTTATGTAAAAAATTAGTTGATGATGCTCTTAATTTATCTGTAGTCGCTAAATCTTCAGTATATGGTCTACATGCAGGGTATCTATCAAAAGCTAGAGCAAAAGATGATGGTATGTTTGAGTTTGAAAGTGAAGAAATGTCTTATTCAAGTGCACTTCAAAGCTCATTAAATTTTATAAATCTTTTTGTTGAAAAATTTAAAAAAAATAATGTAAAGTTTTTAGTGGAAAATTTATTTCCATCTTTAGCTAGAAACTCTTCTATAAATTGTAATTTTGAACAAATTAGTGACTTGATGGATAATCTACCAAAAGAAGTAGGTTTATTGTTAGACTTAGGTCACATGAATATATCTAGCAAAATTATGGAATTTGATAGGTTTAAATTTTTAGATAAATATCTAAGCAAATATGGAGATAGACTGAGTGAAATTCATATATCTGAAAATAGTGGCTTGAAAGATGAGCATAGAGCACTTGATGTTAATAGTTGGCAATATGATGCATTAAAACTTATCTCTCAAATCAAAAATTCTGATCAGAGTCAGAATAAAATTTATTGTTTAGAGAGCCGTAATGCTAAAATAGATGATATAAAGTCAAATTTAGAAAAGATAAATTCAATTATTAATTAAAATTAAAAAAATGAAATTAGATATTCATGACGTTCATTTAAAAGAAATAGTAATTTCAGATAAATCTTCAATTAAAGATGCAATAAAATCAATTCAAGCAAACTCAGAAAGAGTTTGTTTTGTCGTAGATAGAAAAAAAATAATGCTTTCATCAATTAGTGATGGAGATGTTAGAAGAGGGTTGCTAAAGGGATATAAATTAAACGATAAAGTAAAAAGAATTCAAAATAAAAATTTTAACTTTTTACAATATGGTTTTTCTATGGAAGAGGCCTATAGAAAGTTTTTAGGAAAGATTAATATTTTACCTATTATTGATGAAAAAGGAAAATTTAAAGGAATAGTAAAAAAACATGATATTGTTCCTTTTTTAGATATTAAATCAAAAAAAATACTAGTAGTTGGGCTAGGTTATGTAGGTTTAACACTATCGTTAGTTTTGGCAGAATCTGGTTTTGAAGTCACGGGCTATGATAAAAATCAAAAATTAATTAATATTATCAATAAAAAAAAAGCTCCTTTTTACGAGAAGGGTCTAGAGAGATATTTAGAAGAAAATTTAAATAATAATTTTAATGTCTCTAACAAACCAATAAGCTCCGATGTTTATATAGTTACGGTCGGTACTCCTTTAGATAAAGCTAAAAGTCAACCAGACCTAACTATATTAAAAAAATCTATTCTAGATATTTGTAAGTTGTTAAAAAAAAATGATTTAATAATTTTAAGATCTACAGTTCCTGTAGGCTGTACCAGAAATTTTGTAGCCAAACTAATCGAAAAAGAAACAAAATTCAAATTTGGTAAAGATATTTTCTTATCCTTTTGTCCTGAGAGAACAATTGAGGGCAAGGCAATTGAAGAGTTAAAAAAACTACCTCAAATTGTAGGAAGTTATTGTAAAAAAAGTTCAGAATTGTCTAAAAGAATTTTTAGTGAATATAATTATACTGTAGTTGAAGTAAGCAATTTAGAATCAGCTGAACTTTCAAAACTTATAGATAACTCTTTTAGAGATACTATGTTTGCATATAGCAATCAATTAGCACTGCTAACTGAGAAATTGAACTTAAATTTAGTAGAAATTGTCGATAAAGTTAATCTGGGCTATAAAAGAAATAAAATACCAAAACCCTCACCAGGTGTTGGTGGACCATGCTTAAGCAAAGATTCCTACATTCTTTCAAATAGTTTTGAAAAAAATAATATTGGTAGAAATAATATAATTTATAATGCGAGATTAGCCAATGAAAGAATGACAAAAGAAATATTTACTAGTCTTGAAAAAATTTTAAAAAGATTAAACAAAAAAAAAAATTCCAAGATTTTTATTACTGGTTTTGCGTTCAAAGGTAACCCAGAAACTTCTGATACAAGAATGTCAACTACTATTTCTTTATTAGATATTTTTAAAAAAAATAAATTTAATAATATTTGGGGGCATGACTTTAAGTTAAAAAAAAATGAGATTGAGAAGCTAGATATTAAATCTTGTTCATTAGAAAAAGGTTTTCTTAATGCAGACGCTGTTTTAATAATGAATAATAATAAAAAATATGAGGATTTAAATATTATAAATTTGTTTAAAAAAACCAAAAAACCGTTACTTTTTTATGATAGTTGGCAATTATTTGATCCTTTGGAAATTAAAAATATAAAAGGAATAACCTATGCGTCTGTTGGCCATAGATAAATAGATGAAAAAAAAAAATTTTTTTATACCGGTAGCAAATCCTACAGTTGGCATTAAAGAAGCTAATGCAGTTTTTAAACAAGTAAAATCCGGATGGATAAGTATGGGTAAAAAAGTTTTAGAATTTGAGAATAAAGTCAAAGAATTTATTGGTGTACAAAATGCTATTGCAATCAATAATGGAACATCTGCCCTAGATGCTTTGCTTACAGCATTTGATATTAAAGAAAATGATGAGGTAATTATTCCAAGCTTAACTTATATTTCTACTGCTAATGTGGTTGCTTATAAAAAAGCCAAACTAATTCTGTGTGATAGTAATCCTAAAACTTTTAACATATCAAGAAAAAGTTTATTGAGTAAAATTTCAAAAAAAACAAAGCTTATAATTGTAACTGATATGAAGGGTATGCCAGTAGATTATGATTTTTATAAAGATTTATCAAAAAAAATTAACGTACCGATAATTGCCGATAGTGCAGAGTCGTTTGGAGCAAAATATAAAAATAAGATAGTTGGTTCACAATTGATAGCACATACGTTTAGTTTTTTTGCAAATAAAAACCTAACTACTGGTGAAGGGGGTATGATTGTAACTCAAAGTAAAGTTTTAGCTAAAAAACTTAAGGTAATTAGAAACCAAGGTCAAAACAGAAGATATAATCATATTGTGCTTGGAAATAATTACAGAATGACAGATATCTCTGCCGCAATCGGCATAATTCAATTAAATAAACTTACAAAATGTTTGAAACAAAAAGAAAAAATTGCAAAAAAATATGATGAATTATTTCTTGCCCATTCAAAAATCAAAATCCCTTTTATTCCAGAGTATACGTCCCAACATTCTTGGTATAATTATTGTATTAAAGTTCCAGCAAATCATAGGAATAAATTAATTAATTACCTTAATAAAAAAGGTATAGAGACAAGGTTATCATTTCCACCTGTTCACACACAGCCATATTATAGAAAATCTTTTGAAAAAGATAAAAATAATTTGTTAAACGCATCAAAAGTATATAAAGAATTCTTAGATATACCAATATGGCCTGATCTTAGTTTTAAAAAACAGACTTATGTTGCTAATTCTATAATAAATTATTTTAAGAAAAATTAATTACAAATGAATATTTTGGGTGTGATATTAGCCAGGAAAGGCTCAAAAGGCGTTAAAAATAAAAATCACCTTAAATTAAATGGAAAAAATTTAATTGAGATCGCTATCGAAAGTGCAAAAAAAAGCAAAAAATTATCTAAGATAATTTTTTCTACTGACGATAAAGTTCTTCAAAAACAAGCTATAAAACTGGGTATAAGTGCACCATTTTTGAGACCTAAAAAAATATCAAATGATAAGGCAACAAGTTTTTCTGTTTTAAAACATTCTATAGATTGGTTAAAAAAAAATGAAGGCTGGAATACAGATATAGTTGTCCTGCTTCAGCCAACAACACCTTTTAGAACTGGAGTAATTATTGATAAAGTTATCGATTTATTAATTAAAAAAAAAGCTGATGCTTCAATAACAATTACAGAAGTGGATTATCCCCCTCACTGGATGATGTATGAAAAAAAAAAAATTATGAAAAATATAATATCTGGAGGAAACAAATATACACGCAGACAAGATACACCCAAAACCTATAAACCAGCAGGTATGGTTTATGCATTAAAAAAAAATTTTTTATATAAAATAAAAGGAATACTTCCACAGGGAAAAACTGTTGGATTATATGTTGATCCTAAAATTTCAGTAAATATAGATAATTACGATCATTATTTGTTAGCAAAAATTAAATCAAAAAAAATAAATGAAGTTTAGAATAATCCCTAGACTTGAGGTTAAAAATAATTTTCTTATTAAGGGCATGAGAATGGAAGGATTAAAAAAAATTGGATGTCCAATACAATTTGCAAAAAAATATTCAAAAAATAATTTCCACGAAATTTTTTATGAAGATGTTGTTGCAAGTCTCTATGATAGAAAAATTGATATTAATTTATTAAAAGAAGTTTCAGCAAATATAAATATTCCACTTACTGTTGCTGGTGGTATAAAGACTATAAATGACATTGAAATACTATTTAAAAATGGGGCAGATAAAATATCTATTAACTCAGCTGCAGTCAGAAACCCAAAGTTAATAACAGATGCTTCAAAAATATTTGGCTCACAAAGCATAAGTATTATTGCTCAATTTAAAATGGTTAATAATAGCTATGAAGTATTTTTGGAGTCTGGAAGAGAAAGAGTTTTTAAAGATCTTTTTAAATGGGTCAAAGAATTAGAAGATAGAGGAGCAGGTGAAATTTTTTTAATATCAATTAATAATGATGGTGTAGAAGAAAATTTAGATTACGATCTACTTAATCAGCTTAGATTAATCTCTAATTTACCTCTTTTATATGGTGGAGGTATAAACAATGATTTTCAAATTGATTATTTGAAAGAAATTAATTTTGATGGAGCAATTATAAGTAATTTTCTTCATAATAATGAAGAAAATTTTTTAAAAAAATATTTATGATGAGCAAACAAATAGTAGGAATTCTTAACTATAAAGTTGGAAATTTAAGAAGTGTATTTAAAACATTAAACTATATTGGTGTAAATTATAAAATGATAAATCATTATAAAGATTTTACGAACTATGATAAATTAATATTACCAGGTACAGGTAACTTTGATTATTGCACAAAATATCTTAAAAAAAATAAATTAGATGTAGAGCTTAAAAAAGCTTTTCAACAAAAAAAAATTATTTATGGAATATGTATGGGGATGCAAATAATGTTCAACTCCAGTGAAGAATCTCAGACATCAAAAGGCTTGGGTTTTTTTAGTGGAAAGGTTAAAAATATCAAAAGTTATTTTCAGACCAAAGTGAGAGTACCTCATATTGGATGGAACAAGATTACATGTGAAAAAAGTAACATGGAGAAAAAAAATTTGAACAACAAATATTTTTATTTTGCAAATAGTTATGTGTGTGAAACAAACGATAAATGCGATAAATCATTTTTTATATATAAAAATAAAAAATTTATTAGCTCTATAAATAAAGAAAATATTTCTGGAACTCAATTTCACCCTGAAATAAGCGGTAGAAATGGCCCAAAAGTTTATGAAAGTTTTCTAAAGTTATGATTAGTAAAACTAAATACGGATTACCAAAAAAACTAATTATTTGTAAAGTTTGTGTAATGACCAATCAGAAGCCACATTCAATAAATGAAACAAATAATAAAAAGGGTTCTCTTAAGAAGGGTTTAGACTTTAATGATGATGGAGTCTGTGCGGCATGCCAGTATGCAATTAAAAAAAAAAATAATATTGATTGGGACCTAAGAGAAAAAAAATTAAAAAAATTATTAAAAAAATATAGAAAAAATGATGGTTCGTATGACTGTTTAGTACCAGGCAGTGGTGGAAAAGATAGCATGTATGCTGCACATTTATTAAAATATAAATATAATATGAATCCTTTAACTGTTACATTCTCTCCAATTCAATACACAGATATAGGTTGGAAAAATTTAAGATCTTGGATTGATATCGGTGGATTTGATAATGTTCTTTTTAGCCCAAATGGAAAAATAGTCAAAATATTAGCTAAGGAGGCTTTTATAAATTTATTACACCCAATGCAGCCCTTTAAATTTGGTATAAAAACCTTTGCAGTGAAAGAGGCTATAAAAAATAATATTGATTTAATCTTTTATGGCGAGCCCTACGCTGAATATGGAAGTGAGTCTATTAAAAAAATATCTACACCTGATTATTCAGAGGACTGGTATAAGGGAACAAATAAAAAATCTTTTCTGGGTGGTAAAGATCTTAACTATTATAAAAAAAAATATAACTTAAAGATAAAGGAGCTTTCACCATTTTTAAATGTTGACTCCAATGAGCTTAAGAAGAAAAATATAAGAGTTGATTATCTTGGATGGTACATGAGATGGGACCCCCAGGAAATATATTACTATGTAACAGCAAATTGTGGATTTGATGTTGACAACAAAAGAATAGATGGGACTTATGGAAGATATGCTGGACTAGATGATAAATTTGAGTGGATTCATTTTTATGCACAATATATTAAATTTGGTTTAGGAAGAGCAAGATTTGATGCTTCTCAAGAAATTAGAAATAATCATATTACGAGAGAAGAGGGATTAAATCTTTGTAAAAAATTTGAAAACGAATTTCCTAAAAGATATTTTAAAGATTGTATAGACTTTATGGGAATTTCAAACCTAGAAGCTTTAAAAATAATTAATATATTTAGACCACCGCATCTTTGGAAAAAAGTTTCAAATGAATGGGTCATGAAACAAAATAATTATATTTAGTTATCTAGTCATATGGCTTTAAAAGTTTTTACTTAGCTCTATAAAGTCATCAAAAAACTATTATTATGATTGATATTAAAATAGTTGGCTTTATAGACAGTTTCATAATAAAATTTTACTATGAATATCTATTTACACGTTGAAACGACAATCCGCGAGTTAGATAGCAAGCTTCTTTTAGCAACCCTGGCAGCTTCTAGGGGTCATGAGGTGATTATATCAGATATAGAGGGTATTGAAAAAGGCATTATAAGAGGCATGTTAGCTCCAGGTATATATCATACTAAATCTTTAACTGCAGTTAGAAGCAAGATTGAAAGACATCAGTCTATAATTGATAAAGGAAATTTAATCACAAGTATTGATGAAGAAAGTGGCCTGGCATGGCATGGCTATGAAACATTTGCGAGAACAAGATTTTCTGAGAAAACTATTAAAGATGCTTCAGGAGTTTTTGGGTGGGGTAATGAAGATGTTGACACCTTAAAGCAAGTTTATCCCAAATATTCTTATAAGATACACCGCACAGGATCACCACGAGTTGATCTTTGGAAATTAAAGCTTGCTGAATATTGGGGAACTCCGTCCGAGACTCCCAATAGACCTTTTCTGCTAGTAGTATCTAATATGACTTATGCTAATTCTGTAATGCCTTTTTTTAATATTATTTCTAAAGAACAGCAGCGTGGGCATTACGAACGAAATCCAGGATTGTTTTTAGAAAATTTTAAGGAGGCATCTGAAAAATTTCGTATTACAGGAGAATTCATAGAGGCTATACAGCATCTAGCTAAAAATAATAATGATTACGACATAGTCCTACGCCCACACCAAAATGAAAATATTGAAGCTTGGAGAGTTTATCTAAAGGGAATTCCAAATGTTCATGTTATTCGACAAGGATCTATTTCTGCATGGGTTAAAAACGCTTTTGCTGTAATGCATAATGGTTGTACTACTGCTCTTGAAGCTACAGTTCATGGTAAACCGTTAGTGACTTACATTCCTTTTAAACCGAGACGTGATAATGAATTATCTAATGAATTAGGGTATCGTATTCAGAATAAAGAGGAGCTCTTACAAAAAGTAAATGCCTTATTTAATGACAAAGAAAGTAATAATAAAAATTCTTTAAATAAGATTTTGCCTCCACAAGTATCTAAAAAACTTTATATTGATGATAATGAGTTAGCTGCAGAAAAAATGATTAGAGTTTGGGAGAGTTTAGCAGATGCTAATCCAGGTCTGTCCAAACCTTCTAATTGGAACATGTATAAACTAATTCTTAAATTTATGAAGTTTAATGGTTTTATGGGAAGATTGATAAGAAATTTATTAAAAGGTAAATTTAGTTTTAAAAACGAAAATTACAAATTTAATCCATTAAACAGTCATGATATTTATGGGAGAGTAAGTAGATTACAAAAAATTCTTGGAATTGAAGAAAAATTAGATTGTAAAGTTATATCAGATAGAACAGTTTTAATTAAACGAAAATGATTATTTATTAACTTTTTGAAAAGGTTGATGAATTTATAAAAATTTACTACATTAAATTAATTTCTAATATACAAAATATTTCAGAAAAACTGTAAAAATGGATTTATTAATAACTTCTCTCAAGTTCTTAAATCATAAAGAGAAAATACAACTAATTATAATTTTTTTATTACTAACTATTTCATCTTTTTTAGAGATGGTTGGTGTCGGTTTAATTCTTCCATTACTTACAGTTATTATGGATAGTAATTTTTTTAATAATAATGAATTTGCGAATATTATAAAAACTCAATTTGATATAACTTCTAAGAGTAAATTTATCATCATTATTGTATGCGCCATTATTTTTGCAAATTTAAGTAAAGCACTTTTCTTGACTCTTAGTGGGTGGAAACAAATTAATTATATGGCTGAGATTAATAAGAGACTTTCTAATCAAATTTATCTAACTTATGCAAATTCTAATTGGAAATTTTTAGTTAACAAAAATTCATCAATTTTATTAAGAAATATTCATACTTCAACGCAGGATTACATAGATAAAGTTTTACAAAGTTACCTTCTGATAGCAGCCGAAGTAGTTATGATAATTTTTTTATTGGCGTTATTAATTTTTGTAAACCCGTTAGCCACATCAATTGCAATTATTTTTTGTGGAATTATTGGATATTTAACTCAAAAAATTACTAAAAAATACAATTATGAATTTGGAAAAATTAGATATAAATATTTAGCCTTAAGACAAAAGCATATATTAGAAACATTTAAAATAATAAAGTTGATAAGAATTTTAAATAAGTTTTCCATTTTTGAAAAAAATTATCTAGACTTAAGTGCTAAAGAAATCAAAGCAAAATCATCTCAACAATTTTTCAATAAGTTGCCAAGCATTTGGATTGAGTTTGTCTCAATATTTATAATGTGCTCAATTATAATTTTTGTAGTAAAATACTATGGTAATATAAACACTTTTATACCAACTATAGGCCTTTATGTCGTAACAGCATTTAAGTTACTTCCTTCTTTAATTAAGGTTTTAGCATTAATTCAAACTCAAAGATTTGCTAAGCCAGTAATACTTAATTTAAAAAATGAAATTGAAGAAATAAAAAAAATAAATCAAGATTTAAAAGCAACTAAATTAGAAGAAACTTCAGTTCAAGATAAAAAAATTATTTTTGACAAGAATATACAGATTCATAACTTAGATTTTTTTTATACCTCAAATAAGCACTATGTATTTAATAATTTTAATTATGAAATTAATAAAAACGAAATTTTGGGTATAGTTGGTGAAAGCGGATCTGGCAAAAGCACTCTGGTAGATTTATTAATTGGTATAAGTAAACCACAATCTGGAAAAATTTTGATTGATGGTAAGGATGATATTAATAATTACTCTGAGTTATGGCAAAACACAATTGGTTATGTTCCTCAAGATACATACCTATTAGATGACTCTATAAAAAAAAATATAGCATTTGGAATACCTGAGGAAGAAATTGATATTAAAAAAATAAACGAAATTATTGTATCTTTAGGACTAAAAGAAATGATTGATAAATTATCTTTGGGTATCGAGTCTAATGTTGGAGAAAATGGTGTTAAAATTTCAGGTGGTCAAAAGCAAAGAATAGGAATTGCTAGAGCATTATATATTTCCCCTCAAATCTTAGTTCTAGATGAGGCTACAAGTGCTTTAGATATTAGGAATGAGGAGAATATCTTAAAACTTATAGGTAAATTTAAGAAAAATATGACCATTATTATCGTTTCACATAGACAGTCTATTTATGCTTTTTGTGACAAAATACTAAACTTAGATAAAATGAATTAATGATAGATCCAAAACAACTTAAAAAAACTTTATCAAATAATAATATAAATCAGTATATAGGTGTTCCTGATAGTGTATTAAAAAATTTTTTAGGATTTATACCAGAAAAAAATAATTTTATTTCAAATAATGAAGGAAGTGCTGTAGCTTATGGAATAGGTTATTACCTATCTACAAAAAAAATACCATTAATCTATATGCAAAATTCAGGGCTTGGAAATGCAATCAATCCTTTAATTTCTATAGCACACAAAAAAGTTTATTCTATACCGCTATTATTATTAATTGGATGGAGAGGGTCTCCTAATTCAAATGATGAACCTCAGCATCAGGCACAAGGGAAAGTAACAAAAGAATTTTTAAGACTACTAGGTATTAAGACATTCGTTTTAAATAATAGTAAAGATTTAAAAAAATTAAAAAGATTAATTCAATATTCAAAAAAAAATAGTTGTCCAGTTGCAGTTTTAATAAAAAATGGGAAAATTGAAAAAAATTCTATAAATAAAAAAATAAAAAAAGAAAAATCAAATATTAAAAGAATTACTTTTTTAGAAAATTTACTAAAAAAAATTAGTAAAAAATCAAAAATTGTTTCTACAACAGGATATACCTCAAGGGAAATTTATCAACTGAGAAAACAAAAAAATTTAAAAAATAATTCTGATTTTTATATGATTGGAGGAATGGGTCACACTTCTAATGTAGCTTTAGGATATTCAAAATATTCAAAACGTAATGTTTTTGTTTTAGATGGAGATGGATCTTTTTTAATGCATATGGGCTCAATGGTTAATGTAGGTCATTTAGCAGGGAATAATTATAAATATATTTTATTAAATAATTGCTGTCATGAGTCTGTAGGTTCTCAAAAAACTTTAATTAATAAAGTTAATTTAAAATTACTTTCAAAAAGTCTAGGTTTTAAAAAGTATATAGAATTAAAAAAAACACATGAAATTGATAAAAAAATAAAGATGGTTGTAAATTCTAAAGAAAAAATATTTTTAAATGTAATGATTAAAGAAGGTAGTATCAAAAATTTAACAAGACCAAAAAAATTTTTAAAAATTAAAGAAAATTTTATCCAAAATTAATGGAAGACGAAAAAGTAAGAATAAGATCTGATCATGAATTAAGTATACGCAAAAAAGAATTTCTTTTGGCATGTGACATTTTAGAAAAATTAGAGATAAATTATTTTTTGCATTCAGGAATATTACTTGGAGCTATAAGAGATAATGATTTTATAAAGTGGGATTGGGATATTGAAATTAGTGTATTTGGAGAAGAATTTGATGACAAAATTGATAAAGTTGTGGAAGAGTTGAAGCAAAATAATTTTATTATTTCCAATATTAATAAGAAAAAAAATGATTTTAAAATTGATTTTGTTGGTCAGTTAGACAAAAGTGTTACTGGTTACACAATTTGGTCTTGGTATTATTCTAAAATTAGAAAAGTGTATTGGAGAAGAGAATTAATTGTTCCAAAAAAATACCTTCAAAATCTTTCTAAGATAAATTTTATGGATAGAGAATTTAAGTGCCCAAACAACCCAAAAGATTATTTAGCTTATGCGTATGGAGACTGGAAAACTCCTATCAGAACTTCAGATAAAGACATGTATTTGAGTAATAAATTTAAAAATAAATCAATTGCTAAATTTTTAAAATTTATAAATGCTATAAAGAGAATTCTATATAAATTTAAGATTTAGCTTGATATTTTTTCATTCATAAATTGTAATTTACTTTGTTTAAATTAAACATATATATAAAAAAATAAATTAATTATAAAATATATATATGAAAAATAAAATTGTTTACGTTGGTTTGACTGCAGATATTTTACACAAAGGACATTTAAATATTCTTAAAATAGCAAAAAAATATGGAAGAGTAGTTGTAGGTCTGTTAACAGATGAAGCAATCACCACTTACAAGCCTTTTCCAATACTATCTTTTGAGGAAAGAAAGGTGGTGCTTCAAAATCTTAAATATGTTTCTGAAGTTATTCCTCAAAATACTTTAGATTATTCTAACAATTTAAATAAAATTAAACCAGATTATGTGGTTCATGGTAGTGATTGGAAAACTGGAGTACAAAAAAATATTAGAAAGAAAGTTATTCAAGAAATAAAAAAATGGAATGGAAAATTAATTGAACCAACTTATACAAAGGGAATTTCTTCATCTGAAATTAAGAAAAAAATTTCAACTTCTTTACCTTTGATTGATGGAAGAAGGTCAAGACTAAAGAGACTAATTGCTTCAAAAAAAATTGTTAGAGTATTGGAATCTCACAGTCCGTTAACAGGCATGATAATTGAAGAATTATTTACAAATAAAAAAGGTAAAAGAGAAGAATTTGATGCAATGTGGTCCTCTAGTTTGACCGACTCCTCTATAAAAGGAAAACCAGATAATCAATCTGTAGATTATTCATCAAGATTAGAAATGTTAAATGATATCCTTGACGTAACATCTAAACCAATAATTTTTGATGCTGATAATGGTGGAAGAATTGAGCATATGCAATATCTTGTAAAGTCACTCGATAGAATGGGAATTTCAGCTATGGTAATTGAAGATAAGATTGGTCTTAAGAAAAATTCTTTATTTAAAGATCAGTCAGATGTTAAACAAGATACAATTAAAAACTTTAAGAAAAAAATTTCTGTTGCAAAAAAAATCAGTTCAAAAGATTTTATGGTTATAGCAAGAATTGAAAGTTTCATTCTTGGAAAAGGTTTAAATGATGCTATCAAAAGAGCTGAGGAATACTCAAAAGCTGGTGCAGATGCTATTTTGATTCATAGTAAAGATAAATCTATCAATAATTTAACTCAATTTGCAAAAAAATTTTCAAATTCAAAGTTTTATAAACCTTTGGTATGTGTACCAAGTGCATATCCTCAAGTAAAAGAAAATGAACTTTCTAAAATTGGATTCAAAATTGTAATTTATGCCAATCATTTATTAAGAACTTCTTATAAATCTATGAAAGAAGTAGCTTTAGAAATTTTAACTAATCAGAGAGCTTTTAATTCTAGAAAAAAAATGTCTACAATTAAAGAGGTGATAAGCCTAATAAAATAATTTATCAAGTATTAAGACTTTGAAAAAAACAAATTTAAAATATAAGAGTTTTAATTGAAATGACCACTTATTTAAAATAAATATTTAATTATATTTTTTTGATAGAGTTTTTTTAATCGATACTTAATGAAAAATAAATCTTATAAACATCTTTTACAAGAAAATGGTTATTGCTTAATTAAAAATTTTTTTAATATTAATGAAGTTGAAAAATTAAGAAAATTTGTTTTAAAAAATCATCATAATGATCAAGATATTTATCTTTCAAATTACGACAACGCTTTAGATGAAAATCTTTTATCAGAAAAATATTTTCAAATATTGAAAGAAACTATCGGTAATGATTTGGTTTATTTTTTAGATTCCAACACTGCTGTAGATGCTTTTCAAAAGAATACTGGCACATTCCACATAGATGCAAGAAATGATGAAAATGACCCAGGCTCAAGTGCATATAAAGTATGGAGAGTGGGATTATACTTGCAAGATCATAAAAATTATAGTGGTGGAATTAAATTTATTACTAAGTCACATAAGAAATTGCTGACTAATTCAATATATAAAATATATTATATTTTAAGAAAATTTTTTAAAAACAAATATAGTTTGAAATCTATAATACCAAGTTTTAAATATATAAATATCCCTTCAGAGCCTGGTGATCTTATTATTTGGAATGGCAGAACTCACCATTGTGGAAGATTTAAAAGATTACATATTTTTAAAAATTTAGCTTTACATCCATTTATAGATAGACATTTACCCAACTTTTTAATTAAAAAAGAAATGACTGATAGGCTCGTGGTTTATCAAGACTGGGGATTAAAAGATTTATCATTAGTTAATTATCTTAAACATAGATACAATCATAGAGATTACAAAAAATATTGGCAAAACAACAAAATCAACAAACATAAATTTCCGTTCAATAAATTCAAAGAAAATTCAATTGAAATAATTGACGCCTCAAATATTGATTCATGAGTATTTTCATAATTACCAAAGTTAAAAACATTAAAGACAAAACAATTTGAATTTTAAAATCATATTATGCATAAAAGTAAAATAAAGATTAAACCGAGACCATCTAAACTTTTCATGTATGAAAGACTTTATGAGGATTTAAAAGAAATGAAAAAAAAATATAAAATTTTTTCAATTACAGAATTTGCATGTGGAGTGAGTAACCTCTTGGATCCTATTAAGCCATCATATTACCAAGGCATAGATTTAAGAAAAAAAACAATTACAGAATCAAAAAATAAAAATAAAAATAAAAATTATAATTTTTTTGTTGGAAATATGTTGAATTTTAAGTCAAAAAAAAAAACTTCCTTAGGCATGTGTATTCAGACATTTGGAATTAACGTTGATTTTGATAATAAAATTTTGTTAAAAAGTTTAAATAACTTAAATAAACATATATTAAAAAATGGCTCAATTATTTTCAATATGTCAAATGAGTTATATATAAAGAATAAAAAAATGATTGATGATTTTTGTTATAATAATTACCTTCACGTAAATAATATTAATTATGGACTATTTAATGAAAGATATTCCTATCGACTAACTAGAATTTTAATAAATATTGAAAAATTTTTTTTATTAAAATTAAAATTAAAGAAATATGTGTATATTAAATGTATAAATAAAAAATCTCTTTATAAAACAAAAAGTTTAAACCATAAATTATTTTAAATAATTATTTTTTCTTTGCATTTAACCAAAAATGTTTATTTTATTTTGTATTAAATCATAATTAAAAATATAAATAGATATATCTAGTTTTTTTAAATACATTCTTAATTTATAAATGTGATGAATCTTGTTTCAGTAATTATTCCCTATTATAAGAAAAAAGAATTTATTTTAAAAAGCATAAATTCTGTTTTAAAACAAAGTTATAAAAATTTTGAAATAATTATAATTTATGATGATCGAGAAAAAGAAGACCTTGATTTAATAAAGAAGATAGTAAGTATTGATAAAAGAATAAAACTCATAATAAATAAAAAATCATTGGGGGCTGGATTATCAAGAAATAGAGGAATAAAAAAAGCAAAAGGTGATTTTATCAGTTTTATTGATTCAGATGATTTATGGGAAAAAAAAAAATTAGAATTACAGATTAAATTTATGAAAAAAAATAATTATTCAATTAGTCATACGAGTTATAATATAATTGATATAAATAATAATTTACTAGCTAAAAGAACAGCTAAAAATTTTTTTAATGTAAGCGAACTATTGAAATCATGCGATATAGGTTTATCCTCTGTGATAGTTAGAAGAGAAATTCTTATTGGAGAATGTTTGTTTGTCAGTTTAAAAACCAAAGAAGATTTTGTTTTATGGCTAAACATACTAAAAAAAAATTTCAAAATTGGTGGTTTAAGAAAAAATTTAATGTATTGGCGAAAGTTAGATAAATCACTATCAACTTCAACAATTCAAAAATTATTTGATGGTTACAGTGTTTATTACAGGTACATGAAATTTAATTGGGTTAAATCTTTATATTACTTAATAATTTTATCACTTAATTATTTAAAAAAATAATAAATGTTTAATATTATATTACTTATTGCCATTCCTTTATTTGTATATTTTGTAAATAATTTTTTTTTAAAAAAAAAACTGATTCCTAATTTTTCAGGAAGTGATCATCAAAAATTTTTCGATAATACTAAAGTTCCTTTATCAGGAGGGTTATTTTTATGTTTATTATCAATAATTATTTTTTTTGAAGTATCAAATATCTTTATTATTTCATTTTTTTTAATTTTTTTATTAGGCTTTCTTTCAGATACAAATTTTTTATCATCTGTTAAATGGAGATTTTTTTTTCAATCAATTATAATTTTTTTTCTTATTTATAATACTCAAAGTAATATTCAATCGATCAGAATAAATTTTATTGATCTTTATTTGCAAAATTTTTTGATCAGCTGCTTATTCACATCATTTTGTATGATGATTTTGGTAAATGGATTTAATTTTATAGATGGATTAAATGGTTTAGTTATTTCTTATTTTTTGATTATTTTATTTTTTTTATTTAGATTAAATTCAACAGAGTTATTTTTTTATGGAAATATTAATTTAATTTTTTTTATTATTTTACTTATTACGTTACTCATACTTAATTTTTTAAATAATCTTTATTTAGGAGACTCAGGCTCTTATTTAATTGGAATCTTGACTGGTTATTTTATGATCTTAACTTATATAAAATCACCACACATATCTCCTTATTTTATTGCTTTACTCTTATGGTATCCTGTGTTTGAAATTTTATTTTCAATTATACGAAAATTAAAATTAAAAAAATCACCATTTAAACCTGATAATAATCATTTACATCATTTATTATTTTATTATTTAGAAAAAAGATTTTATTTAAAAAAAAATAAAGCAAATAATATTTCTAGCTTAATTATTATATTTTATAATTTTGTAATATTTAATTTTGCATTTTTAAATATAAGTTACACATATTACCATATTGTTTTGATGGTTATGAATATTTTGATTTATTTGTTAATTTATAAAAAGTTTTGGGATTTTAAGAGTATTAAATCTTAGTATTTTCTTGAGAAAAATTCATAAATGCAAAATTCATCCAAAATAACACCGCTGCATGTGATGTAAAAAAACTACCTGAAGGAAGTAAAGGAATAAAAGTTGTAAGAATAAATAATAAGCCAGCAATTTTATAATACTTGTTATTATCTTCTAAATTTGTTCTTAAATTTCTAAAATTTAAGGCAAAGAAGACCACAAATGTTAAATAACCAATAATTCCTAACTCAGAAAGAATTTCAAAGTGAGTTTGATGTGGATGAATAGATGAATTAACATCGTCTTTACCATCTTCATGGTAATAATTACTTGCTTGATTGCGATAATTTTTTAATCCTACTCCAAATAATTTATTATCTAAAAATATCTTTATTCCAAATTTATAATGCTCGCCATATTGTGATGATGAAAAATATGATATTGGCGTAGTTACTAAAGGAATAATTAATTGGTTTAAAATTCTACTTTTATACCATGGACTAGAATTTATTATCATAGCAAAAATAGAGATAATACCTAAAAAGATGATCAATTTTTTTTTAATATTTTTTTTTTCTATAAAAAAAATAAAAAAAAATATCATGATAAAAGTTTTAATAAAATTTGATCTTTCACCAATCAAAAATGAAATTAAAATAAAAGTAAAAGCAATAAGGTAAATTAAATTTATATTAAAAATCTTTTTTATGTTTAGGTTTAGATCACGCATTGATAAGAATTTCCAAACATGCATTAAAATAATTAGACTAAATCCATAATAAAAATGGCCTATTTTTAATTCATCGTTATAAAAACCAGCTAAACGACCAGGCATATATGATTTATAGCCAAGAATATTCTGACCAACAAAAAATTCATAAATTAAATCTATGTTCACAATAAAAAATATAAGAGTCCAACATGATAAAATAATTTTCTGATATTTTTGATTTTCTGTATTAAAATAATAAATTATAGCCATTATAAAAAAAATAAATCTAATAAAGCCAAATGATCTAGAAGATGAATTTAAAGGATCAACACTAAAAAATAAACTGATAAGCAAAATAAACCATAGAGCATTGAGATAATAAAAGGTTATATTTTGAAAAAATGAAAATTTTTTCTTCCTTAAAATTTCAAAAATTAGAAGTAAATCTATTAAAATTACACATAAATTAACAAAACCTGAGCCCATAAAAAAAGTTATTGGATAAATAGATAAAATTAAAATAGCTAAAAAATGATTAAAATCACCAGAAAATTGAGTTTTATAAATTCGTGTAAAAAAAAACATAAATTAAATATAAATTTGTAAAATCAAAAAAATAATATCATCAATACTTAAGATAGAATATTATTAAAAACAAACAAATTATTGGAGTAATTCTTTTTGAAAAATATTAAAGCATCTATACTAATTGCAAACTATAATAATCAAAAATATATTAGTGCTTGTCTAAAATCATTATTTAACCAAAATTTTAAAAACTTTGAAATTATTTTCCATGATGATTTTTCAAGTGATGATTCAATCAAGGAAGTAAAAAAATTTAAAAATGTTAAAATAATTGCTAATAAAAAAAGAGGTAAATATGGTTCTCTAAATCAAATAGATGCATATCAAAGAGCATTTAAATATAGTAAAGGAGAAATAATATTTTTATTAGATAGTGATGATTATTTTTCTCATACAAAAGTTAAAGAAGTAATTAAAATTTTTGATAAATATAAAGAAATTAAAGTGGCATATGATTTACCAATTATACTAAATAATAAAATTAAAAAAAAGATATACAATAAAAAAAAAATTATTAAAAATTTTTGGCCATATATTCCTAATCAGAGCTGCATATCTATTAGAAGTAAAAATTTTAATGAGATAATAAATAAAATTAAGATAAAGAAATTTTATGATATATGGATGGATTTTAGAATTTCAATATACGCAATTTATATAGAAAAAAAGTTTTTTATAATTGAAAAAAATTTAACTTATTATAGAAAAACTGAAAGTGCTGTTTCCACAAAATTTAAATTTCTTTCTATAAATTGGTGGTTTAGAAGAATGGAAGCACACAATTATGTTAAATTTTTTTTTAATAGAAATAAAATTTTTTATAAAAAAAACTTTGACTATTACTTAACCAAATTTGTTACTTTCTTTCTCATTAAATGAAAAAAATATTAATTATAGGAAAAAAAAGTTTTGTTGCTAAAAATATAAATGTTCATTTAAAAAATAGTTTTATTTTAAAAAATGTAAACTATTCAAGATTTAATAAAATTAGTAAAAAAAATTTAATTGATTTTGATTATATAATTAATTGTTCTATATCGAAAAAATATGTAACCAATAAATATTCTGAGTTAAATGATTTAGATTTTAAAATTGCAAAAAAAATTTTTAAATTTCCAGTTAAAATGATATTTCTCAGTTCGCGCAAAGTATATGAGCATGGTGATAATCTAAAAGAGGCAAGTAAATTAAACCCAAGATGCCATTATTCAAAAAATAAACTGATTACTGAAAAAAAATTAATTAAAATTTTAGCAAAAAAAGTTTTGATATTGAGAATTTCAAATCTAATTGGAAAACTAAATGCCAACATATCTCACAGAAAAATTCATCATACATTTATTGATAATTTTTATTTTTATTTAAAAAAGGGTGTAATATTTAATAATAAAAAATTATATAAAGATTTTTTAACAGTTAAAAAATTTTGTGAAATACTTAAAAAGCTGATTAATATAAAAACTAATGGAATCTATAATATTTCAATAGGAGAAAGAATATTTCTTAAAGATTTAGTTGGATGGTTAAATTATTATAATATTAATAAAAAATATCATGTAATAGATGTTCCAGATAATTTTAATAAAGAATGTTTTTATTTGAATAACTTAAAACTAAAAAAAAAGATTAATATAAATATTTCAAAATTAGAATTAAAAAGATATTGTATCAACTTAAGTAAAAATTTTTTTCGATAGAAGATATATTTTTAAAATTCATTGTTTCTTAGTTTATGATTTAGAATTTAAGTTGTGATTTTTTATTTTTAATTGAAAAAAAATTATTATTTGTTAAAGATGATTAGTTTAAATAAAAATAATTACTCAAGTTTTGTATATATATGTTAAATATTTAAAACAAAATTTAAGCTATATAAAAATGAAAAATATAATCGTAGTTACAGGTGGTGCTGGTTTTGTTGGATCAAATTTAATTGGTCTATTTCTAAAAAAAACAAATTTTTATATTTTAAGTTTAGATAATTATTCGACTGGTACAAAAAAAAATCATATCAAAAGTAAAAGAGTTAAATATTTAAAAACAAATACAAAAAATATTTCTAGTGTTTTAAAAAATTATAAAAATAAAATTCATACAATTTTTCATTTTGGTGAGTTTTCTAGAATTTATCAAAGTTTTCTAAAAATGAATGAATGTATTAACGCAAATTCAATTGGATCTCATGCAGTTTTTAATTTTTGTCTTACTCATAAAATTAAACTTATTTATTCAGCTACATCAGCTACTATTGGTAATAACGGGCAAGATAAAAATCTTTCACCTTATGCATTTACTAAAGCTAAAAATTTAGAGTTGTTAGAAAATTTAAAAAAATGGTTTAATTTTAAGTATGAGATAATTTATTTTTATAATGTTTATGGACCAAATCAAATTAGATCTGGAGACATGGCAACAGTAATAGGGATTTTCGAAGATCAATTTAAGAAAAAAAAACCTTTAACTGTAGTAAGACCCGGTTCTCAAACTAGGAGATTTACACATATTACTGATACAGTTGAAGCGTGTTATAAGGCTTGGAAACTAAATAAATGTCGACATTACAGTATTTCAAATAGAAAAAGTTATAGTATTATAGAAGTAGCCAAAATGTTTAATTATAAAATTAAATATTTACCCTTGAGACCCGGTGAGAGGTATGCTTCTGCCCTAACTAGTATGAATTTATCAACTAAAGTTTATAAACTATTTGGAAAAATCCATTTAAAAAATTATTTAAAAGACATTGTTAAAAGCTGAAAAATTACCGAAATTTCAGTGTTTACAATCTAAATTAAATAGGTATAACGGCGATGCCGGTGATTATTGCGAAGGTGTTATACCCGATCCCATTCCGAACTCGGAAGTCAAGCCCTTCAGCGCCGATGGTACTTTGTCTTAAGACACGGAAGAGTAGGACGTTACCGGCATTAATATTATGAAAATTAAAAGTTCTTTAAAATCAATTAAAAAAAGAGATCTTAACTCTAAACTTGTTAGAAGAAGAGGTCGTGTTTACGTAATTAATAAAACTAACCCAAAATTTAAAGCAAGACAAAAGTAATTTTTATGGACAATGAAGACCATAAAAATACCTGGAACAATTTTACAAAATTTGTGTTGTGGGGAACCGTCGCAGTTATTGGTGTTTTAGTTTTAATGGCAATATTCTTACTATAAGATTAATGTATGAAAATTGCCTCTATTTTAGAAAATCAAAAAATTGAGAAAAGAATAGCAATTACACCTGAGATTGCAAAAAAATATATATCCCTTGGTCTTGAAGTTTCATTAGCTGAAAATTATGGAAGTCATCTTGGAATTAAAGATGAAGAATATAAAGAATTAGGAGTATCAATTTCAAAAGATGAAAAAGAAATCATATCTAGTTCAGATATTATTGTTCAATTAGGCTTATTAGATGATGACAAAAGTTCTTTATTAAAAGAAAATCAAACAATTATTGGGGTGTTAAATCCATATGATAATAAAGAGAAGATAAATGATTTAGTTAAAAAAAATATCAATCCTTTTTCACTTGAATTACTTCCAAGAATAACAAGAGCTCAATCTATGGATATATTATCTTCACAGGCAAATCTTGCAGGTTATAAAGCTGTGGTAGAATCGTTTGCTAATTTTGAGAAAGCAATTCCAATGATGATGACTGCAGCGGGCACAATACCAGCTTCAAAGGTACTTGTGGTTGGTGCGGGGGTTGCAGGATTACAAGCAATTGCAACTGCAAAACGAATGGGTGCAATTGTATTTGCAACAGATGTTAGAATGGCTTCAAAAGAACAAGTTGAAAGTTTGGGAGGAAAATTTTTAACAGTTGAAGGTGCTGAAAATTTAGAAACTGAAGGAGGTTATGCTAAAGAAGCATCAGATGATTTTAAAAAGAAGCAAGAAGAATTATTGTCAGAAACATTAAAGAAAATTGATATTGTAATTTGCACAGCTTTAATTCCTGGAAAAAAAGCCCCAGTGATTATTAAAGAAGGCATGATTGATAATATGAGCTCAGGTTCAATCATTTATGATCTAGCTGCTATTCAAGGA
>Ga0315320_10000768_pt1 | contig 26360 bp, 11 predicted proteins | sample M140m21515metaG_FD_203458 | JGI IMG/M metagenome (GOLD analysis project Ga0315320, IMG submission 203458) | Ammonia-oxidizing marine archaeal communities from Monterey Bay, California, United States - M1 40m 21515 | ecosystem: Environmental > Aquatic > Marine > Coastal | place: USA: California... | reverse complement strand
CATTGACCACCATTATAAGTGTGATAAGAAAACTCACCGCCATCATTATAATGCCAAGGCATTAAGTTAGCCCAAGCATGTGACCAAAATGATTTAGTGTAATGATAATAATCAAAACCTAAAACAACAGAGTGTTGTATTATTTGGCTTAATTCATTACGTTTTCTTTCAGTATAATCAGCTAGCATTGTAGGTATAACAACCTCTTCCCAAACCTCTTTGCTTGTAGCAACGAGTTCTCCATCTGGAGAAAAATACTCACTAGCAGCTACATTGACATTATAGCCTTCTTGCAGTGCTAGGTAAGTGTAATGTATATTGCCATTGCTTAGCATCCACTCTGCCAAGGGATCATATCCGTACGGTTCGGATAACCTTTGAGCAAGCCCAGCATTAAAGGACAATTTGTCATTAACTTTATATCTATATCTTTCTGACGTTTCAACATATTTTATATCAGCAAAACCATCTTCTAAGTATTCACCTTTTAATATAAAATGTTTTAAGCAAAATTTTTCACCACAACCATCATCACCAACAAATCTTATAAAGTGATGCTGGTCTAAATATTCATTACCTTGTTGTCTTTTGTAATCTACTTCAAATAAAAATTCTAAACCACGTACTTTACCAACACTAGCACCGTCTGACCATGACTCCTCTGTACCGTCGTAAAATGTGCTTGCTCTGTTCTCATAACCAAACCTTGCAATCTTACGTATACCTAAAGCTAGGTTATAATCGTAAGGTGTTTCTACTGTTACAGTTTCTAAACCGTTAGTTACAGAGAATACATCTATATCTGACACAGAGTTACCACCGTTAGCTGCAGCATAAAATGTAGCAAATTTAAAATACTTTTTAAAATTCTGTGAACAACACTCTTTTGGAGCGGCACAAGCAGCTAGTGCTATACACATTATTACTATTAGTTTTTTCATTTTATTTTTGTCTTTGATTTTGATTTTGATTTTGTTTTTGTCTTGCTAGACTTTTTATTTAGCTTAATTTGTCGCCTTACTTTTTTAGCTTCAGTATTTTCAACACCTAAATCCCAACTGTTCCAACCCATCATTAACGCTAGTCTTTGCCAATTTTCGTTTTCCTCATTTACAGCAGCTTGCAAGTTATTTACTTTTTGTATAGCTCTTCCTAACGGTAGGTTTGTAAAACCTTCAACAGCTGTTCCTACAGCTGGAACTAGTGGGTTGTTAAAACTAACACCCATTTCTTTCATCACATCTTTATTAAATTTTCTAGTCTGCGTTGATCCATATATTTTTCTCATCTTTGAACCAATAGGTGGTGATATGTTTGCAAATTGTAACAATGTATATGCATGATCTGCTTTGTACCCTTTTTGATCTTGTTTATAAAACTCAATAGCAATATTCTTTGCAGTTGCAACAACAGCACCGTATATACCAGTACCTCTCAACAAAGAATCAACCATTGTGTTTATAAGTCTTTCTCTTTTTTGATCTGCTTTTTGTTGGTCTTTTTCGTCTTCGTCGTCATCAAACATTAAAGCAAACATAGCTGATTGCATTGCTGAAAATATTAAATTTTGTATAGCTCCATAGTAAACTATTTTACTAACGTTACTTTTCCAATCACCCCTACCTTTTATTAAGTCAATACCAGCTTTTTTAATAATTCTAGCATATTGCATAGGTGTATTTTGAAAAGCTAATATAAACCTACCTAATATACTAGCTTGTTGCCTAGATATTAATGATGGATCTGATGATTGCTGAGAGATGTTTGCAATATCTTGCATGTCTGCAAACGCCTTATTTTCTGCAATTTTAATTTCCTCATCAGTAAAAACGTCTCCTTCATTTTTATAATCAAACAAATTATCTCTATAATCATACAAATAAGACTCAACTCTATTTCTATAAAAAGTAGCACCACCTGCTGCAATAGCAAAACTATCTGCAATTTGTGTTGGCGTAAAACCTAATTTAAGCATGTATGCTAGCGCGGCTTTTGCTTTATTTTTTTTACCGGTTAAAGCATTTGCCAATTGAGCCTCGTTAACGTCTGTTTTTAAACCCGACCTTCTTTGTCTAAGAAAATCAGAATTAAATATCATAACAAAATCAGACCAATATTGTTTTTGATTAGCAAAAGCCATAGAAGCTTTAACAGGATTGTTATCGTCCCAGTTTACAAAGTTAACAGCTGATATAGTTTGCAATAGTGCAGACCTCATGTTTAAGAACATTATAGCACCTACAGAGTTTGTAATCCAAGTTGTCCATCTGTTAACCTGAGCATCGGTAGTTCCAGTGCTTCTGTTTTGGCCAGTAGTCATTCTGTAAAGCATGTTTTCCAAAGCATCTCTATAATCACTACCGTATATAGCTTGTATTTTATTTAAATTATCTTTTGAAAATATTATTTCTACATTTTCTTTAAAATCAGTTAAAAACTCCGCTCTTCCAATTTTATTTGTAGCATTATCTAAATCAGCAACAATACTTTCAGCAACCCAATCAACGTCAGGCTTTGTATAACCTTCTGGTCTGTTAGATATTTGACTTAATGTTTCTGCAAACATGCTAAGCTCTTGGTCTTTACGAACTGTTTCAAGTAAAGTTTTAGAATCTCTAGCTGTTAAGCCTGGTATTTCAAAACCAGCATTAGTCCATAAATGTATTCTAATAGCAGCATCATAAGTAAAAGAAGTTCCAGGTACTTTTTCTTTTAGTTTCTTTTTTACGTCTGGAAACTGCTTTAACAAGTTTCTATAACTATCTGTTACTTTTTGTTTTGCAGAGTTTATTTCTCTAATACCTTGTTGGTAAGGTTTTAATATCGCTTCATTAAAAAACTCAACTTGTTTTTCACCAACTTTACCTCTACCACTAGCGATAGTATACATTAAACCCATAAAATCTTCAGCACCAGGCGGTATGTATAATCTAAATCTATTTTTCTCAGCACCTTTTGCTCTAGCAACCGCGTCGGAAAATATAGCTTCTCTTTTAACCCCTTTGTTAATTTCAATTATTTCGTTAAATCTTTTGTTATAATCACCTTTACTAAAGTTTATTTTAGCTTGTTGTACTTTTGATTTAACATCAAATTGGTCAAGTATATTTTTAACAGCTTGCACGTTTTGCAAGGCATCATCTGCAAAATAAAAATCATTATAACCTTCACCAACTTTATTAGCCATCCAAAGAGCTTTTGCTTCTGATGTTGAATTAGCCAAACCTGTTATGTTTTGCAAAGGTATATTTAAACCATTAGCTTTTAAAAACGCTTGTATTGCAGGTGCTGAATCAGCCGGTCTAGCTGTCAATATAAACATGTTTTTTGATCCAAACTTGGCTTGTAATTTTAAAGCTTTATTAAATAGCGGTGCTGTTTTACCTTTAACAACTTTACTAAACTCTGAAAAATCAAAAACGTAACCTTTACCTAACAGATCTTCGTATGTAGCCGCGTATTGCTCTGCATTTAACTTGCCTTTAGTTCCATCAGGCATAGTGTATCTTATCATTGACTTTGTTGTTGCTAAAGTATCATCAAAATCTAAAACAGTAATTCCTTTTGGTTTTTGCTTAGAAGACTTAGACAAATTAATTGCTCTTTGTTGTTTTGCAGTTAAAGCTGTTTTAGCATTTTTCTGAAATTTATTCCACGCTTTTTTATCAGATATAAAACCTTTACCTATAACCTGACCTGTTGATATTTGTTTTAGTTTTAAATCAAACAAACCGTACATTTCAGAGTTGTAGTATCTAACTATTGAAGGTAGTGATGGCTTCCAATACACAGGCATAGTAGATTTGTAAAACCTGTTTACTATAGTGTCATACTTTTTAGGTAAGTAAGCTAATCTATAGTTATCCATAACATCAGTAAAATCTTTAGAAGTTTCATTTGATTTTGAAATAATATGATTTAAAGCTATAAGATTTACTGCTAATGCTGGTGTCATGTGCTCTAATACAAGGTTATCATCAAACTTACCTTCAGGAACAAAATCTAGTATTGCAGAAGCCCTTGTTAAACCTTTTTGATTTGCGTTTAATGTTTCTAAAAAAGTAACAACTTCATTTTCATTAATTAAACCACCGTCGTACATGTCTTTAAGTTCTAAAATAACTTTTCTAAAAGCATCGTTGTTTTCGTTTTGAACTTCAGCAAATAAAATTTGTTTTTGTTTTGAAGGTAGTTCGGTTAAATTACCATTCATATAATCACTAGGTATTGCTTTAAATTTACCTATATCACCTTTTGTAGTTCCATAAACAATTCTAGCGTCTTCAACATTATTTACTAAACCTTTTCTATTGTCTTGTTTTTTACCATTTTTCTTTCTAGGTGTCCAACCTTTAGTTTTGTTGTATTTTGTTAAAGATGTAAATTGATATTGACCAGAACCTACTTTTGAAGGAGCGGCTGTACCAGGCACTAAAAATCTTTCAGAAAACCCTTTACCAAATTTTTTATCTAATCTTTGAGCTAAAGGTCTCATTAAATTTACTCTGACACTAGCAACGTGGTCAACATTATTAGTGTTTTGTAAACCAGTTACTCCAGTGACATTTTGAACCACTGTTTTATAATATTGCCTATCTTCAATAGAATCGTATATTAACTGATCAACAATAATATCTGTGATCGGTACAGGTGTTGTCATGTTTACTACTAGTTCTTTTTTATACCTATCAAATATTTTTTGCAGATCATCTGCTATACCCATTATAACCTTTTCGTCGTAAATTTTTTCTTCAATAGGCTCGTTAAATATTACTTTAAATAATTTTTTAATATTACCGTTAACAGCCTCTATTTGACTTGGTTTTATGTTTTGTATATCAGCTATAATATCAAGCGCAATAGAAGGGTTTTTGTTTACTTGATTTCTTAAGCTTTTACTAAACATAAGAGGTGATCTACCGTCACCAATTAATGCTATAACTTTAACAGGGTGTATTTTAGCATCTAAAGCTTGTTGTCTTATTACTTGGTTAGAAATAATAGTAGTAAGCTGCACGGCTATAGCTTTTAATATAGGATCTATTGATCTGTTTGTTATATTACCTTCTTTTAATATACCAGCAGCCTCTTTCAATTCTTTTACATCTACATCTTCTCTTTTTATTTGCTCTATTTTACCTTGCGTGCCTTTGCCTTCTGAAGCTCTTACTCTTTTTCCTTCTTTGTAAAGAAATCCAAGACTAGTGTTTGCTGCACCGGTTGCTTTACCACTTTCAGTTTCTCCCAAGGGAAAAGCATCTAACAAAGCTTGAGCATTTTTATCTACGTAATCTTGAGCGTCTTCTCTTTGTTTTTTTGTTAAATCACTTTTACCAAGTATTCTAGAAGATTCAATACCCATCATGTCACTAACAATGCTAAGAACTTCTTTTAGTGGTGCGCCTTTGCCAGAAACTAATTCTTTAACGCCTTTGTAACCCTTAGCAGATAAAGCTACAATATCTATATCAGCGTTTTTAATAATCTTATCTATTAAAGGCATTCTAATGTTTAGTCTATCGCTAGTGTCTATAAACAACTTGCCAAGATCTTCTTCTATAACTTTTTCGCCAGATTTTTCTTGTTTTCTTTCTTTTATTTGAGCAGCAACACTCATGTCTTTTTCCTCAACACGAGTTTGAGCAATGTCTTTTTCTGCTTCAAATTGATTAATCATTGAATCACCTTCTTTTGTAACCTTACCTTTGTCAGAAGATACAGTTGGAGCATCTTTACCGTAATCAACCATTACATCACCTTTAGCTCTATACATTCTTGACTCTGTGTAATTACCAGATCCACCAATAATAAAACCAAACAAACTACCATTAGCTTTTGCTGGGTCGTAATTTTTTAAAAACCTTTCACCAAGTTTTTCTTTTACTTTTTGCCTAAAGTCAATTAAAGCAGCCTCTGTTAGACCTTGTTCTGTCATGCCAACATTTATCAATCCGTTTAGCAAAGGCGTTTGTGTTATTAAGTTATACGCTTTGTAATAATCGTCTGATTTACGAAACTCTTCTTGCGTTTTATATTTTAACGTACCATCTTCTTTTAAAACAAACTTATCAAGTGGTGTTTTAATATCTTCATCAAGCAGCACTTGACTAGCAGACCTTGATAATCTTATTTTACCTTCTTTTTCTTCTCTAACTTTCTTTAATCCTTTAAATAATTTTTGTAAACCAGACTTTATAGCTTTTCTGTCTTTTAATGTGACTTTTCCAGCTTTAATTTTTTTACCAAGACTATCCATAAAACTTACTACATCATCAGCTCCAGCAAAATCAAAATCAAAATCACTGTTAGTGGCTTTACCAACACCTATACTCAGCATACGACCTAGTAAAACAGCAAATTTAGAGTTTTTCTTTGCCTTAATATCAATTGTACCATCAGCTATTTTTTCTAAAAATATAGGTAGAACTTCAAAAGGTTTTTGATTATCGCCATAAGCATCTAAGTCTAACAACATTGAGTTGTAAACTGCTGGATTACTTTCTTTTAAATAATTCATGATACCGTCGTTAATATCTACAAAAGCTTCAGGATTTGTCCCTAAAGCCTCTGTCGCTATAGTATGTGATAACTCATGAGTTCTTGTTTCTAATCTATCATCTTTAGCCATATTTTCAACAACAGCAAAAGAATTTGTACCGTTATTAAACCCATGAGTACCGTTTTTAACCTCGTTTATTAAGCTTTTTTTAACCTGCGCAGCATCTGGATCAACACTACCATCTGTCATGGTTATTTCCATGTTATTTATAGCGTCAATAGCTTCATTTACGGTGTTAAATGCTTTGAAACTTTTACCAAGTTTAGTTTTACCTTTTTTAGTTTTAATATCGTTTAATATCTCTTGTGTATTAAACTCTATTCTTGAAGCCTCAAACAACTGATTGTCACTAGGGTTTGTATTGCCTTGTGATGCTAAATCTTGTCTAACTTTTATTTCAATTTCTTTCTGCCTAGCTTTATCAGCTTTTGTTCTACTTCCTTGAAAAGCGGCATAAGCACTACCAAAAGATTTAGGATTTCTAAAAGCGTCTCTTTGCGCCTGCATAAAGTCAAAATCTTGTTGTAGTTCAGATATTAAAACTTGTTTTACTTTGTCTGACAACGCTTCGTTATTTACTATTGATTCAGCTTTGTTTTTTAAACCTTCTTGTTGTTGTGTTAAATTTAAATATCTTTTTAATGCAGAGTTTTTTAAACCGTTAATGTTTTTTTCAGTAGTAAGTAAAAATTCATTATTTCTACCTTGAAAATCTTCTATTAACTCATTGTTTTGATTTATTTGATTAATAAGGTCTTTTTTTGCTTTAGAATCAGTGTTGCCAATAAGTTTAACTTTTTTATCTAAATCAAGATTATTCATTGCTAACTGATCTATAATTTTTTTATTATCTCTTACAGTTTGCATTGTTTTATGGTCAGAAAACTTAGAGGCAATTAACCCTTTGTAAAAAGGAACATGACCAAAACCAACACCAAAAAATCCACCACCAAAAGCAGCTTCACCTACGTTTTCAAATATTGGCTTACCATCAATTAAGTTTTGTGACATTGACGTTAAAGATTCAGAGCCAGACTCTAATATAGGGGTAAATAATAAAGAGTTGCCAGCGTTAGCTTTAAAATACGTATTCATACTATTGTCTAACAATTGTTTTCTAGCAGTACTACCCATCATGCCTTTAAACGCTGGTTTCATCACTCTATCTAGTGTAACATATTTTTCAAAAACAGTTTCAGCAGAGGCGTAACCTAAACTTTTAAACCACTTTGCAGTTGTAGAGGAAGGTTTGCCACCTAAATCTCTTTCTTCTTCAACCATGCTAGACCACTTTTCACCGTAAGTAGAGCCAAATATAAGACCAACACCTCCAGGTGCTGCTAAAGATGCAAATATAGGTATTTGTTCAGCTGTCATCTGTGCTATATACTTACCAAAATTACCATCTGAAAAAGCGTTTTCAAACTCTATACTTTTTTGATAATGCTCTCTAGCTTTAGAGGTTTGCTTTTTGTAATTTAACTGCATGTTATCAATAGCTTCTGATTTAGGGTCTAAATTACCACCCATTAGCTTGTTCATACCATAAGCTGTATTGACAGCTATATCACTAAAACCATAACCTATAGTTGTCCCAAACTTTTCCCAATCATCATAATTTCTACGAATATTATCCCACTGTGAGTCAACATTTTTAATTTTAGAAATAGCTTCGTTATACTCGTCGTTTTTTTCGTTTATTTTCTTATATTGAGCGTTTAAATAAACTTCATCATTTTTTGCTTTTTCAAGAACTCTAACAGGTATTACCACGCCTTCTTTTGTCTGTACAGTTTCTTCACCTTCTATTATATCAAAACTACCCGCTTCAAGATTTTTGTAAAAAGTTTTTAAGGCAGTAGATGTTTTACCTTCTTGATAATCTATTATTGACGCTTTTAGCTTTGTATTTAATTGCTCAGCTTTTTTTTCTTCTTTATCTCTTAGTATTTTAGCACCAACCTCTATTTGTCCTTTAGTATCAATTTCTTTAACCTCTCTTGCACTAATACTTGTTTCGTAATCATCTATTACATCTAAATATTTTTGACCTTTAGATTCTTTTAAAAGAGACATTTTTTCAGTCTTTAAATTTGCTTTAGCTCTTTGAATTACCATATCCATTGTTATAGGTTTTGGATCTTCTTTTTGTAATTCTTCTAATTGAGTTTTAGCTTCTTTTAGCTCTTTTGCATAAGTTTTATAAGCGTCAAACCTTACGCTATCTACTTCCTTACCAATAGCTCTTTCTTCTTCGTCAGTAATCTTGGTTGCATTGTTAAATCTATTGTAAGCTGCAACATTTTGAGTTTCTTTTTCTTGTTGATCTTCAGCATTAACTTGGTCAGAGTATTTATCTATAAAGCTTGTTAGCTTGTTTCTTGAATTAGCTATTGCTGATTTTAAATCTTTAGTGGTATCAAACATACCGCCAAATCCAACGTCAATAGTTTCAGAGTTTTTACCATCAGGACTTGTAATTTTTACCTGATTTAATCTTTTAGAACCACTAGTTATACTGTTAAAAAAAGACTCTTCTTCAAATGTAAAGCCAGCATAAGCGTCTTTTAACGTCCTAACAACATCATCATCGCTTTTCATAAAAAATGAAGTATCATCTTCTTGGCTATCAACCTCTGATCTTGTCAACCAAGCATGTCGTTGTTCTTTGCTTCTACCTTTAAACTCTTGTTCTTTAGCTAGTATATCATATATAGCTTTGTCTTTTTTAGGATCAATTGGTATTGTAACTTTTTTACCATTTACCTCGCCTTTAGGTACAAAAAACTTACCATCTTTAGAAACAACATCTTCTTTTTCAAAATCATAGCTTTCAAAAGGAGAATCTAGTAGGCTTGCAGTTTCATCAGAGACAATACTTTCCTGCTCTACCTCTTCAGGAGCAAGCTTTTCACCTACTTTCCTAAACAAGCCCATTAAACCACCTGGTTCGTATTTTTTATCCTTTTGTTCAGGATTTTCTAATACCTCTTCAGCCATTTATTTAATTTTTTGTAGTTGTTTTTGATGTTGTGTAATAACTGTCTTGACCAGCTTCTGTTTTTTCAGTTGATTTAATAGTTGCAATTGATTTTGGCGATCCACCTTCTAAACCATTTATGGTTGCGTATCTTACAGCGTCGTTAAAGCTAAATAAACCACCACCTTCTTCTTTGCTTTTCATACCTGGAGTATTCATAAAAATAAAATCTTCCTGACTGTCATATTTACGATATTTACCCTTGGCATCAGGATAGTAATAACCAAAGTTACCTGCAATACCAACGTTCGGCGCTCTTTCGTCAAGAGCACTGCTTATTCTTCTAAGGTCTGCAGTGCTAACATCAGTAAGGAATGTACCATCTGGTTTTGGTATATCTACTCTGTCAGGTGCTTTTCTAATTTTTTGCTCTACAACTTTTGTTGTTGTTACTTTATTTTTTTCTTCTTCTTTTTTATCTTTTTCTTCCTGTAAAGCTAACAATCTTTCATTGTTTTTATTTTCAAGAGCGTTAAAAAGTTTATCTTTAAATATTGTTTTAGACGCTTCTAAATTAAAGTTTTCATTGTCAGGGTTTGTAACTACATCAATAAATCCTTTTAATTCATCTGGGTCTATTATACCATCATCATCACCTAAAGCCATAGCAATTTCTTTACTAACAGTTGGATCTGCTTCTAGCATTGAACCAAAACTTTGACCCATTACGTCATCAGCTAAAGCAGCTCTAGCGCCAGAATCGTCTAACTTATCTACTACTTGGAACAATTTATTTTGAGCGTCTACACTGCCATACGTACCTTTTTCAATTTGTGCGTATAGCTTGGCCATTGTTGTAGTTGTTTCGTAGTGTTTTGGCTCATACAGCTTGACGTACTCTGCTTGAGTCATTTCAACCGGCTCACCTTTTGTATTTTGAAATTTAAATATTGGTTCGCCTTTTTCGTTTTCACCATACTCATAATCTTGAGACTGTATCTTGTCAATAGCATGTATACTTTCTTTAGGCATACCTTTTGACTGTTCGTTTTTATCAATTGACTCAGCATAATTAAGTCTAGTAGCTTTATGATCTTGTACAAATAAAGAGTGTGCTTGAACTTGTCTTAAAACGTCTAGTCTTGTTTTCTCATCACCGTTTTGTACAGCTGTAGCATAAGCATCTTGCAAGCCTTCCATTTTAGAAAATGTAGCGTCATAAATACCTTTACCTAAAGAACCAGAATTTAATATAACTTCCTCTGCATCTGTTTTTAATTTGTCATTTAATTCTTTTCTTCTAGTTTTTTCTGCTTCTATTTTTTCTCCAAAAGCTTTTTGCATTTCATTACCTTTTTCGGTAATTTTATCAAGACCAGAAAGATCTGCTGGCATTGAAGCTTTTCCCATAGCTTCTGCTCCTTTTACTAATGTTATGTCTGCTGTTGTTTTTGCCATAATTAATTATTTATAAATTTGCTATTGATCTTTGACTATATTCAACTTCTTCCAGCTTTCCTGTATAAGGATTTCTTCTTTGCGAAGTACCATAACCTTCATTACCAGCTGATGATGTAAAGTTCATATTAACACCACCATCACCAGATCCACTTAATGTAAAGTTGCTTGGATCAAATTTACCCACACCACCAACTGCTTGTAAAGATTTTGCACCAGCTATATTTGTAGCCATATCTGCCCCTGCACTAGCTATATCACCAACAGCGCTCATTTGATCTTTCATTGCTTGTTTTCTAGCTGCATCTGCAGCTGCTGCTCTTTGTTGTGACATACCAAACAGTGTAGATGTTTTTTGATATTCTAAACCTCTACCAGCCTCAGCACCTGCAACTCTTGCTTTTTGTGCTATTAACTCACCTTGACCAGATAGTTGTTGATTTTTAGCAGCTTGTTGTGCAGCCATTTTTTGATTTGAAGCTTCTTGCATACCAATACTTGCAGATGCTTTTTGTAAGTTTAATTGTCCCTGGTTTGAAAGCGTCTGTGCTAAAGCTGCTATACCGCTACCACCTGCAGCACTACCTAAACTGTCCATAATGTTGGCTTGGCTTTGTTGAAATTGTTGAGCTTGAAACTCTGCTTGTTGTGTATTAACCTTTAAATCCTCCATAGTGTTTTCCATGTTTGCATAAGGATTTTTAAAACCAGCCGCTAAGTTGCTAGTGTCTAAGTTTTCATATTCACCTTTCATTTTATCAAACTCAGCTTTAGCAGCTCTTTGCTCGTTAATTCTACCTCTACGACCAGCTAAAGACATACCTAGCTTAGCAGCGCCACCAGCCACAGCTAGACCACCAGCTACAATTGCACCTGTTACTAAGAACGCCATATCTTATATGTTTTTGTTAATATACTTTTCATATTCTTTATAATTTTTTGAAACTATTTCAGCTTCTAGTTTATCTAAGTTTTGTGTATTGCTAGGGTTTTTATGTATGTTTACAAATATACTTTCTTCATTTGCATATATAACCCTTTTAACGCCTGGTGTTGAAACTACATAACAAGGCGCTATATAATCTTCTGTAGAATCTTCTGTTGCCACTGTTATGTGACCGGTTAATAAAAACCAGACATGTAGGTGGTTGTGTATTGCACCTACAACCATAGAGTCTTGTGTCATTGTCATTTGCCTAACATATATACCGTCTGCAAATGTATGCTTTAATGGAAACTTTTCTGATCTTACTATTTCACCTTTGTTTCCTATAATATTATTTTCATCAACATTATCTAATAATGTTTTTTCTAACTCTAATATTTTACTTCTAGAGCTTATTTCGTTTTTTACCATATAATATAACTTAAGTATATATTATAGTTACACTTTTTGCTATTTATTTACTACTTTCAAATACTTCAGAACCTACGGCAAATAATTCTATTTTATCTTTACTGTCATTTACAAGCTTTACTCTAGCATAATAACCTAACACACCACTAATGTTTGCTCTATTATCTTTTGAAAACATAATAAAATCTGTTGTAACGGGAGGTGCTTGGCCAACAGGTTGATCTATAGTTAATGTATTTCCAGTTATATTTGTTATAGGTCCTATCAATAATATATTATCTATGTCATTTGTATTATATTGGTTACCTTGCACTCCCTGTACATTAGTAGGTACATACCAAGCAAGATCACCTACTTGTACTGAAACATTTATGTCTTGACTAAATCCTATTGTTATTAATGGCATATTATTCTATTATTAAAATTTTATCTAACTCTAAAGTTAAGGTCATGTTATTACTTCCAAAAGAAGTCATTGTAACGTCACCTGTTATAGTTCCAGTTCTACTAGCACCTGCAAAATTTAACGTTTGGCCGTTTTCAGGTTTAAAAGCTGTATTTACAGTTATCGTGTTACTACTTATGTTTGTTACAGTTGTTGTTGAGGCATCGCTAATACCAATACCCTTAACTGTACTAACATCATCTTTTATACCGTTAACACTTGCAATGTCAAATACTGTTAAAGAAGCAGATCCAGTCGCATCAGTGTCGTTTATAGTTGTCGTTACATCATCTAATGTTACTTTAAAATTAGAAATGCTAAAGTTGGTATTGTTAAATATTTTAGATTTAACAGGCCCATAACCCTTAAAAGTTAAAGTTCTATCAGTAGCGAAAGTGTTAGTAGTTTTTGACAACGTTACTGTACCGCCTGGATGGTTAACAAGTATAGGGTTGTTAGGATCTGTAGTATCAACTATTCTTGCAATGTCATAAACTGGAAAAGCATCAGTAGATTTACCTTCATTATAATAACCTTTATTTATTGCTATTATAGTAGAGTTAGCAGCTATACCAGTACCTGTAACTTCCATACCAACGGACAAGCCTGAAATATCTGTTAATAACAAACTATTTTCAAAAGAACCTGCCGCTGTTATCCTTGTTGTTGTAAAGAAAAAATCATTTTGATCAGGTTGTTTAATTATTTCAAAAGCCGCCTCACTTAAAGATAAAGCCCATGATATTGAAAAAATTTTCCTAGATACATTATCTACCCTTGTGTCTCCACCACTAATAGTGTAGTTAGAGGCATAAACACCATAACGCTCATCACCAACGTCTTCTGTGGCTGATCTATGAGAAAATGTTATTGTAGTATCTACTAGTTGTGATATTTTAGCAAATATATAAGAACCTTCACCCATTGAATCGGCAAGTTTTGTGTCATAATGCATTTCAGGGTAAATAGTAAAAATATATTCATCATCATCAGTTACAGCTGGAAAAGTTACAATACTGCTATACACACCACTACTATCAATAGTAACAGGGTTCAATCTAGTTGTTGTAGCTGAAAAAGCTGGGTCAGGCCTTCTCTGTGTATCTGAATTTTGTATAATAGTATTTTCAGGAAAATTATAATAATAATTATCTTCGTTAGTAACAGTTATACTAAATACAGCGCCAGGATCACCTTTTATAATATACTCTTTTGATTGTATACTAGCATCAATTGGAACTTGGTTTATTATAATTTCTTTTATTTCTTTCATATTCATTTATTTTAACAAGAAGGTAGACCAGTTGAAGGATCACTACTACAACAACTTCCATCATCAATCACAGCTAAAGGATCGTAATTATCAGCAGCTGGATTCATACAACCTACATAGATACAAGAACCATCGTCATTATTTGCACCTGAAAAATAATTAATTGCATTAGGGTCAGTACAACCAAAAATAATTGGTATACAACTTCCATCATCACAATCAGCTGTAGGATCATAATTAACAGCCGTGTCATCAATACACCCATAAGTAATAGTACAAGGCGCGTGTGTACTGTTTGATTGTAAAAATGACCCTGGGTTCACGTTACTTGGTATTGTATTTGATGGTAAAGGATCGTTAACAATCAGGTTACATTTATTAAATTCATACGTGTAGCTACCGTCAGGATTAGTGTGTCGACCGTAATAATTAGTTCCACTACCACTTGGACCACCAACAGGGTACCCTGGCGTCATGAACCACTGAAGATAATCTGGGTTTGGTATTGTGTTACAAGGATAGTGTATACCACCTGGTTGACACATTGGGCCTAAAGGTTGAGTAATACCATTAATAATGTGAACTGGACAATCATCGTTAGGACAAGGGTCTAGGTATGGCTCAACATCTTGATATTCTAAATCATACATTCCATAAGTACCGAAGTTGTATTGATAAGCAGCGCAAAGTTGTTCTGTACCAAAAGCCATTAGCAATGGGTAGTTTGCTAAAAGATAAGCTTCACCGTAATTTTGACAACCTAAACAAGGGTCTATCACTGCCCAGTCATTGGTATATGATATACAACTTCCATTATTATAACAAGCAAGAGGATCGTAGTTAGACATTGTAGGGTCTGTACAACCACCAACAAAACAACAAGACCCATCATCAGTATTTGCGCTTGAGTTGTAATTTACAGCGTTAATATCTATACAACCTAAAACTATTGGAGTACATGTTCCATCATCAATCGTAGCGTTTGAATCGTAATTAAACATTGTTGGGTCAGTACAACCGTAAATATCATAAGTACAACCTTGTAGAAAAGAAGCGCAAGGGTCATAATTGTTTGCTGTGTTGTCTGTGCAACCAAAATATGGTGCAGTACAACTACCATCATCTAAATTTGCTAAAGGATCGTAATTACAAACAACATAGCCATCACCAGGATCGCACTTGTCACTACTTCCTGGGACTACACCTGGAGTCACACAATTACCGTAAATATCTGGGAAAAATGGTGCTCCAACAACTAATCCAGTTGGTGATATACTTATAACACCAGCAGCAGTACAACCTGCAACTACCGCAGTAGTACAACTACCATCGTCACATATTGCTAACGGATCGTACTCTACAAAGTTAGGGTCTGTACAACCAGGAGTACCATTACAGGTAGGGCAGTTATTTGCTGCTACAACAGGGTCATTATACAAGCCTGTTCCGTCATAAACAGTTATTATTCCACCCGCTTGACTTACGTAGTCACAATTATAAGTAGGGTCAAAAGTACAACTACCATCATCGATTACGGCTAACGGGTCATAATTATTAGCGTTGCTATCTGTACAGCCAGACACAGGGTATGTGCAAGAACCATCATCAACGTTAGCTAAAGGATCGTAATTTAATGCAGTTGAATCTGTACAACCATAAGTAGGTGGTGGAACCGATGTTGCTCTCCCAATACCTTGAAAAGAAAACTCTGCTGTTTTAATATCAGCACTACTTGTTAGTGTATTACCTTTTATGTAATTAAACCACTTGCCTTCTTTTTCTATAAATTCATTAACGTGTCCTTGCTGCTTGTTTGTAACTATACTATTTACAAACCAACCTTCTTTTGAAACCAACCTATCGTAACCTTCAAATTCATTTGAAAAAATACTTGAAGGTACAAACTCCATTGTTATTTTTGATTTACTACCTTCGTAGTTTAAAGTTTGGTAATTTTTAATACTACCAGGTTCTGTGTTTAATAAAACATCTATTGAAGAAGAGGTAAAGTCACCATAAAAAGTATTTCTATCTACAGATTCATTGTGGTGCACATATAAATAACCTCCTTTGAAAGTATAATAGTTATTAGCCAAGCTTATACCTTGCTCAGGAGTAAAAGATTTAAAACTTACCCAACCCTTGACATTTTCGTTGTAAGATAAGGTGCTTGGTAGATTGTTGTAAATTACATTAGCCTCTCTTAGTGTTAAATTGTAATTACCTTTATCACTATCAAAAGTACCTACAAGTTTAGGATAATTTTGTAGATTATCACCAAACCAATCGCTCATACCATATTCTGATATAGCTGTTATACCGTCTTTTGATAACCTTAACACAGCTGATCTTTGTTTGTCTGTAAAGTAAGCTCTATAGTTATCTACAGCAAAGCTTTCTGGGTTTTTAGATATACCATAATCACCGGCAAATGGTATTGTTTGACCTAAAACTCTATTAGAAGCTATTAGCTGAGGATTACCATCAGCATTAAATATTGCGTCTTTGTTTGCTGCTATTCTTATAACTCTATCTTCGCATAGAGCAATTAAATCAGTGTTTCTACTAAACAACTTTTGTATACTACCATAAGTAGGATTTAAATCTTTAGTTATTTTTTCTGCTTGTATAAATTGATTTAAGCTATTAACACCACTGTTACTATTGTATATACCAGAGTATATTAAACCACTACTTCTTCTTTCCTCTTCATATACAGTGTCAAGTACTGTAGATACTATTGGCCCTTTGTCTAATTTTACTTGATTAAAATCATCTCTTAATCTATCAGACTCAACACCATTACTAAATGAAAAAGCATTGTACCAAGAAAGACCTACTTCGTTTTGCGAAACATCAGTGTTAACCCTGTACACATATCGGCTAGCAGGGTATGTACCAACTTTTTGCAAGTCAGCTAATTTTAGTGTTGTATAACTATTGTCGTGTCTTGTAAATTTTAAAGTGTCGTTTAGTGAAATAAATGTCGTGTCTATTTCGTGGCTTAAAGCTATTAAATCTCCTTGATTTACTCCATTGTGGTCTAACCAACCTATAACTGTTGTGTCTACATCAGTGTTTGTGTAGTCTTTAAATAAAGCTTGATTTGTGTTAGGGTTAGATTCTACGAAAGTTACTATAGCACCTTTTGGCACGTACAAATAATTATTAGAAGCGTTTAGCTTTGTAGGATACACTTGACTAGCTTCATGAAATATGTTTAAATCTATATTTTCTTTTGGTTCTGTCTCCCATACGGCTGGGTTGTCACTTAATAATGGAGCTGTCTCTACTGTTCTTGGTGAAACAAACTCAATACCAATTGCAGTGTCGTTATCTGCTCCTTCAGAAGTACCTTGAACAACGCCAATAGGGTTGAAGCTTGAAGATGTTAAAGGGTTTTTATCAATATATAACCTGTAAACTATTCTTCTGTTATCAGATCTCATAAAATCTTCCCAAGCTTCTTTAAAATCAACATAAGTAGCATTATCCCAATTAGAATTTAAAAAATAGCTATTATTTTTCCATATTTTATGCAAAGAGTTAGGTCCAAAAAAACTTCCATCACGTCTTCCCCAACGAGTGTGATTATATCTTCTTATTTTTTGTACTTCTGTTATAGTGTAAAGTTGACTAGCAGTTCCATGCGTTGTGTCTGGGTTTGTATCACCTGTAAATCTAAATTTTTTACCTTCAACCATAGAATTTACAATAGCTGACTCTGAAATATGATCAGGATTTGAGGAGCTACCAACTTCCCATATATAATTTTCATTAATATCAGCAAAGTTTATATCACCTGGCTCTGCATTGTTACCAACTCTACTACCTACGAACGGTTGTTCATCACTAAAACTAGGGTTTAATTCTGAATGAGCAAGCTCTATATACCATCTTTGCTGTCCGCTTTGCTCTTGCTGTATTCCTCTACCCCAACCACCGTTTTGCGTACCATCTGGGTTGTTGTTGTGGTCATGCTCCATAATATGAAAACCTGAACCTCTATCACCACTTGTTGGTTTATGTATCATAGGGTAATAAGCACCATCAATAAACCATTCACTATCAACAATATCATCTTGTGGATTATTAAAATCTAAATTATTACCCCATTTAGCAACACTATTTGATTTGTTAACGCCAGTTGTATTTGTACCTCCAAAACCCCAAGAGTTTTGCGCGTCTAACAAAAAGTACGCGTTCATTCTTGCGTCTACTTGATACTGCGTGTCAGAAGAAACAGCACCTATCAAACGATCTTCAGTTATACTATCTCCATTTATTTTTGCAAAAAATTTACCAGCAAATTCAGGTTTATTTTCTACAACATGTTTATATACTTTTAAAGAAAGATTATCTCCAAAATCAGGTATATTATTGCTTATTACTGTTGGAAAGTTTGGGTATATCCATTGATCGTCAGTATCAATAGGTCTATCTAATGTTAATCTATATACACCACCACCAGCAATACCTCCACTAGCACCGTACGATAAATTTATAACATCATATTTTTTTGAGAAAAATCCATCTTTGTGAAAACTTAATGATAATTTTTCAACTACATCAATTAGCTTTGCGTTATTACCAGCTATCCAAGTATCTTCATCAATTTCAAAATAATCACTACCAATTACAGGCGCAGATGTTTGTAGTAAAGTATCTGTTTCTGTTGGAGATGAACTACCTACTAATTTAATTTCTGTTTTTATAAACTCTGGCGCTTCATTTTCTATAGCTATAATTTTATACTTAGCTTGCTCAGGGACTGCAGAGTTGCTATCAACTTGTTTTTTAAGATATAAAAACGTTTCTTCATCTACTTTGTTTCTTTCAGAAGAAGGAAAAGATAACCAAACATTACCGTCTTCAGCTCTATAAACCCTGTCCATAGCCAAGTTGTAATACTCGTTTGAAGTTTCTTTTACGTAAAATTTAAAAGATGTTGACCAGGAAGGCGGTGGCGTAGAAACTCTTGTTTTTAATTGACTTTTACCTGCCGCTTGTTTTTTAGGTATAAAAAAGCTAGACTCTGGATTACTAAACACTGGCGTTTCTCTACCATACTCATCTAGATATGTTACTCCAACTTGATAATTTCTTATTGTTTTTAATGTTGGTAAACCTCTATAATCACTGTAGTCGTAGTTTGTTTTTATATACTCTACACTACTAGTGTTATTACCCATGAAAAGTAGTTGGTATTTAACTAAACTACTATCATCAAAACTTCTGTCAAATCTTGTTACGTGTGAGCTTTCTAAAACAGGTTTTACATCTAAATTGTAGTTTTGAAGATAATTTCCAAATACAATTCTGTTACCAGTTATTTCTTGAGACAAAGCAACTCTTGGTACATTGTCATAAGGTCTTAATAGTTGATTTGAAGGAACTACAGAGTATATAAGATCGGATGTAACTTTAAACATGTTAGCTTCCCAATTAGAAAAACCTGGAAAACCATTCAACGTTACGTTACCATTAGTATCTGTTGCTTTTACTTTATCAACTATATATATTGTAGGGGAGTTAGATTCTTTATATAAAAGATCTACTTGAACTACATCTTCGGGTAAGTCATGTGGCTTAAAGTTTCTTAACTCTAAAGACTCTATGTAGTTTTGCATACCTTTGTTGTATGCTATTTTAGAATCATAATCAAAATTTGATGCAGAAAAAACTACATCTGAGAATGGTGCAAATGTAGAATATTCACCATCTTGGTATTTGTATCTATAGCTAAATCTAGGAAACTTTTTTTCAAATAAAGAGTCTTCGCCAGGCACTTGCATAACGCTGTAAGTAACGCTATTTAAAGGTGTATTACCGGCAGCACTAGAAATTTTTATAATATAAGCGTTGTTAGGAAAATAAGAGGTTGTGTTGGGGATTAGCTGATTACTTACATTTTCAGCTATTATAGCTCTTACCTCATGATCTTCTGGTAGTTCACCAGGACCATTTAAAAATCTAATCTCATCTCCAGCTTCAAAAGCATAACCGTTTTGAAAGTTGTAAAACTGAACTATAAAACCATCACCTGGTTCAACTAAGTTGTCTGTATTTTGAGAGTTTGCTGGAGCAAAATCTACATCAGATTCTGCAAGTATAGGTAATCTAAATTTAGGATTTATAAGTAAAGGCGTGTGTGGAGCTTTTCTTATTAATGTTACGTGTTTTTCTTGTAACATTATGTTATTTGATATATTTATATTTCTATCAGGAACAACAAGTCTTGTATGGCTGTCTATGCTAGTTGTCCCAGCTTTACACCTTTGTATATTTATTTTTTTAGGTTCGTTGTAATTATCTGTCCAAAAAAGAAAATCATTAAGTATGTTTATACCAGTGACTAATTGTCCAGGTTGGAAATTTAAAACTCTTTTATCACCAGGGTGCGAAAATATAAACGAGGAAGATTGACTGTTACCACCAGAAAGAGGTGGCACGTTAAAAGGATTTTGAAGTGTTACAGTAATGTTTCCAAAAGAATCTGGAGCACTTACATTTGTTACTGGATTGTTACCAAAATAAGACATTTGAGCAAGTGCATCATCAAATTGAACAACCATACCTACTTCAATTAAATCAACACCTGGGTAAGGGTTTCCGTTAGAATCAAGAGTTTTTACAAGAATCGTGTTAGCAGTATTGTCATGGTTACCGTAAGAAGTTCTTATTCTATAAATATCAACAACTACAGGTGTTACAACATTGTCTTTGTATTCAAATATAATATCTCTACTCATTGTATCGTTTAAGCCAGCATAAACAGGACCTGAAACTAACCAGTATAAAGCATTGTTTTTTTCATCAGCAACTGTACCAACACAATAAGAAGAATCACCTACTTCGCTACCTTTCATTAAAAGCTTATTACCTAAAACATTTTCTATAGCGCCAACGTCAGAACTATCTGAAGTTGATATTTGCACGTTCATCGCATCTCTATATTGACCATTAGGCACTAACCTTTCATCAAGGTCTTTATTCATCTTACCCTGAGTGAAATTGTTTTTAATTTCTGGCATGTATTAGTGTTTTATTTGCTTAGACTTACCTCTAAGTATTTGACTTAATTCTTCTATCTTTATGTTTGACAACCTTAGCTTTGCAACTCTTTTAGCTGCAAATTTTTCTTTTTTAAACCTGTTAACTAAATACTCAGGTGTGTTAGCTCTTGTTGCTAGTATTGCATGTGCTATACACTTGTACATCGCTTCTTCAGCAAACTTATGTACTATCATCTCTTCATCAGTACCTAAGCTATCACTTATGTAATCTAACACTATATCTTTACCAGATATATTAGAGCTAAAATAAATATGACCAGAATTGTTATCTATAAAATAAGACCCGTTGTCTTGCGCAAATTGTGGGTCTATACCAAATCTTTGTCCTTCATTTTGGTACATTATATTATCTTCGTAATCATCATTACTATTCTGGGTTGATGTGTTTGATTTAGATTTGTATTTTGACCAAGAGCCTGATTCTTTATTTAAATCTACAAATATAAGTTCTTCACCTGTAATTTGCGTGTTTGTCGGAGCGCCAGGATCAACACCTATAGAACCATCTAACAACCATTGCTCGTGAGCTGGGTTTGTTAACGTTATATTCATACCAGGAAAATTACCACTAGTTGAATCACCTACAGTAGCTACAGTTGTGTTTTTAGGAATACCAGGGCCATAGACTGTCATACCAACAACTATGTCTTGTTCTGCAAAAAAGTTTATCTGCATACCACTACCAGGTCCGTAAGCAAGGTAATGTGTTGTTGCTTGCCCGTTTGTTTTTAATCTACTAGCACCAGTTACAGCAACTCTAGTTTCTTTAGCAAACTTAGGCAGTAGTTTGTTAGACTTAACATCACCAACACCATCTTTGTGTGATTTTTTACCTGTTGCTGTAATACCATACTCTTCATACTCGTTTGATGCTGGTATACTATAAGTTCCTGTACTAGGGTCGTAAATACCACCTGCAGTTTTTCTAATAAAACTATTTGTTTCTAGTTTATAACTACCATCAGCATTTTGTTGATATGAAGTTGGGTTTGATGTTTTTGAAGTTGGGTATAAAATTCTTGCAATACCATCTGTATCAACACAAGAAATTTTTACATAATTAACATAATCTTGTGGTAACGGCATTTTTAATGTTGGTGGTACATTGTACTCTAAAGCTTTTGATGATTTAAATGTATCAAAACTCAACTCTTGCAAAGCTCTCATAGCATGGAACGTTACATCTGTTCTTCTAGCTCTACTAATTATTTTATCTTCACCAACGTAAGCTATTATAAATTGATTTATTATATCTGTTAGTAAAGTAAATTGATAATTACCATAGTTTTCATCGCCACTGTTTTGTATTCCGTCAGCTCCTTCGTAGTAATATCTTTGTGATGCGTTTAGTAGTCCCATGTATTATTGTTTTTCTTTTTGTTCTTTAACTTGATCTAACTGTGTACCTATTTGAACTAACCCAGGTTTGTTTAGTGTTATACCAGCATAAGCGAGTATCTTAACAACTAAAGCGTGTTCTTCTGATCTATGTAATTCAAAGTGCTTTGAGTTAGTGGCATCATGCAAAGCATTACTACCAATAACATTGTAACCCCAGTAAACCTTTTCTGGTTCTTTTACGTATGTAGCTACTATAGTACCACCAGGTAAATTCTTAGGAAACACCTCTAACATATCGCCGCCTGATTGGTTTTCATATCTTGTGTATACAGGTCTTCTTGCTGTTGGTTTTGCTAAAGGCGATGCTGATACATACATTAATTCTTTAGCATCAAGCTCTTCAACCTCTCTTCCTCTATAACTTAAAGTACCTAACCTGTAGCATTTGTCAGGTAAGTTATATAATTGAGCAGAAGAACTTATTGTTGTTAAAACTTTTTGTTTTTTAAATAAAGATATTTTTTCATCTAAAATATCTAGCATGTCAGAATACTCGGTACTATTACCAGGTCCTCTACCGTATGTGTTAACGTCATAAAAATATTGCTCAAAGGTTTCCATTTGCGCTTGATTTGCAAATAGATTAAACTCTTGTGGTGTTATATAACCTCTTTGTTCTTTGTTAGCTAAAGCTAAAACTCTTTGATATACTGTATCTACGTTAACCATTTTATTTATTTTTTATAAGGAAACGCTTTGTTTAGCGCCTCTTTTCTTTTATTACAATTGCAACCTTTTTTACCAAACACACCTTGCTTGTTTAAGTACTGTGTAAATGATTTTATACCAGTCGCTGTTGTAAATTTTTCTACTGTATCTCCTAGTCCTTGTGATTTCATATTTATTTTTTTTAGTAGTTGCAGTCGCCCCGTAGAGCGACCGCTTCTACAGTTTGATTATTTTAATCTCTTTTCTAATGTTTGGTAAATCTCCATACCTTCATCAGTTTTAAACCAAGCGGCTAAAGCTGTATATGGATGCTCATCAAAAGGAACGTTCATTAATTTTCTATTGTTAGAAGCCCAACTAAAAGTTCTTTGATCTGAGGATAATTTTAATAATCCTAATTCAGTTGCTCTAATACCAAAGTTTCTTAACATAACATTATCATCTTCAAGTAAATCTAAGAACAAACCAGGGTTGTTTCTAGCAAATACAAGCAAATCACGTTTAAGTTCCTTAGAACTCATCTTAGATACGCTAGAACCTTTCTCAACACGCATTATAGCTTCTGCCATATCTACATCCATATCTCTAGCAGCTATTATTGCATCAGCTTCTAATTCTAATATTTCTATGTCTTGACCAGCTTCTTCAATAGGTTTGTATTCAGAATATACTTTGTCCCTATGTGGGTGATATAAAGATAACATTTTTTGTAAAACTGTTTTTTCTTTTTCTACAAACAAAGTACCATTTCTAAATATAACATGAGCTAGTCTTTGATCTCCTTTCATTTCATCAACAAAAGGTGTTCTTTGGTTTTCACAATACTTAAGCTCTCTTTCATAACCTTTTTCTTCGTCAAAATAATAAACGTTAGAAGACTTTAGCATATATGATAAAGGTTTTTTATAACCTTTTAAGTTATAAACTCTATCTTTCATTTCCCAAGTTGGTTTTTTAGGTTCAACTTTCACCTTTGGTTTTGGTTGTTCTACAACCTGAGGTGTGTCAACAACCTCTTCTATTTTTTGTTTTTTTGCCATAATATAATATATAATAAAATTAATAAATAAAAGGACCGAGGCCGAAGCCCCGGTTCTTTAAAATAAACAGTGCTTATTTCATTAACATGAAATTGTTAGCACCTTGTGTAATTAAACATCTTTCAGTTAAGAAGTGTAATTGCATTGCATCTAAAGCAGATGTAGCAGCACCAACAGAACCAGTAACCCAAGACTTCATTCTTCGGTCATCAGTTTGTGAAGCTCTATATCTTACATGTAAGAAAGGTCTCTTCATGCTTTGTCCAACAGTTTGATCATAAACTGAAGAAGTACCAGCAGGAATCATAACCCCTCTAATAGCAGCACCAGCAGCTGCAGCAGAGTTAATACCACCTCTTGTAGCTTTATCATTTAAGTATCTAAAGTCAGATTTGTAGAAGTCATAAGAACCTCTTCTGAAACCAGAGAAACCTAAATTTAATGCCATATCTTCAGAGTTATTAAATACTCCGTAAGAAGTACCTCCAGCTCCGTAAGAATTCATTGCAGCTAACATATCGTCCATAGCTAAGCTAGTAGATCTGTTAACAAACATCATGTATTCTTCAATAGCACCTTGCTTATCAAACTCAGCTAAGATAGCGTCAAATTCAGCTAAATCAGTAGCAGCGTTAACACCAGTAACACCAGTAGTAACATTACCTCTTGACTCGATAGCAGCAAATAAACCTTCAGTACCTGCACTGTTAGCAGTGTTTAAAGTAGATGAAGGAGCAATTGTAGCACCAGGAACCTCAGAAGTAGCAGCAGCAAACTCAGACTCTAGCATTGACATTTCAATATAGTCGTTGAAACGAGCTCTAGTGTCAGACTCAGCTTTTAGGTACCATAAGTAACCTGATTGTCCTAACTCAGTAGATACTTCAACCCAACCAATTCTTGAAGCGTCAGATCCAGATACTTCGTAGTAATCTTTCATAATAATTGGCTTATTTTGGAAAGATTTGAAAGATGGTTCGTTAGCACCTCTAGCATCAGTAGTGTTGCTAGTACCAGCAGCAGCAGTATAGTTTGTTGCTTTACCAAATTCAGAACCATAAACTAATATAGTAGTTCCGTCAGCAGTAGTGTTTGCAGACAAAGCAGACTGTCCATAAGGTAGTACATCAAGTATAGCACCATTAACAACAGCAACTAAACATTTGAAAACACCATCAGAGTTAGATACGATAATAGTATCGTTAACTCTAATACCGTGACTCGCAGCTGTAAAGCCTGAAGTACCGTCAATATCGTTTTCAATTGTTATTTGTGCAATGTTAGATACACCAGTACCAGGATCAGCACCTGCAGTTGCAGAGTTAACGTTACCTGTGTAAGATAAATGTAATCTTGATTGTTCAGACCATACAACTTGATCAGCTGTCATAGCCTCTTCAGCCCCAACTTGTGATAAGAAACCTGAAATAGTTCTCGGTCCGAAAACTTCAGCTTCTTTTTCCATTAGGTCCGGTAAATATTGCTGTGCCCAACCTTCATTGGCTGTACCAGCAAGATCTAAATAGTTTGTTTGTAGTGTTTGCTTTTGTGAAGCGGGTACACTATTCAATAAACTTCCAGCAGTAATACTCATAATTTTGTAATTTTAAATTTATAATTTATTTATTTTTAATCTTAAACTTAAAGCTAGGAGAATCATCGCTAAGTACTCTTACTTTTGGCCCGCTAGTGTTGTCGTTTGAAAACGATTGTCTAGGATCCATATTAACATTTTTGGCTTTTGCAATACTATCTTTAATAGCATCTGCTTTACCTTGTTCATAAAAGTGATTAGCAATAGCATCGGGATTCATTGCTGTAAACAGAGATTTATGATAACCTTTAGCATCTGACATTTCATTATTTTTATTCAAGAACTTCTTGACAAAATTATTAATATCGCTTTGAGTTTCTTTTACCTCACCAGCATTCTTCACATTAAACCTATATTTTTTATCTCCGACGTTGTATTCAAAACCTTTGAATTTATCGTTAAAAACTTGTTTAGTTTTTAATTTAAAAGTGTTAGTTTGTTGTTCTGCTATTTTTTGAGTTTCTTCCGACTCTTTGTTATACCTATTAAAGAAGTCCATAGCTTTTTT
>Ga0315320_10000766_pt1 | contig 26369 bp, 31 predicted proteins | sample M140m21515metaG_FD_203458 | JGI IMG/M metagenome (GOLD analysis project Ga0315320, IMG submission 203458) | Ammonia-oxidizing marine archaeal communities from Monterey Bay, California, United States - M1 40m 21515 | ecosystem: Environmental > Aquatic > Marine > Coastal | place: USA: California... | reverse complement strand
AATTAGAAAAACTACTGCCTAATTTTTTTTCAATTTCTTTCAACAATCTATCAACAATTGGTTTTTCTTCTATAACTTCAATAAGATTATGAGTCCTGAGAATAGTGTCCAATAAAGTTGTGCCCGATCTTGGAAAACCAATTAAAAAAACTGGGTCAGAATTTTCACTTTTTTTTATTTTTTTTTGAGTTTTTTCATTAATGATATTGGAAAAATAATTTATTCTTTTCAAAATTGAGTCTGTAAAATTTTTTTTATCATAATTATTTTGAGGTAGTTCTTCAGAAATTTTATTTGAAATTTCAAAAAATTTATAAGCTTCTTGATACAAACCCAAGCTATCATAACTTTTTGCTAAATAGTTTGTCTTTAACATATTTCTTGAAACATCTCTTTTATCTAGATTTACTCTTAAAAAAATTTCTACAGCTTTTTTGAAATTTTTATTTCTATATTGCACAATCCCCTCAAAAAAATTTATTAAGGTATTTTCAGGGAAAAAAAATTTTGCTTTTTTTAAAATATTGTCTAATTTTTTATAATTATTTGATCTATCATATAAAAGGAATAAGCTATTGTACGCGTAAATATGATTTGGAGTGATATTTACTGCAATATTTAAATATTTTTCTGCATTTTCTAAATCACCTAATTTATAAAAATAACTCCCTAAATTATAATTGGCGTTAAAATTTTTTGGATCTATTTCAATTGCCCTTAGATAATTTTTAAGAGCTTTAGCTTTATTGCCAAGTTCAGAATAAATATTACCTAAATTACAATAAATTGGTGAAGAATTCGAATTAATCAACGCTCCTTTTTCAAAATAATCAATTGCTTCTTTGAAATTGCCTAAACTGCTACTTGCCAAACCTAATCTAAGATAAATTTCATATCTATCAGGCTGTATTACAATTACCTTTTTTAATAAATCAATAACTCTATGAAAATTTTTTTCTTGAAATGCTTTATTTGATAAATTTATTAAATCTTTTAATTCCATAATTCATTAACCTAAATTAATTATTGATACGATAATTCTTTTAAATCTTTTTCAAAAATACTTTCTAATTTAATTTTTAGGTCATCATCAATAATTTTCTTCCAGTCATTTCTTGGACCAAGATTAAAAAACGAAATTTTTTTATTTTTATCTTCCTTAGTAGTAACTGCCTCAGAAAAACCATGATCAACTTCATTTTGTTTAAGTTTTTCAAATGATGTGGTTTTTAAAACACTTTTTATTTTATCTATATTTACTTTTTCTTTATTATTCATAATTTCATTTATAAATTTAATGATTTCCTTGAAAACATAATAGGTTTCATTTTGTAATTCTTCATATTTAATAAATTTGATTGGTAGTTTTTTTTGCATTTTCCACGATTTATAATGAACACTCCATGAACTTATAAATTGAAAATCACTAAATCCATTTTCCTCAAATTTTTGGACGTAATAAATAAAATTTTTATCATTAGTCATCCATTTTATTGCCTGTTCATCATTTAATTGATAGTGATTTTTTAGTGAAGTAAATACATTTCTTGGATCTCTAATAACATAAAGACATCCAATCGAGTTTTGATTGTTGGTAAAATCATAATTATTTAATTTACCAAAAATATTATGAGTTTTAAAAAATTTTAATTCTTTGTTATTTGCATTAATTTTTTCTTGGGCCTTAATCCAAAGTTTACAAGTATCGGTAGCAACCTTTTGATCATAATCAAACCCCTTAAAATATTTTTTAGTTGGAAATTGATCAATTTTTTTGAGTAAATCCTGATTAAAAACTCCATCACTAGAATAATAATACGAACTAATTAATGCTCTAAGCCAAGTGTTTCCACTTTTGGGGTACGATGCAATCCAAAATATCATTTATTTAACTATATATGATTAAAAAAAATAATGTAATTATTTAAATTAACATTTTTTTTATTTTAATTTATATAAAATTTTTTAATTTTGTATTAGAATTTAAAATGCAAAAAATAGATTTACCAAAAAAAATACCACTTTTCCCATTAAGTAATTTTATTATATTTCCCAAAACAACTGTTCCTTTAAATATTTTTGAACTCAGATATATAGAAATGATAAATGAAAGCATGAAAACAAATAAATTAGTAGGAATGATACAGCCTATAAGCTCAAATGAAGATCAAATGTTATCGCAGTTACATGATATTGGTTGTCTTGGAAAAATTACTAGTTTTAAAGAAACTGGTGATGGCAGATACTTAATTGAGCTCAAAGGTCTTATTAGGTTTAAAGTTTCAAAAGAAATTAAATCTACCCATAAATATAGAGAATTTGAAGTAGATTATAAAGATTTCCTCCATGATCTCAGTGGTGAAAAAGAGGAGCTTAAATTTTCAGATCTTGAATTAATTTTTAAAGACTTTAAATCTTTATTTGAAAAAAGAGGCTTTATTATAAATTGGAAAGAACTTGAAAAACAGAGTTTAGATGAAACAATAAATGCTTTGGCAATGGCCTCTCCATTTTCTCTTGAAGAAAAGCAGGTTTTATTAGAAGCAAAAAATCTCAATATAAGAAAAAATAAAATTTCAGAAATTTTAAGTACTTATTCTTATGATATTTTTAATAATACAACTATTCAATAATTTATAATAAAATACCTCTATCAGCGATCTTGGTAAACATTTTATTTATAAATGGATAATTACTGATTAGTTTTACTGAATTACTTAGGAGTCCAATATTAATTTTTCTCTCCATATTAAATAGTTCATGAATTAAATCTACTCCATTTGCAAAAAGAAAATTTTTATATTTTAAATTTTTTTGAAATTCTGAATTGACAGAACTGTCTAACGGTAAACCTAAATCTAATTTTTTTTTAGTAATGTCTAGAAGTATTTTAATGTCCCTAATTGTCATATTAAAACCTTGACCTGCTAAGGGATGGATCTTATGCAGCAAATCACCAAATGCCAATATATTACCATGATAGTAAGATCTCAAGTTTAATGACTCTAGCTCAAAACTATTAATTTTTCCCATATATCTTATTTTGTATTTGAAATTTTTATCTTTAATCAATTGCTCAATATTTTCCTCGCTTTGTTTATTTGGATTGTGAACAGAATATACAATGGAAGTTTCTTTGTTCGAGATAGGTAAAAAAGCTAATGGTCCTTTTTTTGTAAAAACTTGAAAAGCTGTATTATTTAAAATTCGATCATGTGAAATTATGGTAGTATGTGCACAACTATTATATTTTTTAATTATTTTTTTGCTAAAATATCGTTTTGCAACAACATTAGAAGTATCACAGTTTATGATAAGTTCATATTTATTTAAAAAAGATAAATTTTTTTCATTTATAAATATTGATTTAAAATATTTATTTTTAGATAAATTTTTTTCTAATAACTTAAATAATTTATAATTTCTAATAATTGAAAAAAGTTGGTCTTTATCTGACTCAAAATTTATCAATTTTTCTTTCTTAATTTTTTCTGAATAAATTTCTATTTTTTTTATTTTCCAAGTAAGTTTTTCAATATTTATTACATTACTGTTAAAAAAATCTATATTATTTTTTGTGATTCCAATTGTTCTTGTATCAACTATTTTATAATTTTTTCTATTATGTAATGCATCAACTTCTATTCCACAATTAATAAGTGCCTTCGCTAAAGTTAATGCTGTTAAATTATTGCCTAGTATACAAACTGTCATATTATTTTTAATTTTAACAATAAAAATTAGATGATACAAAGTGATTAAATTGATTCATTTATATGAATATTAAAAAAACAGCTAATTTATTGTTTAATTTCGCTATTAAAAGATTAGCGGAAATATTTGGAGCTTTAATTTTTCTGGTGAGTACGATGCTACTTTTGGCACTTATAACGTATTCACCCAATGATCCTAATTTCATTTTCCCTGATAATACAAAAATTGAAAACTTAGTGGGATTTCAAGGTAGTTTTATATCTGACTTACTATTCCAATCTGTTGGGTTAATTGCTTATTTGATCCCATTTACACTAATGTTCACAGGTATAAATATTTTGAGAACAAAAGATTTTTTTTTATTTATAGAAAATATTTTTTTTATAATTTTGTATCTAATTTTTGGGTCACTTTTTTTTGCTCACTATTACTCTGATGCATATGCTTTATATATAAACGGATATAGTGGATTTGTTGGTCAATATTTAAATCAAACATTTCTTAAATCTTTAATATTAATTGATAAAGATATTTTTTTTTATATTCTTATTTTAATTAATTTATTTTTTTTTTTAATCAGCGTCAATTTTAGCCTTAGGAATTTTTTTATATTTATTAAAAAAATTGTAAATTTATTTATTAGAAATAATAATAAATATTATACAGATAAAAGTGAAATAATTAATGAATATATTCCACAAGATGAAATTAAAAACCTTATTCAAGAGGATTTACCTTTTATAAAAAATGAAAATCAATTTGAAAAAAAAATTAAATTCATATTACCAAATCTTGATTTGTTAAAAATTCCTACCAAAAAAGAAAGGGAAATTTTTGAAAAAAATGAAACTCACGATCCAGAGTTTCTAGAAAAAATATTAATGGATTTTGGTGTTAATGGAAATATAAAAAAAGTTAGTCATGGTCCAGTAGTAACTTTAAATGAGTTCGAACCAGCTGCTGGAGTAAAAGTTTCTAAAATAATTAACCTATCTGATGATATAGCAAGGAATACCAGTTCTGAGTCTGCTAGGATTGCTACTATACCTGGAAGTAATACTGTAGGAATAGAGCTTCCAAACAATATAAGAGAAAATGTTTATTTGAGTGAGATTTTAAGTAACGCTGACTTTAAAAAAAAAGATATTAAACTACCAATAGCACTCGGTAAAAATATTTCTGGTAAACCGGTTGTAAGCGACTTAGCTTCTATGCCACATTTGCTTATTGCTGGAACAACAGGTTCTGGAAAGTCAGTTTGTATTAACACAATTATTTTATCTCTTCTTTATCGACATACACCAGACAAATGTAAATTTATTTTGATTGATCCTAAAATGCTCGAACTATCTACATATGAAGGAATTCCTCATTTACTTTGTCCTGTTATTACTGAGGCTAAAAAAGCAGCTTCTGTATTAGGATGGGTGGTCAAAGAAATGGAGAGCAGGTATAGACTAATGACAAAAGAAGGTGTCAGAAATATTGACGGATATAATACTAAGCATAAACTTCCTATGCCTTACATAGTGGTTGTGGTTGATGAAATGTCAGATTTGATGTTAGTTGCAGGTAAGGAAATTGAAAATTATATTCAAAAGTTATCTCAGATGGCTAGGGCTGCTGGAATTCATATAATTATGGCTACCCAAAGACCAAGTGTTGACGTCATTACTGGTACTATTAAAGCTAATTTTCCTACAAGAATATCTTTTCAGGTTACATCAAAGATAGACAGCAGAACTATTCTTGGAGAACAAGGGGCAGAGCAACTTCTAGGTAAGGGAGATATGCTCTACATGTCTTCTGCAAATAGAGTAGTTAGAATCCATGCCCCATTTGTATCTGATAATGAAATTGAAAAAGTTAATAATTCTTTAAGGACTCAAGCAGAACCTGACTATATAGATGAAATCCTAAATTTTGCTGATGAAAAAGAAATTGGTGATATTCAAAATCAAGGAGATAAAGATGAGCTTTATCAGTCAGCTTTAGATATTATCAGATCTGAAGGCAAAGCATCAACTTCTTTTTTACAAAGAAAACTTCAAATTGGCTACAATAGAGCGGCAAGAATTATTGACATGATGGAAGCTGACGGAATTGTCAGCAAAGCGAACCATGTTGGTAAAAGAGACGTACTCTAATGTTTAAATGTATTTTTATCTTTATTTTTTTTATTTTATTATCAAATACTCAAGCAAGTAATAAAGATAAAATAATAGAAAATTTACAACATACAGAAAACTTAAATTTTAAGTTTGAGCAAAATATTAATGGTAAAATAGTAAATGGAAATTGTACAATTCAATATCCAAAGAAAATTTATTGTAAATATATTGAAAATAATAAAATCTTAGTTTCTAACGGTAAATCCTTAGTGATCAAAACTAGAACCAGCTTTTATAGATATCCTCTAAAAAAAACACCACTAAATTTAATATTAGATAAAGAATTTTTAATAAAAAAGATAGGTAATTTAAAAAAACAAATATTGGATAAGACTTATATTATTTTTGAAATAGTAGAAAATGAAAATGAAATAAATATTTTTTTTGATGATAAAACATTTAATTTAATTGGTTGGCAGACTAAAGATATTTATCAAAATGTTAATATTACTTATCTTTACTCTATTCAAATAAATCAACAGATTGATAAAAATTTATTTAAAATACCTGCACAAAACTAAATTCTAATAGTTTCTGTTTTAAATATTTTCATTCCTCTGGCTAAATAATTATTTAAAGCATTTTTATGATCTAATGAGCACGTATGAACCCAAACTCTATTAGTATTTTCTTTGAAAGATTTCTGAATTGCTTTTGATAATAAATATGATCCGAGGTTTTTATTTTGAAATTCCTCTAGTAATCCAAAGTAAGCAATTTCTACTTCTTTTTTCTCAGAATGAGTTATCAATTCAAAAAAGCCAGCTAAATTATCTTTTAATTTAAATACATATGTTTTAACTTTTTCTCTTGAAACATAATCTATCCACTGGGCTTCTGACCAAACTAATCGATCAATCCATTTATGTTTTCTACCAATATTTTTATAAAAAAATTTATTTAATTGAAAATTAATTGGATTTAATAAATTTAAAGAATAATCTTCGGTAGGTTCAATAACTTCATTCAAATCTTGAATTGAATTGATTTCTAAATAATTTCTTTGGACTTCTTGTGTCACACAACCATTTTTCCAATTTTTTCACCTCCAAACAAATGAAAGTGTAAGTGCGAAACCTCTTGACCACCATCATCATTGACATTGGAAAGTGCTCTATAGCCTTTGCCTACTTCTGTTGAAATACCAAGCTTTTTAGCCACTATATTTATACCTTTCAATAATCCAACCATTTCTTCTGACGAAGCATTAATACTAAAATCATCTAAATCAATATATTTTCCTTTTGGTATTACCAGGGCATGAATTTTTTTTTGAGGATTAATATCATGAAAAGATAAAACAAAATCATCTTCATAAATTTTATCACAAGGTATTTCTCCTCTTAAAATTTTTGCAAAGATATTATTATCATCATAATTCATTTTTTTCTTTTTTCTAATTCCTGCATCACTTGCTCAATTTTAACATCATTAGTCTCTAAATACATCAATAGATGATAAAATACATCTGCAGCTTCGTGAATTTTATTTGTATTTTCCTCCACAGCCTCAATTAATTCATCAACTTCCTCTAAAACTTTTGCTTTGCTTAATGCTTTATCGGTAAGTAATTTATTTGTGTAAGATCCCTCTATAGGTGATAATTTTCTTTCTCTTGCGAGCTTTATTAAATTTTCTAATGTACCAAACATATTAAATTCTAACAGGTATTCCTTTTGAATCCAGATATTCCTTTACCTCTTTTACAGAATATTTTCCATAATGAAATATGGATGCAGCTAAAACAGCACTTGCTTTTCCTAATTTAATTCCATCAACAAGATGATCTAAATTACCTACTCCACCAGAAGCTATAACAGGAATATTTACCTTTGAGGATATCTTGGACATTAATTCTATATCATAACCTACTTGAGTACCATCTCTGTCCATAGATGTTACCAAAAGTTCACCTGCTCCAGTTTCCTCCATTTTTTTTGCAAAATCTATTGCATCAATTCCTGTATTATTTCTTCCGCCATGAGTAAAAATTTCCCAACTATCAGAATTTTTTTTTGCATCAATTGCAACAACAATACATTGGGATCCAAATTTTTTAGAGCTCTCAACGATTACCCCTGGATTTTGAACTGCAGCAGTATTTATCGACACCTTGTCTGCACCACAGTTCAGCAACTTATTAATATCATTAACACTTCTAACTCCTCCGCCAACAGTTAGAGGAACAAAACATTTCTTAGAGGTTTTCTCCACTACTTCATAAATAGTCTCTCTGTTTTCGTTCGAAGCAGTGATATCTAGAAAACATATTTCATCTGCACCACCATCAGAATAAATTTTAGCCTGTTCAACAGGGTCTCCAGCATCTTTTAAGTCAACAAAATTAATTCCTTTAACAACACGTCCATTTTTAACATCTAAACAAGGTATTATTCTATTTTTAAGCATCTAATTCCTTAACAAGTTCATCTAGTTTGATGTCACCATCATAGATAGCTTTTCCAACTATTATGCCTTCAATATTATTATTAGTTAATTCCTTTGCTTTTTTAATATCTTTAATTGAAGAAACTCCACCAGATATTATTACAGGACAGCTAGAAGTATCGGCAACTTTTAAAGTTTCATCAAAATTAGGGCTTTGCTTCATGCCATCTCTATTTATATCAGTATAAATCAATCTACTTGTTCCATAATCATTAACTTCTTTCAAATAATCTAAAGTTAATTGATTAGAATTTTCCTTCCATCCTGAAATAGATAAATATCCATCTTTAGCATCTAAACCCAAGGCAATTTTGTCTGGAAATTTTTCACAAGCTTCTTTTAAAAAATTTTTATCTTTTATGGCAGCGCTTCCCACAATTACTTTTTCAACACCTACCTCGATGTATTTCTTTATACTTTCAAAGTTTCTTACTCCTCCACCAATTTGAATTTTAAGATCAAATTTAGCAACCATTTCTTGGATAATCTTTAAATTAACTATTTCTCCAGTTAAAGCTCCATCTAAATCAACTATGTGTAAATTTTTAAAACCATAATCCTTATACTTACCTGCTTGCTCCACTGGAGACATTTCATATTCAGTTTTATTATCAAAGTCTCCTTTAACTAATCTCACACATTTTTTATCTTTAATATCTATTGCTGGAAATATCTTCATATAAAATTATCTAATTTTTATAAAATTTAAAAGTTTTCATAAATATAGTCTGATCTGTATTTTGATTTAAAAATTTGCTTAAATCTATTTTTAATTAAAAATTCATTAACTTCACTAAATTTTTTATTGCTAATTTCTATCAAAATTAAACATTTGTTGTTTATTAAGTTTTTAATTAGCCCTTTTAGAGTATTAATTTCATGTCCTTCAACATCTATTTTAATGAATAATTTCTTTTTTAAAAAGTTAAATTGATCATCACCTAACTTTAAGGGTGCTTCAAAAATATTATAATTTTTAATATCAGCATCATTTGGATTTTTAGATATTGTTGAGTTTGAATGAATGTAATCATGAGTAATTAATGAGTACATTTTTGTTTTTTTTTCCCGATCTGATAATCCAAAATTAAAAACCTCAATATTTTGAAATGAGTTTTTATTAAGAGTTTTTTCAAATTTATTAAATGCGTCTAAATTAGGCTCAAAAGCTTTTACTTTTAAATCTTTAAATTTACTAGCAAACAAGAATGAATAATAACCAGAATTTGCTCCCACATCTAAAAAATAATCAAATAAGTTTTTCTCCATTCGTTTTTCAATAAATATAACTTGGTCATTTTCATATTTTTTATGAAGTATAATTTGTCTATCCATAGGGTCTAGAAAATCTAAATAAAAATTGATTTCTCCAATTTTAAAATAACCTCTATTCTTTTTAAAAAATCTTAAGACTCTAATTCCAATTGAAGGAATCAATCTTTTAAGAATTGGAAATTTTACAAAGAATTGTATCATCTAATATAATTAATTTTTTTAAATTATTATAAATTAATAAAATTTTTAATAATTTGTAATCCAAGCTTATCACTTTTTTCAGGATGAAATTGAGTTCCAAAAATATTTTCTTTTTCAACAGAACAAACAATACTTGATGAATAATTTGTTGTAGCTGAAATGACTTTTTCATCTTCTGGGATAAACTCATAACTATGTACAAAATACATGTGGGATTTATTTTCTATGTCTTTTAAAATTTTACTGTCTTTAACAATTTTTATTTCATTCCAACCTATATGTGGAAGTTTAAATTTATTATTTTGATTATCTATTTTTGATACTTTCCCCGCTATCCAAGCTAAACCTTTGGTTTCTATTTCTTCATAACCAGTATCTGCAAACATTTGTAAACCAACACAAATTCCAAATAGTGGTTTTTTATTATTAATTGCAAATTCATTTAAAGTATCAACTAAGCCACTAATGCTGTTTAGAGCATCAATACAGCTTTTAAACGAACCTTGACCTGGTAAAACCACTTTATCACTCGATTTAATCTTATTTAATTCCGAAGTAACTTCGATTTTTACATTATCATTAGCAACTTCACTAAACGAGTTTATCACCGAGCTTATATTGCCTGAATTATAATCAACAATTGTGATGTTCATTAAACTTATAGTGAGCCTTTAGTAGATGGGATGCTCTTTTTGCTTCTAGGATCCATCTCCAATGCTTCTCTCAATGATCTTGCTAATGCTTTATAACAAGACTCAATAATGTGGTGACTATTATCTCCATAAATATTTTCAACATGCATAGTAATTCCAGCAGATTGAGAAAATGCTTGGAACCATTCTTTGAACAATTCTGTATCCATCTCACCAAGCTTCTCAACTTTTAATTTTACTTTCCAAATCAAATAAGGCCTGTTTGAAACATCTATTGCAACTCTTGTCAAAGTTTCATCCATGGGAATAACTCTGTGAGCATATCTTTTGATCCCAACAAATTTTTTAGCAGCTTTTTTTAAAGCTTCCCCAATTGCAATACCCGTGTCTTCTGTTGTGTGATGGAGATCAATGTGAGTATCTCCTTTTGCTTTAACTTTTAAATCAATTAATGAATGCTTTGATAATTGCTCAAGCATATGATCTAAAAAACCAATTCCAGTATCAATTTTATACTGACCTTTACCATCAATATTAACTTCAACACTAATACTTGTTTCTTTAGTTTTTCGAGATACTTTTCCTTTTCTAGCCATATATTATAGAGGTATACATATATAATCACACTATATCAATATTAGTATCGACACTTGAAGTATCAAAAATAGTTACCATTTAACTTCTATGACAACAATTGTACTAGTAAGAAAGAATAATGAAGTAGTGGTTGCTGGAGATGGCCAAGTGAGTATGGGAAACACTGTGGTAAAAAGTACAGCTTCAAAAATTAGAAAAATTGAAAAAAGAGATGTAGTAGCAGGATTTGCTGGATCAACTGCAGATGCACTTACTCTATTTGAACGGTTAGAAGCTAAAATCGAAAAACATGCAGGAAATTTATCAAGAGCTGCTGTTGAATTAGCAAAAGATTGGAGAACAGATAAATACTTAAGAAGATTAGAAGCATTAATGGCTATAGGTGACAAGGATAATAGTTACATAATTTCTGGAACAGGTGATGTCTTAGAGCCAGAGGGTGATGTAATCGGAATTGGTTCAGGTGGAAATTATGCTTTAGCAGCTGGAAAAGTTTTAATGGAAACTGACAAAAGTGCAGAGGAAATTGCAAAAAAAGCTATTAAGGTTGCTTCAGAGATTTGTGTATTTACAAATGATAATATTAAGGTTTTAAAGATATAATGGAAAAATCAAACGTAACTCCTTTGGTTCCTAAAGATAAAAATACTAAAGAAGAAAGTTCATTAGTTAGTTCTCTATCTCCTAGGGAAATAGTTTCTGAACTAGATAGATTTGTAGTTGGTCAAAATAAAGCTAAAAAAGCTGTTGCCGTTGCTTTAAGAAATAGATGGAGAAGACAAGCACTTAAAGGTGAAATGAAAAATGAAGTTTTGCCAAAAAATATATTAATGATTGGACCAACTGGGGTTGGAAAAACAGAAATTTCAAGAAGATTATCAAAATTAGCAGAAGCACCATTTGTAAAAGTTGAAGCAACAAGATTTACAGAAGTTGGGTACGTTGGAAGAGATGTTGAGCAGATAGTAAGAGATTTAATTGAAATTGCTATTGGTATGGAAAAAGTGAAAATGAGAAAAGAAGTTCATGCTCAAGCTCAAAAATCAGCTGAAGAAAAAGTTTTAGATGCTTTGGTTGGTAAAAAAGCCAGTCTTGCAACCAGAGAAAGTTTTAGAAAAAGACTTAGAAATGGTGATTTAGATGATAATGAAATCGAGATTGCTGTGAGTGATAGTGGCTCAAATAACACTTCTTTTGAAATTCCAGGAATGCCTGGAGCCAATGTTGGTATGATTAATATTGGTGAGATGATTGGAAAATCCATGGGCAACAAAGAAAAAAAGAAAAAAATGTCGGTGAAAGAGTCTCATGAAATTTTAATTAATGATGAGTCAGATAAACTAATTGAACAAGATAAAATTATTAAAGCTGCAAAAGCATCAACTGAAAATAATGGAATAGTTTTTTTAGATGAAATAGACAAGATTTCTGCAAGAACAGACAGGGTTGGTGGTGATGTTTCAAGAGAAGGTGTACAAAGAGATTTATTACCATTAATTGAGGGGACTACTGTAAATACAAAACATGGTCCAATTAAAACAGATCATATTTTATTTATAGCATCTGGTGCTTTTCAGCTTGCTAAACCATCAGATTTATTGCCAGAATTACAAGGTAGATTGCCTATTAGAGTAGAGCTTGAAGCCTTAACAAGTGAAGATTTTAAAAGAATATTGAGGGAACCAGATTTTAGTTTAATTAAGCAATACATGGCTCTGTTAAAGACTGAAAATGTAGAACTTGAATTCTCTGAAGATGGAATTGACACAATTGCAAACATTGCATCAGAAGTAAACGCGACTGTTGAAAATATTGGAGCTAGAAGATTACACACAATTATAGAAAAGATTTTAGACGAAATTAGTTTTACAGCAACTGATCGTTCTGGTGAAAAAATTGTAATTAATAAGGAATATATTAATAAAAACTTAGATAATTTAGTTAAAGATACCGATCTTTCAAAGTTTATATTATAAAATAATTACAAATATTCAAGCTCAACCATTTCTTTTTCAAATGCTTTTTCTATCTTAATTTTTATTTTATCATCTAACAATCTTTTCCAATCATTACTTGGCCCTAAGTTAAAAAAAGTTTTTCTTTTACCAGTTTTAGCATCTAGTACACCCTCGTAAAAAGTTTCATTTTCCTCTAAATTTTTTACTCTACTAAAATCCGTTGACTTAATAGCTTTATTTAACTTCACAATATCTATTTGTGATTTCATTCCTAATTGATCAAGAAACTTTAATATTTTAATCATAGTAGTTTTTTTTTTATTAATTAAATCTTCATATTTAATTAATAAATATTTATTTTTAATTTGAAGATTCTTCCAAGAAGTATAATTAGAATTCCATGAGCCCAGGAAAACCCTGCAATTTTTTACTGATTTGACTAAAAATTTTGAGTTATCAATCATTGTATCGGCTGATTCAGCTATACTTAAATCGTTATGATGAGCTAAAGAATTAACAACATTTCTTGGATCACGCACAATATAAATCACTCCAAGTGTATTATTTAAATCTGTAAAATTAGATCCATGCATTTTACATAACGCGCTATGAGTTTTTAAAAATTTTACTTTTCCTTTTTCATGATTAAGAAAATTTTGAACATTTATAAAGTTTTTAAATATTTCCTCATCATTATCAATATTAATGCCAGCTGACATAAATTGACTTGTTAGTGGAAATTGAGAAATATTATTTAAATTGCTAAAAGAAAACTCACCATTTTTTGAATAAAAATATGATGATAAGATAGATCTTAAAAGAGTATTTCCACTTTTGGGATATGAGGCTAACCAAATAATCATTTATTAATATTTTTTCTTAAATATATATAAAAAGCCCCAGCTCCTCCATCTTCTATTTTTGCATCTTTAATTTCATAAATAATCTTCATCAAACTTTTGTTAGTAGATAAAAATTCAGGCACTGAATATTTTAAAATGCTTAAATCTTTGGATACATAAGGATCTTTTTCATTTTGAGAATGAAGACCTTTACCTGTTACTACTATTAATTTGTTTACCCCATCAAGGTACGATTTATTTATAAAATCCTCTATGGTCTTATTAGCTTGTTCGAGAGAATATCCATGCAAATCAATTGATCTTATTTTTGATGGTTTTTTTTTATTTAAGTCTATGTCTTTATTAGGTAGTTTTTCATCATTAGAAATAAAATTTTCCCAGTCTTTTTTATCCTTTTTTGAAATATTATCTGTCAATTAAGTTAAAGTATTAACTAATTGCCAATTTGGATTGGCAGAGGTTGTGTCTCTTGAAAACACCCAAGTATCATAAATTTTCTTAATTTTTTCAGGATCTCCTGATATGATTTTTTTTTCTTTATCTTTAATGCAAGTTATTACTTCGGCTATAAAATCTACAGTAACACTTAAAATTTTATCTAACTTTTTGTGTTCTTTAATAACTGCAGAATTTATTCCTATAAAAGTTATTTCAGCGTAATGGCCTCTTTCACTCCTCTCTTTAAGAGCTTTATTGAACTGATTATAAATTTCCTTATTTAATAAAGGTTTGCTAGTAGTTAGTTTGTTATCGTTATCACTAAAATCAGTAATTATAGTCTCATAAGCAATTTTTGCTCCCATTAAAAATTCTTTTTTTGCGTTATCATCAAAAATTTGATTTTCTTTAGGTATTTTCTTAACCACAGCTTCTTTTAAAATTTTATCAAATTGTGCTGGTGGCTTACCTTCAAATCCGCTTCTCTTTCCAAGTATCCCTCTAAGCCTTAAAAAAATAAAGCCAGCAATCATTGCTAGTAGGATTATGTCAATGTATTCGAAGCTATAACTCATAATATTATAGTAATAACTATGTTGATTAATTTCAACTAGCAATTTAGATTACGGACAAATGAACTCAATTCTATTATTTATTATTATCATCCCTGCTATAGAAATATTTCTTTTTATCAAAATAGGATCTCAAATTGGAGCTATTACTACAATTTTACTAATATTCATTACTGCAGTTGTTGGTGTTTATTATGCAAAATATGAGGGTCTAAATACTCTTAAAGCTGGATTTTCACAATTAAGTAAAAATGAAGCCCCAGCCTATGAAATGATATCTGGTGCTGCAATTGCTTTTGCAGCATTACTTTTAATTATCCCTGGATTTGGGACAGATATTTTGGGATTTTTGTTAATATTTCCAATCACAAGAAATTTTTTTTTTAGTAAATTTGCCAAAAGATTCAAAACAAAAAAAACTGAAAAAAATAATTTTATTGATGGAGACTTTGAAGATATAGAGGATGAGAATGACAAAAAATTATAAAATACTTGGCAAATATATAAAAGATGTATCAGGGGAAACACCTGATATTGAAACCTATATTTTTGTAAAAGATCAAATTTCAAAATATCAACTTCATATAGATATAACCTCAAAACCTTTAAAAAATAAAATGATCCAAATTGAAACTTTAATGAAGTTTGCAGACAAGGACAATAATAAGAAGAAATCATATTTTGAAATAAATTTTGCAACAATTGTTAAAATTGACGATGAAATTAAAGAAAAGAAAGAATTGGAAAAAATTGTTTTATGTGATGTTCAAATTGAGATTTATCCTGATCTAGAAAAATCATTATTGGATCTACTTCATAATTCAGGATATCCTGATATTAAATTTGAGAAAAAAATTAATTTTGAAGAACTTTATAACCAAAAATTAAATTAATAAAAATTTTTTTTTAAACTATTTTTTAAATATTCTTTATGCTTTTTTAACTCTTCTGGTGTTGGGGATACTATCTTTTTAAAATATGCAATACTAAATTCTTTTTTTTCTACAATATTACTCTCTTGATTTTGAAAATTTAAAGTTGGTTCTTTCTGATCAATTAAATTTATATAAACCTTAGCTAATAAATCACAGTCAATTAGAGCTGTATGCTGAGTTCTTTTTGAATTATCAACTCTATATCTTTTACAAAGAGCGTCCAAACTCACAGGAGATCCTGGGAACTTATCCCTAGCTAAGGTTAACGTATCTATTATTTCGTTATTAATTTTTTTTTTCCCAAGCAAAGAAAGTTCATTGTTGAGATGTCCTAAATCAAATTCTGCATTATGAATTATAAGTCTTTTATCTTTAATAAATTCTAAAAATTGCTCGCCTATATCACTAAATTTTTTTTGAGAGACTAAAAAATCATCAGTATATCCATGAACTTCTAGAGCCTTTTCTGATACTTTTCTTTCTGGGTTTAGATAACAATGAAATTTATTTTTAGTCGGAATTAGGTTATCCAGTTCGATACAGCCTATTTCAACTATCCTATGTCCTTCCTTTACCGAAATACCAGTTGTTTCTGTGTCTAATACTACTTCTTTCATTTATCTAATTTATTTAATATTCTTCTTATATCATCATTAACTGATTTTCTTGTAAAATTATTTTTAACAATAAAGTTAGATTTTTTTTTTTTATAATTGATTGGTAGTTGTATCGCCTTAAATTTTTTCATTAATTTTTTATTGAAATTTTTTCTTTTTTTCAATCTTTTCGAGATATTAAATTTAGAAGCCTGTACATAAACTAGTACATCATCTTTCTTATTAATTTTATTTTCTAATAATAGTGGAATATCTAATATAATAATTTTTGAATTTTTATTTTTTTTTAAAAATAAATTCATTTTTTTTCTTATTTCAGTATGAACAATTTTGATAATCTTATTTAAATTATTTTTATTTGCTAAGATTGCATTAGAAATTTCTTTTTTTTCTATTGGGAATGAATGTATATATTTTGGTAATTTTATTTTTAAATTATTGAAAATATTCTTATTTTGTTGATATAATTTTGCAACCTCATAATCAGCATTGAAAACTGGGTAACCAAAATTTTGAGCTACATAACTCTTGCCAGCACCTATGTCCCCTAAAATTCCAATTTTAATCATCAGTCTAAAATTTTAATTACATTTTCGTCAACATTAGGTTTTAATTTATGCCAAATATTGAAAGCCGAAAAAGCTTGATAAATAAACATTAATTTGCCATTCAAAGTTATGTTGCCTAAGTTTTTTCCTGTTTTTAAAAAACTAGTCTCTCTAGGATTATAAATAACATCATAAAAAAATTTATTTTTAGAAATTGATGAGAAATTAAGATTGATTTTATCCTCTTTTTTTAAACCTAAACTTGTTGCATTAATAATCATATCAAAGTTTGGGACCTCGCCCCATTCTATTATTTCTATATTTTTAAACATTTTTTTTAAATTATTTGCCTTATCCTTTGTTCTATTAGTTATTTTAATTTTAGAAATTTTCATTTTATTTAAGGCAAAAATTATTGATGGAACTACTCCACCGGCTCCCAATATTAAAACTTCTTTATTAGTTAAATTATATTTTGATTTTTTAATACTAGTTTCGAAACCAAATATATCCGTATTGTGTCCTATCACTTTATTGTCTCTTAAATAAATGGTGTTAACTGATTGTGTGCTCTCAGCTTCAATACTTAATTCGTCTAGAAAAGGAATGATAACTTTTTTAAATGGTACAGTAACATTAATACCACTTATTTTTTTTTCTTTAACTTGTAAAATATGTTGCTCTAATTCATCTTCATTTAATTTAATTTTTTCATAAATTGCAGGAATATCATTACTTTTAATCCAATAATTGTGTAATATTGGCGACAATGAATGTTCTATAGGATTTCCTATAACTACAAATTTTTTCATTGTTGAGTTTTTAAATATTCTTTAATTTTTAAAACAGGTAATCCCATTATTGTATTTTCATCTCCAGAGATTTTTGAAAATAACTTTCTTCCCTCTCCTTCAATTTGATAAACGTTATAAGCAAACAAACTTTTGTCTGGTATTTTTGATAAATAAACTTCTAAATCTTCATCTGTGAAATTTTTCATTGTTAACTCGGCTTTATCAGTATAATTCCAAATCATTGAACCATTTTTTGAAATACAAACAGAGCTTATTAAATAGTGTTTTTTTCCATTCAGTTTTTTTAAGATAACTAAAGCTTCCTCTCTATTTTCAGGCTTTGATATTAATTCACCATCTAGATCTATTACACTATCAGCGCCCAAAACTAATTGGTCTCTTTGATTTAAACTAACTTTATTGGCTTTTAGTTCAGCTAAATTTTTCGAGACAATTTCAGGTGATGCTTGCTCATTAATTAAACTTTCTTTAACAATATCTTCATCTACGTTTGATGGTTTAACATCGCAAGGTAAATTGTGTTTGTTCAAAATTTCTTTCCTAACCTCACTTTTAGAAGCAAGGATAATTTTATTTAACATTGTTTAAATATATTTCATGTATTTTAATTATTGATGCAGCTGTTTCCTCAACTGATTTTCTTGTAACGTCAATTGATGGCCATTTATATTTTTGAAAAGTTTTTTTTGCGTCTACAATTTCTTTTTTTATATTTTCTATATTAGTATATTTTGTGTTTTCAGTTTCTCTTAAAGAGTTCATCCTATTCTTTCTTAAATCGACTAAACGTTCTGGTTCTGTGTTCAAGCCTACAACGCAGGTAATTTGGGGATTATCTCTAATTTTTTTTGGCAAAGAATTCTCGTTAACCAAAGGTATATTTGCAGTTTTAAAACCTTTGTTTGCAAGATATATTGATGTTGGTGTTTTGCTGGTTCTACTAACACCTACCAATATAATATCAGACTTTTCAATGTCGTTTAACAGGTTTCCATCATCATGATTCATTGTAAATTGAATGGCTTCAATTCTTTCATAATATTCATCATTAAGCACATGTTGTCCGCTTGGTTCATGAGAGGCTTTTTGATTAAGGATTTTAGAAAAATTTAAAATTAAGTTTCCAAGAATGCCAAAACACGGAATTTTTTTTCTTTCACTTACATTGCTCAAATATTTGGCCAAATTATTGTCTACAATTGTATAAAGAATTACGGAGTTTTCATCCTTCTTTGCGTCTTCTAAAATCCTAAGAATTTGATTTTCAGTTCTAGTAAAAGAATAAGAATATACTTTATATTCAATGTTTTTAAATTGAGCTTTTAAAGCTAAGAAAATTCTATCGAGTGTTTCACCAGTCGAATCTGATATAAGGTAAATTTGATATGTATTACTCATGAATAAATTGTTAATAAATTTGTATTATTTTAATAAAATTACTCAATTTAAAAATTGGTTAATAATTATTGTAAAATAAGGGTTTTATTCACATTAACAAACATATGAATAAAATTATACAATATATTGAATAAATATTTAAAAAGCTTCAATTTAAACAATTTAATCAATTAATAATTGTTATTAAGTTGTTAATAAAATGTTAAAAAAAACTTATCATCAATATTCACAATACATAATACTAATACAATAAATATAAATACAATTTTAATATGACACCTCTTCATCAAGTAATAAAAAATAAAAATACAAAAATAAATCCAATTTGGGTAATGAGACAAGCTGGAAGATATTTACCTGAATTTAGAGAAATAAGAAAACTAAATCCTAATTTTATAAACCTATGTTTAAATGAAAATTTATCGTCCGAAATAACTTTGCAACCTTTAAAAAGATTCAATTTAGATGCTGCAATAATTTTTTCAGATATATTAATGTTACCATATGGCCTAAATCAAAAAGTCGAATTTAAAAAAGGTTTTGGTCCTAAACTTGGAAAAGTTAATATTGATGAGATGTCAAAATTAGATGAAGTCGATTTTGTTGAAAATATTTATCCAGTATATAAAGCAATTCAAAAAGTAAGTAAAAGTAACATAGCTGAAAATAAGAATACTATAGGATTTGTTGGTGCACCTTGGACCTTGCTAGTTTATATGATTAATCAACAATCTCCTAAAAAAGAATTAAAAAATAATTTTTTTAAAGACAATTTTTTAATAAACAGAATTTTATTAATTTTGGAAAAATTTTTAAAAATACACATTAAAAACCAAATTGATAATGGTGCAAATGTAATACAAATATTTGACAGTTGGGCAGGTTTATTAGAAAAAAAAGACTTACCAAATTATATTTATTCACCCACTCTTAGCTTGGTTAATTATGTTAAATCTCTAAATATTCCTGTTATTTGTTTTCCTAGAGAAATTAAAAACTATAAAGAATTCTGTGATATCGTTAAACCAGACGCGGTAAGTATTGATTACAATGTTGATCCTAAAAAAATTTTAAATGATATAAAAATTCCAATTCAAGGAGGGCTTGACCCCAAAATATTACTTTCAGACAAAGGAACATTAAAAAAAGAAACAATAAAATACTTGGATATTTTTAAAGATCATCCTTATATTTTCAATTTAGGACACGGGGTTTTGCCTGAAACAGATCCTAATATGTTCGAATACATGGTGAAAACAGTAAAAAATTTTTAATGAAAAAAGCTGTAATTCTCTTTAACTTAGGTGGGCCAGATAAATTAGAAAATGTTGAACCATTTTTATTTAATTTATTTAACGATCCAGCAATATTAAATTTACCTACATTTTTCAGATACCCACTTGCTAAATTAATATCTAACAGAAGGGCGCCAACGGCTAAAAAAATATACCAAGAACTTGGTGGATCATCCCCTATTTTAAAATTAACAGAAGAACAAGCAAAAGCCCTTGAATTAAGACTTAATAATGATGATAAAAATTCAGAATACAGATGTTTTATAGTTATGAGGTGTTGGCACCCAAGAGCAGAGGAGGTTGTGAATTTTGTAAAAAATTTTAATCCAAATGAAATTATATTAATGCCATTATATCCACAATATTCTGCCGCAACATCGGGATCGTCAATAAAAGAGTGGAGAGATGTTTGTAAAAAAAATAATTTCAAAATTAAAACAAGCACAATCTGCTGTTATCCGACAGATGAAAATTTTGTTCTAGCTCATAAAGAAGAAATAATTAAAAAAATTATTAATTTAGAAAATTTTAAATTAATATTTTCTGCACATGGTTTGCCTGAAAAAAATATAAAAAAAGGCGATCCATATCAATGGCAAGTAGAACAATCAGTTAATAAGATCATCGAATCTTTAAATTTAGAAAACCTAGATTGGATATTAAGCTACCAGAGTCGTGTTGGACCTTTAAAATGGATAGGCCCATCAACAGAAGATATAATTGTTGAAAATTCAAAATTAGGAAAACATATTGTTTTGGTTCCAATCGCATTTGTATCAGAACACTCAGAAACTTTAGTCGAGCTAGATATAGAATATAAAGAATTGGCTGACAAAAATGGTTGTAAAAATTATACAAGAGTACCAGCTTTAGGTACCAATAAAAATTATATAAAATCTATGTCTAATCTAATAATTAATAAACAAGATTATAATTTTAATGGAGAACTTTTCCCACCAACGATAAAATGTCCAAATCAATATAATAAATGCCCATGTTTAAATTATGAATAGTTATTTGTTATTTAAAAGTTTACATTTAATAGCTGTTGTTTCCTGGATGGCTGGTCTTTTATATCTTCCAAGAATTTTTGTTTATCATGTTGAGAACAAAGATAAAAAAGAAGCTACAAATATATTTGAGGTAATGGAAAAAAGACTTTTTTATTACATCATGCGCCCAGCAATGATCTTTACATGGATTTTTGGTTTAATCTTATTTTATTTAAATGGAATAGAAATTTTTTTTCAACTATGGATGCAGCTAAAAATAGTGTTGGTTATTTTATTGTCAACTTACAACGATTATCTTGGAAAATGTCTTTTATCTTTAAAAAATAATTCAAATACTAAATCTGCAAAATTCTTTAGAATAATTAATGAAATTCCAACATTAATGCTTATTTTTATTGTTTTTCTGGTCATTTTCAAGCCAATCTAGGGTTGAAATATTACTCTAAGTATATATATTAAAATCATCTATTTAGTCCTTACAAAATTTAAATCATGAATATCCAAGAGTTAAAATTAAAATCATCTGAACAACTTATTGCTCAAGCTGAAAAACTTGGTATCGAGAATGCTAGCACTTTAAGAAAACAAGAAATCCTTTTTGCTATTTTAAAAAAAGTTGCAGAAAAAGAAGAAATTACTGGAGTGGGTGTTCTACAATTATTACAAGACGGATTTGGCTTTTTAAGAGCGATGGAGTCAAACTATTTGCCAGGACCAGATGATATTTATGTTAGTCCAAGCCAAATTAGAAAATTTGGTTTAAGAACTGGAGATACTGTTGAAGGACCAGTTAGAGCCCCCAAGGAAGGTGAAAGATATTTTGCATTACTTCATGTTAGCAAAATTAATTTTGAAGAACCAGAAAAAGCGAGGCACAAAATTGCATTTGAAAACCTTACACCATTATATCCCGACGAACAAATGGTCATGGAGGTAGAGACAACAAAGATTGAAAAAAAACCAGATTTAACACCTAGATTAATTGATCTTGTAAGTCCAATTGGAAAAGGTCAAAGATCAATAATTATTTCTCCACCAAAAGCTGGTAAAACAATGATTTTGCAAAGTATAGCAAATTCAATTGCAAAAAATTATCCAAAAAGTTATTTGATGGTTTTATTGATTGATGAGAGACCAGAAGAAGTAACAGACATGCAAAGATCTGTAAAAGGAGAAGTAATTAGCTCTACATTTGATGAACCAGCACAAAGACACGTCGCTGTAGCTGAGATGGTTATTGAAAAAGCAAAAAGATTAACAGAAAATAAAAAAGACGTAGTTATATTGTTGGATTCGATAACGAGATTAGGTAGAGCCTACAATGCAGTGATCCCTAGCTCAGGAAAAGTTTTAACTGGTGGTGTAGATGCAAACGCGCTTCAAAGACCCAAAAGATTTTTTGGTGCAGCAAGAAATATTGAAGAAGGTGGATCTTTAACAATCATCTCAACTGCTTTGATTGATACGGGCAGCAGAATGGATGAAGTAATTTTTGAAGAATTTAAGGGAACTGGAAATAGTGAAACTGTTCTTGATAGAAAAATAGCTGATAAGAGAATTTATCCTGCAATTGACATAACAAAATCTGGAACTAGAAGAGAAGAATTATTGTTTGATAAAAATGATCTTCAAAAAATGAATGTTCTTAGAAGAATAATTGCACCAATGGGAACAATGGATGCAATTGAATTTATTAATTCAAAATTGAAAGATACAAAAAATAATGCTGAGTTTTTCAACTCAATGAACAAACCAGCTTAAGTTAAAACTACTCTAGCTGTAAATATTCTAATTCGGCCATTTCCTCATAGAAATTTTTTTCTATTTTATTTTTAACATCCTCATTAAGGTTATCTTTCCAATTATTTGCTGGTCCAAGATGAAAAAAATTAACTTTACTATTATCTTCTTTGTTTAATACATTTTCTTTAAATAACCCTTTTGTTTCCATTTCTTTTAAATTCTTAAAAGAAGTTGTTTTTAAAATTTTTTTATTTTTGTCATCATTGGTTTTAATATTTAGATATTTTTTTAAAAAATTTATAATTTTCTCAAGTTCACTTTCTGGGTTATGAATTAAATCTTCATATTTGATTAATAAAAGATTATTTTTGACTCTCGTCCATGAACGATAATGATCGTTCCATTTCCCCAACAAACACTTCATTCCTGTTTCTTTTTCTTCCCATCTTTTTTTATTTCCAATAATTTGAGGTGTCATTAAAAAATTAGACGCATCATCTAAAGTTAAAGTATAGTGATTTGATATTGATGAGATCAATGTCCTAGGATCTCTTACTATATATATTGTTGCAAGTGTATTTTGATCATTTGTGAAACTATCATTACCTACAGTATATTTGCCGTGATGAGTCTTGAGTAGTTTAATTTTATTATCTAAATTTAAACTTTCTTGTGCTAATATCCAGTTTTCTTTTATTTTGTCGAAATTATCAAAATCATTCATCAACTCTTTAAAATATTTTTTTTCCGGAAATTGACTTATTTTTTTTATTAATTCAAAATTAAAGTTTCCATCATTAGAATATAATAGTGATGAAATTATTGATCTGACCCAAGTGTTCCCACTTTTAGGATAAGATGCTAACCAAATAATCATAATTAAATTTTACACAAATATAAATTAGAAGCTATAATCTTCAAATGACAATTTATGCTTTATCAAGTGGACCTGGGGTATCTGGTATTGCTGTTGTTCGAGTTTCAGGAGAAGAAACATCTAAAGCCATAGAACTGTTAACTGGTAAACCAGTTCCAAAACCAAGAGTGGCAACATTGAGAAAAATCAATAAAATCAACACTTCTGAGCTAATTGATGAAGGTATAATTCTGTGGTTTCCGGGGCCTGAGAGCTACACAGGCGAGGATATGGCTGAAATACAGGTACACGGAAGTAAAGCAGTAGTGGATGCTCTGCACTCCTCTATTTCAAATATTGAAAACTGTCGTTTAGCAGAACCTGGTGAGTTTACTAAACTTGCGTTTCAAAATGGAAAAATAAATTTACTTAAAGCAGAAAGCATTGCGGATCTAATTTCTTCTGAAACAGAAATTCAAAGACAGCAAGCAATTAAAATTATGAATGGTAAATCTGCAGATCAATTTAATTTTTTAAGAGAAAAACTTTTAAAAATATTGTCTCATGTTGAAGCTAAAATAGATTTTCCAGATGAGGATTTGCCAGATGATATTTTAAAAGAAATTAAGAAAAGTTCAGATGAAGTTTTAATAAATATTGAAAAAATTTTAGATGATCAAAAAGTTGGCGAAAGAATCAGAGAAGGATTTAAGATTGCAATTCTTGGACCTACCAATGCAGGTAAGTCCAGTCTCCTAAATCATTTATCAAATAGAGATGTTGCAATAGTTTCAGAGATCGCAGGAACAACAAGAGATGTAATTGAAACACATCTTAATATAGATGGCTATCCTGTAATTGTTTCTGACACTGCAGGCATAAGAGAGTCTAAAAACGAAATTGAAAAGAAAGGTATTAAATTATCTTTAAATAGAGCAGAAGAAGCTGATTTAAAGTTGGTAGTTGTTGATGCTAAAAACCTTGATTTTAATGAGCTTTTGAAGGGTTTATTAGATCAAAATGCAATCTTAGTAATAAATAAATTAGATCTTTTAAAGGGAGATATTAATCCAGAAATCAAAAAATTTAATCATGTATTAATTTCAATTAAAGAGAATTTAAACATTGATGAATTAATTTTAAAAATAAAAAATAATTTAAAAAATAAATTTATAATAAGTGATGATATTTTAATTACCAGAGAACGACATAGACAGCATCTTAAAAAATGCTTAGAGCATCTAAAAAATTTTAATAAAAAAAACGAAGTTGAAGATTTTGATAAAGCTGCAGAAGATTTAAGGTTAGCTACTAGACATCTTGGTAAGATTGTTGGAAAAGTTGATGTTGAGGAGATATTAGGTAGTATTTTCAACGATTTTTGTATAGGTAAATAATAGTCTATTTTCCTTGTATTTATGCCCTTTTCTTCTCAAAAATGTTGATAATTAATGCTTATTTAAGCAAAAATATACTCACCTTGTAAATATAATAATCAGTTATAAATTTAGCTTATGAAAAATGATTTATCATTCGATGTTGTAGTAATAGGCGGTGGCCATGCAGGATGCGAGGCAGCTACAGCTTCTGCACGACTAGGAGTTAACACTGCCCTATTCACTCATAAGATAGAAACAATCGGAGAGATGTCATGTAACCCAGCAATAGGGGGTTTGGGTAAAGGTCATCTGGTAAGAGAAATAGATGCTCTTGATGGTGTCATGGGTGAGGTTGCAGATAAATCAGGCATTCAATTTAGATTATTAAATAGAAGCAGAGGTCCAGCTGTGAGAGGACCAAGAACTCAATCAGACAGATCATTATATCGTAAATATATGCAAGAAAAACTTGCAAACTACTGTAATTTAAACATTTTTTCTGATCCTGTAATAAAGTTTATTTTTGATAAAAATACTATAAATGGCTTTATAACTAAAGAAGGTAAAAAAGTTTTATGTTCTAAGCTAATACTAACAACGGGCACTTTTTTAAATGGTTTGATACATATAGGTGATGAAAGAACACCTGCTGGAAGGTATGATGAGAAACCTTCAACGGGATTAAGTGAACAATTAAAAAAATATAATTTTGAAATAGGAAGATTAAAAACAGGAACCCCTCCTCGACTTGATTCAAGAACAATTAATTATGAAAATTTAGAAGAACAGTTTGCAGATGATGATCCTTATTTTTTTTCTTTCTTAACTAAAAAAAATATTAATAAACAAGTTTCATGTCGTATGACTTATACTAACGATA
>Ga0315320_10000765_pt1 | contig 26385 bp, 36 predicted proteins | sample M140m21515metaG_FD_203458 | JGI IMG/M metagenome (GOLD analysis project Ga0315320, IMG submission 203458) | Ammonia-oxidizing marine archaeal communities from Monterey Bay, California, United States - M1 40m 21515 | ecosystem: Environmental > Aquatic > Marine > Coastal | place: USA: California... | reverse complement strand
GATAATTAAAGATTCAGTATATGAAGCATTAGAGGAATTAGCAAATGACCCAATACCAAGAGAATATAGAGAAAATACTCTTATCGACAAAAAAGACGTGGACACCACCTCCTAATTTAACAGTTTCAGAATGGGCTGATCAATATAGGACACTATCGCCTGAATCTTCAGCTGAAGCAGGTATGTGGAAAACATCACGGGCGCCATATCAAAAAGGTATTATGGATGCCGTTAATGATCCTAAGATTCATACAATTGTATTTATGAAAAGTGCTCAAGTTGGAGCAACTGAAATATTAAATAATATAGTTGCTTATTATATTGACCAGGACCCTAGCCCTTGTTTAGTTTTACAGCCTACTTTACAAATGGCCCAGGCCTGGAGTAAAGACAGATTAGCTAATATGATTCGTGATTGTGATCGATTACGTTCAAAAGTAAAAGACCCCCGAAGTAAAGACAGCTCAAACACCGTTTTATCAAAACAATTCCCAGGTGGTAATATTAATATTGTTGGTTCTAACTCGGCAGCAGGGCTCGCTTCAAGACCAATCCGTATTTTGCTTTGCGATGAAATTGACAGATACGATCCTAGTGCAGGAGCAGAAGGCGATCCGATTAACTTAGCTGTAAAACGTACAACAACTTTCTGGAACAGAAAAGTATTTATTACTTCAACGCCAACTATTAAAGGCTTATCAAGAATTGAAATTGCATTTGAACAATCAGATCAACGATATTATCATGTACCTTGTCCTAAATGCAATGAATATCAAACGCTTGAATGGGAGCAAATACACTGGGAATCTAAGAAACCTGAAACAGCTGAGTATACTTGTAAGCATTGTGATGTAGTAATTCCGGAAACAAAGAAAATGTGGATGCTGTCAAAAGGTAAATGGGTAGCTACAGAAGAAACAAAGAAAACAGCAGGTTTTCATATATCAGAGTTATATTCCCCTTGGAGATCATGGAAAGATATGGCTGTTGATTTTTATGCTGTAAAGAGTCAACCTGAAATGTTAAAAACCTGGGTCAATACTGCACTAGGTAAAACGTTTGATGATCCAGGAGAAAGTATTGAGCATAGCTCATTAATGAATCAAAGAGAAGAATATGATTATACTAATATTCCAAATAATGTTTTATTAGTTACAGCAGGTGTTGATGTTCAGGGCGATAGACTGGAAGCTCAAGTTATTGGCTGGGGTCAAAACAATGAAGCTTGGGTTTTAGATTATCGTGTATTTTTTGGCGACCCTTCAAGTAATATTGTTTGGAAAGATTTAGATACTTATTTAGGGACAACATTCAAGCGTGAAGATGAAAAAACGTTAAGAATAGCATGTGCTTGTATTGACTCAGGTGGCCATCATACTCAACAGGTTTATGCATTTACTGCAAAACGTGTACACAGAAAAGTATTTGCTATAAAAGGCCAATCACAAAGTAACAAACCAATAGCAGGCCGTCCGTCTTTTATTGGCCGGTCTAGGCATATACTTTATCCTGTTGGTTCTGATACTGCAAAAGAAGCTATATATACAAGATTAAAATCTGAAACAAAAACAATACATTTTCCAGCTACAGTTGATGAAGAGTATTTTAGACAACTTACATCTGAAAAAAGAGTTATTAAATACTTCAAAGGTGCTAAAAAGTTCGAATGGGTTAAAAAAACAACACGTAATGAAGCTCTTGATACTTTTGTTTATGGATTAGCTGCTTTGTATATACTACAGCCGAATTATGATCGCTTAGAGCAGTTGATTAATAAAAACAAATCTACACAAGCAGAGCATAGTAAAAATATAAAACAAAACTCTTTTAAAGCTAACCATAGACCTAATTGGGTTAATGATTGGAAATAATTATATAAAAAAGTATACTTTTATATATAACTTGGTATAATTATTTTATAAACAAACAACATAATTTAAGGAGTTAATTATGAATATACAAAATAATCCATATGCAAAAAACCCTGCTTATACTTGGTATGTGCTTGGAGGACCATCGGCCTCTTATACACATTTTGTTGTTAAAGGCATGAACCCTTTTAAACATAACGCACCTAAACATTTTCGTTTTAATAACAAGCAAGACGCTTACAATTTTATGGTTAAAGAAAATAAAAAAGTTATTGCGGATTTTAATAAAAAATGCTCGGCGACATAAAAAACTTAAACCGGTATTACAAAATATACCGGTTTATTGCTAATGCTTCAGATAATGAAAAATTACATTATCTTGAATTTCGAGCTAAGTTTATTCAAGAAGAATTAAACGAATTAATTACAGCAATTGAAAATGATGAAGCTGATGAAGTAGTAGATGCTTTTATAGATATTATTGTTATTGCATTAGGAACACTAGATGCATTTGATGTAAATATTAAAAAAGCGTGGAAGCGAGTACATCATGCAAATATGCAGAAAAAAATAGGGGTTAAAGATACCAGGCCTAATCCATTAGGATTACCTGATCTTGTAAAACCTAAAGGCTGGCAAGCCCCACAACATTTTGATAATGTTGGTAAATTAGATTTTTTAAATAAGGAGTAACTATGCATTCAGTATTAAGCGAAGCCGCAGCTTTACAAAAACAAAAAGAAGAAGACTATAACTCTGTTGACTCAGAAGCTAAACAAGAATACTTTCCTTATGGTCATTATTCATATTTGCAAATGATTCAAACAAAAGTAAAACGTTTAGAGTCAGTAGCTTTTGATGACAAAAAACCTAATTTTGAATCTAGTTATGATTCAGTTTTAGATTTAATTAACTATGCAAGTTTTTACGGCGCTTATTTAAAAAAACAAAATGGAAAATGAAAAAAAATATTTTGCTTTAGTTAATAAAGTATTAACCGAAGGTGTTAAAAGAAATCAAGAAAGAACAGGTGTAGGCACTTTAGGTATATTTGGCGCAAATCTTGAATTAAATTTAAAAGCTGGGTTTCCATTATTAACACATCGTAGAATATTTTATAAAGGTGTAATTGGTGAGCTTATTGCTTTTTTACGTGGTCATACAAATGTAAATGACTTTAAAACACTGGGCTGTAATTACTGGGATGCTTGGGCTGAAGAAGATGGCAATTTAGGTCCTATATACGGGTCTCAATGGCGTAATTATTCTGGCTTACAGATTGACCAATTAAAAAACGTTATTCAAGAAGCTAAGGTTAATCCAGAGTCAAGGAGATTGTATGTTTCAGCTTGGAATCCAGTTGATGCAGATAAAATGGCTTTATTGCCCTGCTTTCACGGTTTTCAATTATTTATTCACAATAATCATTTAAGTTTATTGGTTAACATGCGCTCGTCTGATGTAATGGTGGGACTTCCTTCGGATATATTGTTCCACTCATTATTAATGTTAGTTTTGTCTAATGAATTAGATACAACTCCTCACAAACTAATATTTAATTTAGGCGATGCGCATATTTATAATAATCATATACAATTTGCAAAAACAGCTCATGAATTAGAAATATTTAATCCACCTACCGTAAAATTACATTATGAAGCAGGTATTGACAATTTATACCCGGCTGATTTTATTATTGCAAGTTATAAACATAATGCTGCTAAAAAGCTTGAAGTAAATGTCTAGTTATTCAGACTCCTGGAATTTAAAATATTTAACGCTAGCTAAAAAGTTTGCTAGCTGGTCTAAAGACCCATCTGTTCAGGTTGGAGCCGTAGCTATTGGAAATCGTGGGCAGGTATTATCCCAGGGGTATAATGGTTTTCCTAAAGGTTTTGATGATTCTGAAATAATATATAAAAACTCAAAATTAAAAAAGAATTATATTATTCATGCAGAAATGAATTGTATATATCATGCTACTTTAAATGGCATATCTTTAGAAGGATCAACTTTATTTGTATATGGCTTAGACGTATGTCATGAATGTGCTAAAGGTATTATACAAGTAGGTATAAAAGAAGTTGTTACTTATTCTTCAAATAAGCCAAAAGACAAATGGACTGAAAGTTTTAAAGCATCACAAGAATTATTTGAAAAAAGCAACATAAATTATATTAAAATAGGCTAAAATAAATATTTCATATAATGTAACAAATCATTATAAATACTCGTTATAATCGGGTATAGATATATTTTTAATTTATGGCTAATATTTTCAACAGATCAGACTATCCGTTAAACGAACCGTTTGAGTTGGTTGTAGGCGATACCTGGGCTTGGAAAAAAGATGACTTAGCAATAGATTACCCTATAGGCTCATATTCATTATCTTATGAATTTCATTGTGACTCAGGTGGAGGCGGAAATCATCAATTTACCATAAACGCTATTGAGGCGGATAGTACATATTATATTGAGGTTGAAGCCGGTACAACTGCAACATATAACGCTCATACTTACAAATGGAATGCATATATTACAAGAACAAGTGATAGCGCAAGATCTATAGTTGATAGTGGGATTATATTATTAACTCCAAACTATGCAGATACTAATGCTGATGTACGTTCACATGCAAAAAAAGTATTAGATGCTTTAGAAGCTGTAATTCAAGGAAGAGCATCAATAGATCAGTCTTCAATGTCAATAGCTGGAAGATCATTATCTCGAATGACTATTGATGAAATTATGACATTTAGGGATCGCTATAAGGCTGATTATTTAAAAGAAATTAAAAAAGCACGAATTAAAAATAAAACGGCGTCAGGCAATTTAGTTAAAGCGAGGTTTTAAACATGGCTTGGTATGACAGGTTTACAAATACTAATAAAACAAAAGTAAAAAAAATATCATCAGTTCGTAGATATGCTGGTGCTAATACAGGTAGATTATTTGCAGACTTTCAAGCATCTAATACATCAGCAGATGCTGAAATTAAAGACCAATTAAGAATATTAAGAGATCGAAGCAGAGACTTAGCTCGTAATGATTCATATGTTGCTCGTTACTTAAATCTAATGATAAGCAATATTATTGGAGCTAATGGTATTCGATTAAGTGTTAAAGCAAGAAATCCAAAAGGCGATTTAGATATTTTAGGCAATCAAACAATTGAACAAGAATTTAAAAGATGGTCAAAAATGGGTAACTGTACATTAAACGGCCGCCAATCATTTTTAGATTGTCAAAAATTATTTGTTGAAGCATTAATGAGAGATGGCGAAGTTTTAGTTAGGCATGCCACCCCGACAGACTCAAAGTATAAATATAAAATCCAATTCCTTGAGGCAGATCATTTAGACGAACAAAAAAACGGTATTAATTCAAAAACAAAAAATAGAATTAAAATGGGCGTTGAAGTAGATCGCTTTGATAAACCAGTTGCTTATTATTTATTTAAAAATCATCCATATGATAATACGTACCAGTCACCCAAAGAACACATAAGAGTTCCGGCCGAGGAAATCATACATGCTTACATGCCGACGCGAGCAGAGCAGACCAGAGGAGTTCCTATGACTGCTTCTGCTATGCCTCAAATAAAAATGCTTAATGGCTATATGGAGGCTGAAATTACAGCAGCTCGTGTATCAGCAGCCAAGATGGGATTCTTTACAAGTCCTGATGGAGACGGTTATGTAGGCGAAGATTATGAAGAAAGCTTTACCCCAATTATGGAAGCATCAGCAGGAAGTTTTGAGCAGCTACCAGCCGGAATGGATTTTAAATCATTTGACCCAGATCACCCATCAACAGCATTTGGACCATTTACAACACAGGTTTTACGAGGAATAGCTTCAGGTTTAAATATTTCTTATCATGCTTTAACAAATGATTTAAGCTCTGTTAATTATAGTTCATTAAGAGCAGGAGCTCTTGAAGATAGAGAAATGTATAAGTTATATCAACGTTTTGTAGTTGATCATTTCATGAGACCAGTATTTGAAAAATGGTTAGAAATGGCAATATCAAGCGGAGCTATTGTAATGGGTAGCGAAGCTAATGCCCCCTTACCAATGGGAAAATATGATAAGTTTTCTAATAATGCAATCTTTATAGGAAGATCATTCCAATGGGTAGACCCTCAAAAAGAAATGAATGCTTCAATTAACGGTATGCAAGCTGGTCTTGTTACATATCAAGATGTTCAATCAAATTACGGAAGAGATGTTGAAGAGCTATATGAACAACATGAAAGAGAACAAAAATTAGCAGAACAATATGGAATTAAAACAGCATTCCAGCCATTTGGAATTAAGCTACCAATTGAACCTGATGTTAAAGGAGGCGAAGACAATGGCGATACCGACTAAAGGAATGAAAGAAGATGCTCAAAGAGCATTAGATTGGCGTAAAGAATTCGGTAGAGGCGGAACCAGGGTTGGACTTGCCAGAGCAAACCAAATTGTTAATGGTGATAACTTATCAGATAGTACAATCAAAAGAATGTATAGCTTTTTTAGCAGGCATGAAGTAGATAAAAAAGCACAAGGTTTTCGACCAGGTGAAAAAGGATTTCCAAGTAATGGCCGTATTGCATGGGGTCTTTGGGGCGGAGATGCAGGTTTTAGCTGGTCAAAAAAATTAGTTAATCAAATGAAAAACGAAGAAGAAAGAGCTTTAACAGGTAAGGCTCTTACAATGATTAAAAATAAAGTTAAAGAACACAACGATGAAGTTGGAGACACTAAATCAAAAAGAACAAGTGTAGCAACGTTATCAAAAGTTTATGAAAGAGGGATTGGTGCATATAAAAGCAATCCAGCTTCAGTAAGACCATCGGTGAGTAGTCCTGAACAATGGGCAGCGGCTCGGGTTAACTCTTATTTATTTGTCTTAAGAAATGGCAAATTTAAAGGAGGTAAGCATGATACGGACTTATTACCTAGTGGGCATCCTTTATCAACAAAAAATAAAGAGGAGAAATCTATGAATAAAGAAGATAGACATATCCTTAATGTTACTGAGACTGACAACACTGTAGTTGTTGAATTTCAGAAGCATGAGGATGTTGAACATGAAGATGAATTTGTTGATTCAGAAGAATCTTCACGTCAAAATAATGAAGAACTTGATATTGATATTGCTATAAATTATAGAACTATTGATTTATCAAAGCATTCTTATCTTGACGAAGAAAAAAGATTGGTTCGTATTGGCGTAAGCTCAGAAGAACCGGTTGAACGTTCATTTGGCTTAGAAGTACTAAGTCATGAACAAAAAGATATAGATATGGAATTTATATCTTCAGGTAGAGCTCCATTTTTATTAGACCATGACATGTCTAAACAAATAGGGGTTATCGAAGAATTTAAACTTGATGAGACAGCAAAAAGGACTATTGCTGTTGTTCGATTTGGTAGATCAGCACTAGCTCAAGAAGTTTTTCAGGATATTCAAGACGGTATTCGCATGAATATTAGTGTTGGGTATAGAGTAAATAAATTAGAACGAGATAACGATGGCGAAGAAGATTACTACAGGGCTGCTTGGACTCCAATGGAGGTTTCCAGTGTTTCAGTTCCTGCAGATCAATCACGACTTGTCGGAGTTGGACGTTCTGCTAACTTAAATAAAGGTATTATTATGACAGAAGAAAAAAAACAAGATATTAATCTTGATGAAGTCAGAAGCCAAACTCTTGAAGAAGCTAAAGCTGAATTTAAAAGAAATTCAAAAGAAATCATTGATTTAGCTGTTAAGCATAACAAAAGAGATTTAGCTGACGACGCTATTAGAAACGGAATGTCAGTAGAAGAATTTAGAGGCGAGTTACTTAATGAAATATGTAATGACAAGCCACTAGATACTGCTGAAATTGGCATGAGCAAACAAGAAGTGAGAGAATTCTCATTAGTTAGAGCAATTAATGCATTAGCTAATCCTTCAGACAGAAAAGCTCAAGAAGCTGCTAAATTTGAATTTGAATGTTCAGATGAAGCTGCTAGACAGTATGGTAAAACAGCACAAGGTATTATGCTTCCTGCTGAAGTTCTAGGTAACTGGAGCAAAAGGGACTTAAATACATCTGATGATTCAACTCTTATATCTGAAGATTACAGAGCTGGTGATTTTATAGATGTCTTACGTAACTCATCAAGTGTTATGCAAGCTGGTGCAACTATGCTAAGAGGCTTACAAGGAAATGTTGTAATTCCAAAGAAAACAGGTGCTTCATCTGCTGGTTGGATTGCAACTGAAGGTGCTGCTGCTGCTGAAAGTGAATTTACTACAGGAAGCATTACTATGTCTCCTAAGGTAATTGGAGCGTTTACAGATGCTTCTAGACTTATGCTTCAACAATCATCTTTAGATATTGAGAGCTTAATTAGAAATGACTTAAGCGCTTCTATTGCTACTGCAATTGATTTAGGTGCTTTAGCTGGTTCTGGTTCAAGTGGTCAACCTACAGGTATTGCTAATACTTCAGGTATTAACACAACAACATTTGCTGCTGCTGTTCCAACATTTGGAGAGCTTGTAGCTATGGAATCTGCTGTATCTAATGACAATGCATTAACTGGTTCATTAAGATATATTGCTAGACCTTCAGACTGGGGTAACCTAAAAACTGTAGATAAGGCAAGTGGATTTGGACAAATGATTGTAGGCCCAGATGGAAACATTAATGGCTATGATGTTGTTAGGTCTAATCAGGTTACTGCAGGCGATTACTACTTTGGTAATTTTGCTGACCTATTGATTGGTATGTATGGAGGACTCGATATAACTGTTGATCCTTATGCGTTATCAACTTCAGGCGGAGTAAGAATCGTAGCTTTACAAACTTTAGATGTAGCTGTTCGACATGCTGTATCTTTCTGTAAATCAAGCGACTAATTAACTGATGCTTAAATGGAATAGGGGTGGAAACACCCCTATCTTAAATATGAAAAAATTTTTAATAACAAAAGACACAATAGCAAATGGTAAAAAAGTATTTACCGGTGATGTTGTAGAATTAAACGAACAAACAGGACATGAATTATGCAGCTATAATAAAGCTGAAATTTATGTTGAAAAACCTAAAGCTGAAAAAGAAAATAGAAGTGTAGGTTTAAAAACTTCAAAAGTTAAGGCTCCTAAAACAAGAGCTAAAAAATAAATTATGGCAATAGAATTTGATAGAGATTTTAATGGTTATTTTGACTCTGATTATGGTCATGGTATACAAGTTACTTATACGCCAACCGGAGGCTCCGCCTCATCTATCAATGTTATTTTAGACCAGGAATATGTTGATATAGATACTGCTGGGTTACCGGTCCAAGGATATCAACCAGTAGCTCAAGTTAAAACTACTGATATACCAAATATTGCATTTGGCGACTCTCTTGCTGCTCCCGCTATTACAAATTTAGATGGAACACAAATTAAAGCTGCAACTAATTATAAGGTTGTAAATTTTGAACATGATAATTTAGGCGTAACATCTTTAATACTTGAGGTTCAATAATGGCTAATCATGTTCGACAACAAATCAGAGAGTATCTTGGAACTACATTAACAGGCTTAACAACTACAGGCTCTAATGTGTATGAATCTAGGGTATACACATTGCAAGAGTCAACATTACCTTCTTTAGTAATTTATACAAATTCTGAAACTTCGGAGCCTATTGTAATCGGGACTGATCGAGTTATGAGCAGAGAGCTATCAGTGGTAGTTGAAGGTTATGTTAAAGCAAATAGTAATTTTGATGATACAATTGACACTATAAGTAAAGAAGTTGAAGAAGCAATAGCAGCAGATCGAACATTAAACGGATTAGCTAAAGACTGTTATTTAGAATCAACTGAAATAGAATTTAACGGCGAAGGTGAAAAACCACTAGGATATGTGAGTTTAACCTTTCTAACTAACTATTATGTCAAGGAAACTAACCCTGATATAGCATTATAAAGGAAACAAATTATGAAAATGATTAGTCCAAATGGAAATATTTCTATAGATGCTCACCCTTCTAAGGTAGAGTCATTTTTGAATATGGGTTGGAAAGAAGAAGCAGCCCAAACAATTAAATCTTCTTCAAAAAAAACTAAAAACGAGGTAAAAGAAAATGGCGATTCATAAAGGAAGTGAAGGTACTGTGCACGTTGGTACAGATGCAGTAGCTGAAATTAGATCTTATTCTGTTGAAGAAACTGCTGATACTCTTGAAACTACATCTATGGGCGATTCCGCTAGAACTCATTTAGCATCATTAACAAGCTTCTCAGGAAGTTTAGATGTTTATTGGGATGAAGCAGATACAGCTCAAATAGCTTTAACTGTAGGAACAAGCGTAACATTAAAATTCTATCCAGAAGGCACAGCAAGTTCAGCTAAATATTATTCTGGCACAGCTATTGTTACTGGTGTTTCAAGAACTGCATCATTTGATGGGTTAGTTGAAGCTAGTATTTCTGTTCAAGGAACAGGCGTCTTAGAACTATTAACAGCATAAAACTATGTCAGCAATAGATAACGCAAAAAGGCATTACAACGATATTGAAACTAAGGTTATAGAAGTCCCTGAGTGGGGTAGTGATGAAGCAAATCCTTTAAAAATTTTTTGCAGACCCATTACCCTCTTAGAGATGAAAAAATTTATGGCTTTAGCTAAAGATGATGAAGTTGAAATGCTTGTCTATGTTTTAATATATAAAGCATTAGATGAGGCTGGAGAAAAGATTTACACTATTGAGCATAAACATGATTTATTAAATAATGTTGATAGTGGAGTACTGGTAAGGGTGGCAACTGAAGTTATGGGCAATATTTCACAAGGGCAAGTAGCAAAAAAGTAGCTGAAGATAAGCAGCTATATTCAATGTATGCCTTAGCCGAAAGATTGCATAAAACTGTTGCTGAAATTGAACAAATGACCGTAGAAGAATTTAACGGTTGGATTGCTTATCTAAATATACAACAAAAGGAACTGCAAAAATAAAATGGCTAAATCGGATATAAGACTTCGAATACTCGGTGAAAATAAAACCGGGGCGGCATTCAATAAGTTTAAAAAAGATATTAACTCTACACAAGGGGCTTTAAATAATTTAAGAAATCAAATTATTGCAGCATTCGGGGTTCGAGAATTAGTTAGAGCTGGTGATACTTTTGTAAACCTTCAGAACAGAATGGGAGCTTTGACTGGCACTGCTGAAGGCACAGCTAATGCTATGGCTCACATGAAAAGAATTGCTAATGAGTCAAGATCAGACTTTGATTCTGTTGGTGATTTATTTGCAAAGATTACTTTTGCAACAAAAGAAATGGGTTTATCTCAGCAAGAAGTTGCAGATGCTACTCAAACAGTTGCTAATACCTTTATCATATCAGGTGCTTCTGCTATTGAGGCTTCAAATGCTTCTAGGCAGTTAGCTCAAGGTTTAGCATCAGGAACTCTTAGAGGAGATGAGCTTAACTCTGTTATGGAGCAAAACTCAGCCTTAGCAGAATTATTAGCTCAAGGACTTGGAGTTTCAACAGGCAAGTTAAGAGAGATGGGTGCTGCTGGTAAGATTACAGCAGAAAACATATTACCTACTTTAATAAATGCAACAGCAGATACATCTAAGACTGTTGCAGATATGAACATGACTATTGGGCAGGCAATCAATGCCCTTAAAACACAATTTACAACTTTAGTTGGAGACTTTAATAACTCTACTAATGCTTTTGGTGCTGTTGCAAGTGGTATAAACTTTGTTGCACAAAATATGGAAATATTAATAATTCCAGTTACAGTACTTGCAACAACAGCTATTCCTGCATTAATTACTTCATTAAGAGCGTTAACAGTCACTATGTTAGCCAACCCAGTTGGTTTAATAGCTGCTGGTTTTGCAACCTTAGTTAGTATTATTGCTATTGTTAATAAACAAAGTGGAGATTATGGTGGAACTATAGAAGAATTAAATACTTCTTTAGATGAGCAGAATACTAAGCTTTTGAGACAACAGGAGACAATGAGAACTGGATCCCAACACCATGAGGCTATACAAGCTCAACAAGTCCATATAAACAAAACACAAGAACAAATAAAATTAATTGAAGGTTTAATTGCAGCAAAAGAAAATGAAGCAGCTACAGTCACAAAAGTTAATGAGCTGTTAAATAATTCAGCAACTACAGTTCAAAAAAATATAAAAGAAACTATACAAATAACTAAAGATTTTGCAGATACTGTTGAAGGCCAATTAACAAATGCATTCCAGGGATTTTTTGATATAGCAAGTAAGCAGTTTTTAAATTTTAAAGATTTAGCTACATCAGTAGCTAGAGCAGTTATAAATGAATTAATTAATGTATTTATAGTGCAAAAATTAGTTGGCATGGTTAAAGGTCAAATTAATGATATTGGTGCTATGTTCGAAGGCTCAACAGCAAAAGCCGCTAATTTAAGTCCTGGATATTTTGCTGTAGCTGCTCAGGATTTTGGAAACATGGGTGAAACTACTGTTTTAGGGAAAAAGCCATCAGGAGAAGGTGGTGGTTATACAGGCTTCGGGGCTAGAGCTGGAGGTGTAGATGGTAAAGGAGGATTTGATGCTATATTACACCCTAATGAAACAGTTATAGATCATACTAAAGGTCAAAACATGGGGGCTACAGTGAACTTCAACATATCAACAGTAGATGCTGCTGGTTTTGACCAGTTACTAGCATCAAGAAAAGGATTAATAACATCAATCATAAACAATGCTATGAATAATCAAGGCAAAATGGGAATAGTATAATGTCAGGACAGTTTCCAACAAATCCAAATTTTAGAAGTCTTAATTTTAAAGACAATAGACCAACACTTGTAAATCAAACACTATCAGGTAAAAAACAAGTCAGACAAATAGGTGCTCAGTATTTTTCTTTTACAGTTGCAATGCCACCATTACAGCAAGAAAAAGCTCAGGAAATATTTGCATTTTTACAAAAACAAAAAGGTTCTTCAGGAGACTTCACAATAGTTGCACCATTAGATAACTTAGGTGCAGGCAAGTCAGAAACAGATATACAGGTAGTTGGGGCACATACATCAGGAGATGCTTCTATAGCCTTAGATGGCTTTACAGCTAACCAGGTAGACGCTTTAAAAGCTGGAGACTTAGTTAAGTTTTCAGGTCATAGTAAAGTTTATATGGTGCAAAATAATATTCAAGCAAATTCTAGTGGAGCATTAACATTAATGATATCTCCAAACCTAGTGACTTCTCTAGCAGACAATGAAGCTGTCACTGTAAATAAACCAAGTTTTACCGTATATTTAGAAAACAATGAAATCGTGTATTCAACAGGTGCAAACGGTTTTTACAGTATTTCATTTGATGTTAGAGAGGTTATAATTTAATGCCAAGAAGTTTATCTACTAATCTACAAACTCAAGTATCATCAACATCAATAAGAACAGCTTTTCTAGTTGAACTTAATTTATCATCTACCATTAGATTAACCGATTGGTATTCTAATGTTACCTATGATTCTAATTCTTATGAAGCCGGAGGAGCTTTTTTAACTGTAGATTCAACGACAGAAACAGGACAGCTACAAGTTAACGAAATTAATTTAGGTTTTTCTAATATTACAGACGATGTTAGGTCTTTAGTTCAAGATGGAGAATTTACCGATAAAACAGTGGATATTTATATAGCTTACTTTAATTCAGATGAAACAATTGTTGGAGCTATTAATTATTTTACAGGACAAATAAGAAATGTATCTATACAAGAAGATTTAAACAATTCAATATTAAATATGACAGTAGCATCACATTGGGCTAATTGGAACTTAACTAAAGGCAGGCATTACTCTGACGAATCTCAACAAGGCTTTAGTACGGGAGATAAAGGTTTTGAATTTGCTACACAAGTTAAATCAGATATAAGGTGGGGTAAATAATGAGTTTTTGGACAGCAGTTGCTACTTTTTTTAAAGATGCAAAAATAGCATGGGATGCAGCTAGTACGTTAAAAAAAATAAGCTACGTATTTCAAGCAGTTACGGCAGTAGTTGGCGTTAAAGGCTTTATGCAAGCCAAACAGATGATGGCCAAAGGGCAGGATATTTTAGCTAATAAAACTGCCGCTGGAGGCAAACTACCTGTTATATACGGAACTAGACGTGTTGGAGCTCAAGTTGTTTATATGGATGTTTCTGCTAATGACTCAAGAGATTTATATGTAGTCTATGCCTTATCAGTTGGTGAGTGTGATGAGATCATCGGAAGAACTATTGAGCTTGATGGTAATCCTTTAACTGATTCAGCAAGATTTAGAGATGGTGGATATATTGGTTCAGATAAGATATCTTCAGGCTCAGGCTCATTAAATACAGTTTCACAAAATGGCACTGGTATAGATGCTGGTGCTGGTCAATTTGGTACAAGTCCAACATCAAGATATAGATATGTTATGAATCTACATCATGGAGCTGCAACACAAACAGCAGATCCTATGCTTGTTGCTTCCATGCCTAACTGGACTACAGCACATAAACTAAATGGTGTTACTTATATAGCAGCTCACTATGGTTATGATAAAGAGGGTATATGGTCAGGAGTGCCTCAACTAACAGTTCAAGTTAGAGGTAAAAAAGTATTTGACCCAAGAGACACAAATCAAATATTTGGAGACGTATCTACCTATAAGTATTCAGATAATCCAGCCTTAACCTTTTTAGATTACATAACCAATAATGAGTATGGTAAAGGATTAACACAATCACAAATAAACATGAGCACATTTACTGCTGCTGCTAATGTTTGTGATACAAAGGTTGACCAGCCTTATTTTAATGGCTCAACACAATCTCTTACGTGGTCAGGTAATGTTGGGGATGACTTTATAACCATTGGTGGAACTGACCCTGATAGTGCTTGGTGGCAAAATAAAGTTGGAGAAGTGATAGATATTCGTGATGGAAGCAATACCCTTATTGTAGATGGTAAAGAAATTAAAGATGTTCAAAGAAATGGATTTTACGACCAAAACAACGAATACATTGTATATATTAATGATACGCTAGGTTCTACATACTCATCACAGGCAGGAACATCATTAGTTAAAGTAAAAAGATTTCATTGTAATGGTTATTTAGATAGCAATAAAAATGTCATGGATAATGCAAAAGAACTTCTTGCAAACATGCGAGGTATCTTTCTTTATATAGATGGTAAATATGAGTTATCTATAGAAGATACAGGTTCAGCTACATTTAATATTACTGACGATCATATTATTTCTGATGCTGGTATATCAGTTGATTATGGAGATAAAGACAAAAAAGCAAATAAAGTTATTGTTGAATTTTTTAATGCTAATAAAAAATACGAATTAGATACAGCTACAGTTTTACATGATGCAAGTCCTGAATATTATTCAGATGATGGTGATGAGATATTAGAAATAAAAGCAGAATTTCCTTATGTAACTGACCCATATATAGCCTATAACATGGCTAAAGCAATACTTGTAAGAAGTAGAAAACAAATGACTATACAATTTTTAGGAACTCCTGAGATGTATAAGCTAAATGTTGGTGATATTGTGACGCTAAGCTATGTAGGTACTTTTGATACAGTACAAACCTGTAGAGTAGAAGCGTTAGAATTACAGTCCAATGGTTTGGTTTCTGTTAGCTTAATAGAATACTTTGATGTATATACATGGGAAACTCCACCTGAAGAGCCGTTAGAAGAACTAGCTAACCTACCTTCTGCTTATGCAGTCAAAGCTCCAACAGGATTATCATTTACTGATACTGATTCTAGTTCAACAGGTAGACCATTCTTATCTTGGAATGAACCAACAGACTTTCCTGATTATCAATACAGAGTTAATGTTGTGGATAGTTCAGGCAATCAAGTAATAAATAGAATAGTAGATGTAGAGAATTGTGATTTAAACTTTGTGCCGACAGGCTCTTATGTTGCTAGTGTTACTTCTTTAAATACTTTAGGCACAGAATCAAACCCAGCTAGATTTCCAACAACAGGAACTTTTACTATAGGTGATGCTCCAGCAGGAACTCCTGATATTAAGGATGATGCTATTACTACTCCTAAAATATTAAATAATAATGTTACTGATGCAAAAATAAATTCCTTAACAGCAAACAAACTTACAGCAGGAACTATAGATGCTTCAGTTATTACAGTTACTAATTTAGATGCAGATAATATAACTTCAGGAACTATTGGTGCAGACAAAATTGTTGTTGATGACTTGTCAGCAATAAATAGTGATTTGGGGGATATAGATGCAGGTAGTCTCAACATAGGATCAGGTGCTTTTACTGTATCTACAGCAGGTGTTATATCAGCTACATCAGGTGAAGTTGGTGGATTTACTTTAGGTTCAACATCCCTTACCAATACAGCAGCCGATTCTAAAATACAAATAGGTTCAGGTAGTGATGTATTTACTGTTGATGGGGATGGTATTTATTTAGGTAACACATCTTTTGCATCAGCACCTTTTAAAGCACTTAATACTGGTGAAGTACAAACAACAAAAAGTTTTACAGCAGGTGTTGCAGGTTCAGGTGAGATTGCAAAAATGGCTGGAACTGGTGACTATAGATTTTGGTCAGGTAATGAAGCACCAGCAAATGCAAGTTTCTCTGTAGATAAAGCAGGTAAGGTTATTGCTAAAAACTTAGTCTTAAAATTAACAGATGGAACAGTATATTTTGATTCACAAACTGGTTTTAGTGATTCAGCTTTATCTCAGATATCTTTAACAACAGGAACAAAGGTTTCTACAGTATCAAACACATTTGATGCAGATACAGAATACGAAGAAATTACAGTAACAGAAAATACGGATGTAAATGTTTCAGTAAGTATTGATGCAAACTTTGGCGGTAATAGTGATGATAGTTCTACTAATACAGCTATAGATGAATCAGAGGCGGAAGTGCCTGAAAACTTTACTTTAACAATACAACATTCAAGTGATGGCGGTGCAAATTACAGCACTGTTGTTACAGACACCTTTACAAGAGTTAATGATAGAGTAAATCCAAAAACAACTCCTGCTTCTGATGAATATAAAATAAATACTGAAACTGAACAATTGTTTATCGGTGGTCAGGGTGGTGTCATAATTATTGCCACAACAACCACATCTTTAAATCTTGGCTGCGTAGATTCGGATGGTAGAACCATTTTAGCATTTACAGGATTAACATTAACTGGAATTAGTACAGGCACAACTCATAGAATTAAAGCAACAGTATCAACAACAGATACAAGTTATGACACAACAAATAATAATGTTAGCTCTACAGCACCAAGAGTTGTTTCTATAACAGACCCTAGTGGTGATGGTTTTTATGTTGGAGATGGTAGTGGGTCAACAGTAGCACCAGCAGGTGATATCACTAGAGTTCAAATAACAACTGCATCAAACAGTGGCTTAACAGGAGGGGCAAATTTTGCTTCAGGTGATGCTTTATTTACTCTTGCATTAGGTTCTACTTTTGCTGGTAATAAAACATTCTCTAACAATGTAGTTATTCAAGGAAATTTAGACGTACAAGGAACTACAACAACAATTGATACTACAAATCTTGATGTCAAAGATAAGAACATAACCCTTAACTATGGAACTGGTGATACTTCTGCTAATGCAAATGGAGCAGGATTTACAATACAAGATGCTGTAAGTGCAGGTAATGATGCTTCTTTGACTTGGACTACAGCTAACAATACTTTTAACCTATCACATCCACTTAGCATAACAGGTGCTTTAACTCTAAATAATACTGCGATATCAGGTGTAAACCAATTGGCCTTTAATGACCCAGGAGTTAATGAGGGTATAGAGTGGACTGGTGGAAATATTAAGATCTTTGAATCTCCTGATAACTTAACAAATGCCGCTGGTAACTTGCAGGTTGTATGGAGTGGCACTAGAAGACTTACTGTTAATAATAGCGGTATAGATGTTAATGGAACTATTAACTCAGGGTCTATTACTAGCAGTGGCAATCTTCATGCAGGAGATGGCACAAACATTAGTATGGATTCTTCTGCTAATGGACAGCTAGAGGTTGATGGAAATGGTTATCAGGGTGCTATTGCTTTAGATGGAAATGCAATGCACTTGTATCATAATTCATCTGCCAGGAGTTTGGTTTTAGGAACAAATGAAACTGCAAGACTTACGATTGGCGGTTCAGGTGGTGCTACTTTAGAGAGTGGTGTTTTTGTAATAAAAAATGCAGCAACGGATTCAAGTGGTCTTAGGATATTTCAAGATACCTCTGATGCTGCAAAAATCTATAATAATTATAATGGCACATTACAGTTAGGAGTTGGTAATACAACCGCTCTTACTATTGATAGTTCAGAAAACGCCACCTTTGCAGGAACTATCTCTTCAGGTGCTATTACAGCACCATCAATAAGCAACTCAGGTACAGTAACAGTTAATAATACAGGCACAGGTGTAACACTTACTGTAAATAGAGTATCAGGAAACCCTAATATCAAAGCAGGTACAGATGATTCAGGTTATCTAATTATGGATTCAAGCGGTGCAAGTGCTGCTTTAAACTGGTATACATCAAATAATGTTATTCTAGCTTTTGGTGGTGGAAAGGTAGGGGTGGGAGATAATACGCCAACACAAAAATTAGATGTAAATGGAAATATTGGTATAGGTGGTACTGAAATTATTACAAGTGGAAGAAACCTAACCAATATAGGAACTATCTCTGCAACTGGAATATCTACAGGAGCAAATTTAATTGATTTATTTAGCAATCAAAATGGTGTAAATGATTTAAGGTTAGATAACAATCGTCAAGACTTATCTAATGTAGCAGTATCTAAGGTATCAGGACGAAATGGTGTAGAAGTTGCAAATATGACATTCTATCGCGGTGGCGGTGGTGCGTCTGGATTTATTAGATTTCAAAACAAGCCTACAAATGCATCTTCTTTAACAGATGTATTTCAGGTAGGAGATGGTGGAACAGTTGGTTATGGTGTAAACATTATGAATGGAGGTCTTAGAATTGCAAACACAACAGCAATAGACTCCTCAAGAAACCTAACCAATATAGGAACTATTTCTTCAGGGGGAATATCTTCAACAGGCTTTATTACTGGAACACGATTAAGAGTAGGTGATGGTAATGATGGCTATTTCTATAGCGATACAAATGGTAGAACAGCCTTCTCTAGTGGAGAATTTTACATTCAAACAAGTGTTCCTAATTTTTATAATTATGCTACTAATCAATATTATGGTGGTGCTTCAGGTGACACAATTCACTTTAGAGGTAATGTAATAACAGCAGATAACTGGGGTATACCTTCTTCAGGAACTATAACTAGTACAGGAATAAGAACAAGCACAAACCAAGCAAGAGTTAAGTTGGGCGTTTGGTCAGATAATACTTATGGAATAGGTATGCAGACTGGTTATACATTTGGTGGTCTAAACAACGACTACGCCATGACGTTCCAAATGAACAACGACAATGACCGTGGTTTTTGGTGGGGAGATTCCACTCACACAAATGCTCAAGGAGCAATGGCACTTACCACTAATGGTTTATTAACAGTAGCTAGTGGAATAAGAGTTGGCTACGGCGAAACTGATACAACTATTCCAAGTGCAGGATTAGACGTTAATGGAACTATATCTTCAGGTGCTATTACAGCATCTTCTAGTATTAATTTAACAGCAGGTAAATATAAACTAAGAAATACTGTTGCTTTAGACCATGATGGAAACTCTTTGTATATAAAAGCACCAATTCTTGTATATTTTGAAATTGGAACTACAAATGTCGGAAACCTTAATGGAGCAGGAAGGCTTAATTTAAAATCTTATCAAGTAAATGGAACTACAGTGATAGATACCTCTCGCAACCTAACCAACATAGGAACTATTTCTTCAGGAACTATAGATTTACTAAGTACAGGGCCTACGGCAGATAAAAGAATACATATACCTAGATCAGGTGGAATAACTTTTTATGGAGATACAAGTACTAACCATAGTATTTTTGCAAGAGATAGAAACTTTACTGCTGCTGATGATTTAAGAATTAACTCTTATGGTGCTTTATATATAAACCTAGATTCTAACTCTAACAACTCTTCAGGTGCAGACTTAGTTGTAGGCAGACATGGTGGCAGTTCTGCTATGGCAACCTCTCAAGATTTACTTGTAGTAAATGGTGAAAATGGGAATGTTAATATTGCTTATGACAATGCATGTTTAACTTTTGGAATACCATCAAACGGAGCAAATGCTCAAAGCTGTTGGGCTTCTATGGAAGGAAATACAGATACAAGCGGTGAGGGTTCAGGTAGGCTTTTCTTTAGAGAGCATAATTCTTCAGTAGCAGCAGGTGATAATTTCGGAATGTCTTTAGGGTATAGGGGAGGTGCAACTAGTGTTACTACTGCTTTAGGTAATCAATGGACAGGCTTATCACAAATAGGCAATGGGCAGTGGGGTATGTGGGGACATAATGGTGATGCAACAGGTGCATTAGTTATGTCAGGAGATAGAGCTGCAACCTTTATTGATTTCCATCTAAATAACTTAAATAATATACTTGGTGTGACATCTCATTCATTTTATGGAAATTCTAATTCAGCACGTTTATCAGCAAACACTGTTACTAGCTACGCTACTTGGAAAACAAGTGGTTCTAAGGGTGGGTATGATGGAATAATGTTTGATGACGGTGGCAACATGGCCTGTATGTGGGATAGTGCTGGTAATGGTGGATTCTATCAACAAGGTGGGGCTGGTTGGACTCAATACTTTAATACAAGTAACTCTTGTACTGCATTTGGCGCATCTACTACCTCTGCTAGTTATGAGATTTATGTCCATGGTGCAATTTACGCAACAGGTAACATTACTGCATATTCTGATAGAAGAATAAAAGAAAACATAAGCACTATTGATAAACCTTTAACAAAAGTAGAAGCCTTAAGAGGTGTTTACTATAACAAGATTGATGATACTGATAAAACAAAACAAATCGGTTTTATAGCACAAGAAGTAGATGAGGTAGTTCCTGAACTAGTTACTTATGCTGAGGATGTTGACCAATATGGTGTTAATTATGGAAATGCTACAGCTTTATTAGTAGAAGCTGTTAAAGAACTTTCACAACAAGTTAAAGACCAACAAAAGCAAATAGATGAATTAAAGCAGAGGTTAGACAATGACTCTTGCAACTAGTGGAGCTATGTCTATTGGTGGTACTACTTATGGGAGATCAATTAACTTAGAACTTAAAAGAAGTGCTACAGCCACATCTAATATGAATGAAACTAGTCTTAGGGATTTAGCAGATGTATCTTCAGGTGCAATATCTATGTCTAACTTTTATGGTAAGTCTATTTATAAATGGCAAAACACAATAACGATAGGGCAAATTACAAAATTTGGACAAACTTTTACAGGATATTCTCCGAATATTGCTGGAACTGCTCTTGGCTCAACAACTGATACAACTTGCGATTTATATAGTACAGCTCCAACTTGGGGTCTATATCATACAAATAATAATACTGATATTTTTCAGGTATATGACACAGCAGGTACACCAACAGGTAATGCAGGCTGGTCACAAGTTCATGTCTATGTAGGTAGGCAAGATACAAATAGTGCCACTTTCTATCCTATAAATAGAAGTGGTGCAAGTTACTATACAGCAACAGGATTAAGGCAATGGGAATTAACACTTTCAGGCTTTCCATTATTTTCTATAACTGATGTTTGGGTAACAGTAGCTTTTAAAGAATAATGAATTTTGAAATAATACAAAGAGAAGAAGATAATTTTACAAAGTTTTATGTAGGACAAAAAGAAGATGGAGCTGTATATGCAGTTGCATGTGTCCTAGATGATAGTGGTGACGTTAATATAACAGCAACACAAAAAAAAATGGATGCTCATATTGAGTATACTGATGAATTAATAACTTATATAGGAGAATAGAATGGCAATAACATTAACAAGAACAGTACAAAGAATAGAAACATATCCAGCAATGGAAGCCCCTGAAGGCGAGGCAACTTACCCGACACTTATGGTTGTTTACAATGATTCTTTTGATGACCCTGATGATGAACAATTACCAGTAACAGCAACTAAAGTTTTACACTTTAACAAAGGTGATGATGTGTCAGGCGAAGATCAGCTAGTACAAACAATAGCTACTGCTATTTGGGCAGAATAGTATTTATGAATATAATTTCTTAGTATATAATTTAATTTTAATAAACTTATAGGAGAGACTAATGAGTAATGAAGAAAATAACATAGAAAACCAAGACCCCGTAATAATTACATTTAATGATGTTGAATATAGACAGGCAGATTTAAACGAAGAGCAAATGACTCTTGCTGCTAAATTAAATGTTGCTGGTAAAAAATTAGCTAGACTACAAGAGGATTATGATGATTATGTCATAACGAATGAATACAAGAATATTTGTATTGAATCGTTTGATAGAGCTATCAACCCTAAAGATGTAGAAGAAGCTGAGGTTGTAGAGGAAGAATAATGCCTGCTCGTAAGACTGCTAATGACGTACACTCAGACCTAAGAGTTCATGAGAAAATGTGCGAAGAACGCTGGAAAACTATTTATAGAAAAACTGACGATTTACAAGCATCGGTTAATAGTATGAAAGGGTGGTTGTTAGCAGGTCTTACAACAATACTAATTAGTATGTTTACTTTAGTCTTCAGGGGTTTAATTTAATTTTAATTAATATATGATAGACAAACTTATTGAACCAGTCAGTAACATACTTGATAAATTTGTTGCTGATAAAGATTTAAAAACAAAACTATCTCATGAACTTGAGAAAGAAATAATTTCGCTTAACAGAGCACAATTGGAAGTAAACAAAGTTGAAGCAGCACATAATAATGTATTTGTCGCAGGGTGGAGGCCTTTTATTGGCTGGGCATGTGGTTTATCACTCACTTATCATTTTATCTTAGAACCAATCATTCAATATATTCTTATTGTAAATGGTATTCAATTTGATACGCCTGAGTTTGACTTTAGTCAACTATCTACAATCGTTATGGCGATGCTTGGGATGAGCACACTTAGAACATACGAAAAAACTAAAAAGTAATATGCGGGATCTTGTAAAAGAACGTTTGATACAATGGGAAGCAATGGTTTTAAAACCATATGAATGTTCCCAGGGTTACACAACAATCGGCGTTGGAAGAAATCTTGAAACAAACGGTATATCAAAAGATGAAGCTATGTATCTTTTAGATAATGATATAGATAGTGTAACAAAAAAATTAGATAAGCACTGGCCAGTGTGGGCTACATTTCCAGAAGAAGCTAAGGCTATTATTATGGACCTGGTATTTAACATGGGAATAAATACATGGCTTTCATTTCGAAAAACTAGAGCTTATATGGAGTTAGGAGAATGGGAAAAAGCGGGTAAGGAATTATTAAATTCTAAATATGCACAACAAGTTGGGAGACGTGCAATATTTAATTCAGAAGAGTTAAAAAAATGCCAACCAAAAGTTCAGACGAACACCAAAACAATTCTCGAATAGGCGCATTTGCCGAATCATTAGTACAGACATTTTTGCTGGAGTATTGCGACTTCTGTTTTCCATGTCAAGATAAACATCCAGCTGACTTAGTATGCGAATTAGGTCCAGCTATGTATACTGTACAAGTCAAAGCACGAACAAAAACTCCAGAAGGTAAATATGTTTTTGTATCTGATAATTCCAGGAACCAAAGTCAAATATATAAAAACTATCATTGTGATATTCTTGCATTTGTGTTTATGCCTGAAAAACGTATTTTATTCAAATCAAATTGCAGCTCGCAAACCTACTTTACGTTCGATAAAAAAATTATTACTGATACTTTAGAAATAGATACGTTTCGTGAAACATTAGACAACTTATCATCTGTTCCTGTCGTTCGACCGATCATAAGTGAGGCTGATTAAAAATACGGAGATATTGAGTAAGGAGTATTAATATTTTATTATCAGCCTCTTATTAATATTACTTTATAAGCCTTGAATATAATATAAATAATTACATATAAAAAGGTATACAATTATATATAACTTGGTATAATTTGTTTATGTTAAATAAAATTAAGGAGTTAAATAACATGACAAAGAAAAAAGTAACACAAAAAATGATTAATGATGCACATAGAGCATGGTCAATACTCAGTCAGTTAGGATATGAGTGTGATTTAAGAGGTGTAAAGTTAAGAAGCACCGCATTATATAATTTTGTTAATAGTGATATATCAAGAATAATTTTTGATTTAGAAGAGCAATCTAATGACTAGATATACACTACAAGTTCAATTACCTAGCATCGGCTGGGTAACAGCTTTGAAAACAAATGAAATGGTTTTAATGGTTATGAAAAAAGTTAATTTACAAAATGCAGGTCATAAAGTTAAAGTAATTAAGGAGGGCCGGTAATGTTAGGAGTAGGCAAAAGAGGTAGAGGAAATCAAACAACAAAAGCTGACTATGTAAAAAGATTAGCTAAAGTTGTAAATCAAGATCCTAGATTGCATGACGCCCTAATAAAAAAAGAAGGTGAGTATTATGAGTTATTGAAATCAACATTTTACACACAATGGTCTCCTAAGTTTTTTAACAGAATAGTAGACACTTATTTAAAGGAGGGTAAATAATGAGGCATAGGATAATGATGCGCTTAGCAATCTTAGGAATGGTTACTTGCATATGGTTACTATATTTATTACAAACAGGAGGAGTACAATGAACATACATCTAAATGAAGTTGGCAAAACAAAACCTTTAATAATACCCAAGCGAGCTGTACGAGGTTATTACAAAGATTTTTTAACAGGTGAAAATAAAGTTCAAGTAGGATCACAAGAATATATAGTGCGTGATTCTTTAACTGAAATCGCTTATTTAATGGGAGCAAAAACATGAATTTAAACTTAAGCCAACGTAAACTAAATAAAGATGAAGTAGCTTTTTTAATTTGGTTTTTAAATGTTGTTGAAGACAATCCTATTGAGAATCCTGTTGAAACAACAGTCTTTCATTATGATGATGCAGAGTACACACAAAAAGATTTTATTAATCTTTATAAAAAACTAAAAGCAATATACAAGTCTTATAAAGCATGATTCCAGTAGAAGACATAGCAACAATAGTTAAGTGGTCACAAAACATTAAGCTCATTGAAGTAAATAACTGGGGCAATCATAAATATACAAAAATTATATTTAATGACGGAACTATAAAAATAACTGATCGGCCTAGAAATAAGCCAGAAGAAACGCATGTTTATCCTTCTGATTTATCTTTAAATCAAATAGCTGATTTATATTACGGGAGTAAAAATGGTAGGTAAAAAAACAAGATATGATCAAGCTAGCTGCTCAACATTACCTTATATAAAAGGAATTAGTCAATATCAATCAAGAAACGAATGGCTTGATACAGCTATCAAAGCAAGTGAAGGCGAAATGCCAGAACAAACACCTCAGCTCATGCTACAACGTATGGGCGATATATTAGAACCAGTTTTATGTGAAGAGGCTAAAAATATACTAGGCCTTGAAAGCGTAAAAGTAGACTACGAAGAACCTGTATTACATCCAACACTCCCCCTTGCAGGTTCTTTGGACGCTACTGGTATAGCACATGAATTAACATTTAAAAACGGTGATCTTGATTATGTAATTATTCCTGAGCAAGAAACAATTGTATTAGATGGACCTGGTGTTATTGAATGTAAGGCTACTCGTAATGCACCTACAAATGATTTAGAAGAATGGCGAGGCGTATTGCAAGCTAAAGGTTTAATGGAATGTACTGGCTATAGCTGGGCGGCCGTTATTGTATTATGGCAATCAACTGATTTTAGAATATACTTATACTCAAGGAAACCCGAGTTTCAACAAGAGTTACAATCACTTGTATTAGACTTTGATCATAGAGTAAAACACAAAGAGTATTATCCGCCTTCTTCAAGTGCTGACGCAAACATAGTATACAAAAATGTTAATAAAGATATAATAACTTTAGAGCGTCAAGCTGATTTAATTTGTGAAGATATATTAAATAAAAAAGAACACATTAAATTACTTAATGAGGACATAGATAAATCTGAGGTTATGTTAAAGAATATTATAAAAGATGCTGACGGAGGCCAAACAGATGAGCATACAATTATGTGGCCAATGATTAATTATAAAGCCCAGCCTGAAAAGGTAACTCCTGCTAAAGAAGCAAGACAAGTAAGGGCAAAAACTTTAAGGATTAAAAAATATGGATAGTCAAATGAAAGCTGTTTGGGTTAAACCTGAAACGCATAAGTTATTAAAAGAATACTGTGATAAGCATGGTAAAAAAATGATATTTGTTGTTGAACAATTATTACGTAAAGAATTAAAAGATAATGTCTAAATGGCATGGCGGTAAAGG
>Ga0315320_10000762_pt1 | contig 26474 bp, 26 predicted proteins | sample M140m21515metaG_FD_203458 | JGI IMG/M metagenome (GOLD analysis project Ga0315320, IMG submission 203458) | Ammonia-oxidizing marine archaeal communities from Monterey Bay, California, United States - M1 40m 21515 | ecosystem: Environmental > Aquatic > Marine > Coastal | place: USA: California... | reverse complement strand
TTAGTGGTAAATTATTCAAATGAAGACCACTGTGGTACTTGTGCACAGTATGTACAAATTAAAAATCAAGAAATAAATAAAAAAAGAATATATGATAAACAAGAAAAAATATATAAGGATGAATATACATGGTTGTCGTCACATACGCAAGATTAATTTATAAATATATTACCAGTTATTTCATTTTTTAATAAATCAGTTAATGGTAATGGTTTTAATATATTTTCATTTTTTGTCGTAATATTAGGTTTCGTGTATATAACATAATATAAATCCCAAATAAATAATACCAAAGAAAAAAACATTAATTCATTATCATTATATATATAACCTTTATACAGTAATAATGGTGATAAAAATAGTATAACAATTAATATTCCAGGTTGACCATTATAAAAACTATACATATACTATAACTGTAGTTTTTCCTAAAATATTTTAATCTTACTGAAATAGTATTAAAATATTTAATTAATTCTTTAAATTAAATATTGTTTTTTTGTTTATTATAAAAATTTATATAATTATATAAACGCATAAAATTGATTACTGCTTATATGCTGTAAAATAACTTAATTAGCAAAAAACTACTTAAAAAAGACACGCTATACTAACTTATAATAGAATGGTTCGCACATCTAAGACTACTACCCCCGCTACTACTGCCCCTAAGACCCCAGCCAAGAAGGCTGTCAAGAAGGCCGCATCTCCTGAGCCTGTTGTAGAGGCCGCATCTGCCCCTGCGCCTGCTGCTTCTGCTGCCGCCCCGGTTGCTGATGCACCTGAGGCCACCGAGACCCTTACTGATAAGCTTCATGAGTTTGGTTCCAAGCTATCTCAAATGATGACTATCTACACCACCCTTAAGCAAGATTTCAAGACACTCTCTAAGCAAATTGAGCGTGACATGAAGGCCGCACAGAAGGCTTCTGCTAAAAAGAGACGCTCATCTGGAAACCGTCAGCCATCTGGTTTCATTAAGCCTACTCTTATCACCGATGAGCTTGCCACCTTCCTCGGCAAGACCAGTGGTACTGAGATGGCACGCACTGAGGTAAGCAAGGAGATCAACCAATACATCCGTGAGAATAAGCTACAGGATGCCGCTAATGGACGTATTATCCGCCCCGACTCCAAGTTGAAGAAGCTTCTCCGCGTAGGAGCTGATGAGGAGCTCACTTACTTCAACCTTCAGCGTTACATGAAGCATCACTTTGTAAAGAAGGATGCTCTTCCTGCTGCTGCCACAACTGCTTAAATTAATAAATACTTTTAAACCTTATTTTTAAAATATAATAAAAAATGACCTTTTTTATTATATAAATTATTATATATTATGATTAATCTAACCGCTTTCTTTATTTTTGGTTGCGTTTTACTATATCATTACGCTTAAAACAATTATTAAAGTTACTTAAAAAATATTATATTATATAATCTATAATATAATGATTAACCTCATTGTTTTTTTTGTTTTTGGTTTTTTTAATTTTGTTTCTTGTGAAGACCTTTATCAGCCCGTTAAATATGTAGATTTAACAATGTATTCTGGGAGATGGTATCAAGTATATGAAAATTATGTTGATACAACTTTTCAAGGAAAAGGAAATTGTTCAGTAGCGGACTACACAATTATGGAAGATAAAGTTAGTGTTTTAAACAGTCAAATTGACGAACATGGTAATGTAGACCAAATAAGTGGGTATGCTTTTTATGAAGATGACAATTCTGGAGGTGAATTATCAGTAAATTTGGACGGTGTTCCAATAACAGCTCCATATTGGATTATAGAATTAGGACCAATTGTAAATAAACAATATGATTATTCAATTGTATCTGATGACAAACGGATTACATTATTTGTTTTGGCGAGAAATGTAGAAGATTTTTATAAAAAATATGATGATGAAGTAAAAGAAAGTTTAAATGAATTCGGTTTTAATAAAAAATTTAATAAACCTATAAAAATGGATCAAGATGGTTGTAATTATGCACTTTATGATAATTAATTTTATTCATGTAATTTTTTTAATATTTCAATATTTGAACCATTATTATAATTATATATAATTTTTAAAAATTCTATTAATGGTTCTATATGTACTTTTTTTAATTTAAATTCTCCTAATAAATGCTCAGCTAAATGAAATTCAAATGTGTGTTCATAATTAAAATAAAAATCAAAAACAGGATGTATAAAATGACTTAAATGTGCAGTACTTTTAAATCCTGGGTCATAATCTGCAATATCTAGTTCAACATTATAATCTGTATGTATATATCCAAAACCATATTTTCTATTTTTAATTTTTTTTGTAATATCATGCAATTCTCCATATTTTAAAGTAAATAATATCACCTTATCATTTGTTGCAACATACATATTCTTAGCATATCTTATAGTAACTTCTTCTATATATGTTATTGTGTTGTCATTAATTATAATTACATCACATAAACAATTAAACATCTGAAACAAAGCAGATGTCGTATTCATCCTATAATAAATTTTCTTATACAAATCTTTCACAGATTTAAACTCATGTACATTTAAATTATTAGTTAATTTTTTTATCATTGAAGAAACAAGATATCTAAACCCGTGAATAAATGCTCCAGAACCAAATTTATATGATATTTCTTGTGATAAAACTCCGGCAAAATATAAATTCTCTATATTTCTGCTCTCAAAATCACCATTTACATAAGGAACTTTTTCATTTATATCTGGCGTTATGTTACCAAAAATTGATGTGTCTATTTTAAAGCCTGTGCAATCTATAACATAATCAAATCCTCCTTCTGGGTGTTGGTCTATTCCTTGTCCTGGAATATGTTTATTTATATCCCAATTACCACTTACATCTAATTCATCGTCTACAAATACATAAAACTTATTATTCTTCTTCTTTATTGTAATTTCATCTTCATAATTTAATGTTACTAATGAATGTTGCGTTTTTAAATTATATACATCTAAAAAATTATTATTTACAGCTCGAACATGTCCTGGATAATGTGTATCCCATGCGTGATTTATAGGTCCTCTTGAAAACATTTGTATTATGGCTGCTGTGTCTGTTAAATAATCAGCTGTTTCAAATGCTGCATTACCTTTTCCTAATATGCACACATTTTTATTTTTAAATAAACTCTTGTCTGTAGTTATATCTTTATAATTAAAATATTTTTCATCATTTATTGGATTATCAGAGTAATTCACATTTTTCATAAATCCTGAAGCAATAATTAACTTTTTACATTTAATCACTTCTTCTACATTATTCAGAATACAATAACCATCAACATAATCAATTACCTCTTTTATTATATTAATCTCAAATAAACCTTCTTTATTTTTATTTATTTTTAAGACATTTGTATTAAAGGAAACCTTTATATTATTCTTATATTGGTAATCATTTAAATATTTTACCATATAATCCGCATGTGGAAAGAATTCTTTTGTATAATTTTTAAATAATAACCTATTATCTTCACATAATAATGAATTCCAATCATGTCTTAAGTTAAAATCTCTATTATTTGACCCTGTATTTACCTTATTTACTGATATTAATTTGCGATGTATAGGATATTTTTTAAAAAATGAACCATTATTATTAGATTTCTCTAATATTATATAATCTTTTTTATATTTTTCTAAGTAATAACCTGCTTGCAATCCTGCTGGACCAGAACCTACTATTATATAATCATAAACTTTATCTTTTATTATTTCGGTATTTATATAATAATTCCATAAAAAATCATATATTATATACAATGTAAAAATTGCCGATACTAAGTAAACCAATGTTAATAAAATATTTAATATCCCCATATAAATATTGTATTATAACAAATTTTAAATAATTTAACTTAATTAAAATAAAATGGAATATTTTAAAACTTTATTTTGTATATTTTTTATTTAAACATTAATCATTATAATTAATATATGTATATATCAATTATATTACTTATTCAAATTATAACTATACACGGGTTTTATTTATCATCTATTAATCATAAAATAATCAATAAATTAATACGAAGCAATAATATTTCAACAACAACACGAAAAAAAATAAACACATTACTGTATTTAGGTTATGAAAAATGGGCTGTTAAAAATGTATATAATTTCAAAAAAATACATACATATAAATGTTTACGAATTCCTGAACAAGAATTAATACATTACGCACAATGTGGATTATATAAATCCATATTGAATTATAATGGTTTTTCAAATTTTACAAATTATGCAGAAATTTATATTAATAGTGAATTAAACCAAGCACTAACAGATAGTTATTCTTTGAGCATTTTACCAAAAAGAATAAGGATATCATCTAAAAAAAATTTAACAGAACTGGAAAAAGAAAATTATAAAAAATTATTAAATGTGGAAACACTTAGCAATACTGGTTATTTATATGATAATAAACAAGAAACACCATTAGATATATACTATAAATATGAAGAATACGATGAAATTTGGAATAAAATAAATGAATTAGACCCATTTGTTAAAAGATGTATTCATTTAAAATATGATTACTATTTAAAAAAAAATAGAACAAATAAACATGTTGCTGAATTAATGTGTTGTAGTCAAGAAAATATTAGAAAACGTTTTTACACCCTTGACTTAAAAACAATTAATTAATTTGTCCAAAAGAAACCAATTGGTTCTAATATCGTTTTTATGTCATTTTTATTCGGATTTTTATTACTTATTATAATGTCTTTATATAAATCATTATAATTATTATTACATATAAACATATTTTTTAAATTTAATATATTATCTATATCTAACTCCTTTTTATTTTTATTTACATAATTATAGAAATCCAATGCATTTTCTTCGGTTTCACTATATTCTTTATGCCAATTAAACACATCGTATATATTATTATGATTTGATAAATCATAATCTGTGCCGGATAATAATAATATGTCTTTTAAGTCAGTATCATTTAAATTTAAATTATTACATATTTCATTATAATCATAAACTATCATTGTATGATTTAATAGACTTAAATGTCTTATTATATATTTGCAACCATACATGAACATGTCCATGTCGTCACTGATACAACCATATGCTATATTATTATTTATTAAATATGCACATAATTCATCCGCCTCATTTATCGCATCAAAATATGTAACACCATATGCATCCATTAAATTTTTAACACTCCTGATATCTCTATCTTTTAATCGTATACATTTCTTCTTTAATAATAACATTTCTCTTTTTATCTTTTCCTCTTGTTCTTTATCTGAAATATCTCTCTGTAATTGCTCATACAGAATATTGTATTCACTCTCTGCTTTTTTTTTATCATCATTTCTTTTTATTAATAAACTTTTTTTTTCAGGTGGTGGTTTTCCATCAAAAATAAATATAGGTATTATTGAATATTCTAATAAAATTGATATAAATAAATACATATCTTCTAATAAATCGCCATGTGATATAAATTTATACATATATATTGAAGTATCAATTACTAATATTTTATTTGAAAGATAACTCAAATGCTTCTTTCCAATAGATTTATTAGTACATCTTTCCGTTAAATATTTATTTAATTTTGGTATTCCCATGTTTTTACTTCAATATATAAAATAATTTTCATTCAATTTTCTATCCATATTTTTTTATATAGATTATGTATATATGTCACATTTTGAAAATACTATTAAACAAATTAAAAAATTTATTAAAATAAATAATAACACAAATAACATTCATAAACAAGGTAACAATGAAATTATTAATATTATTAAAACTGCATTTTATGAATATGATAATGTAGATATTAAAACCTATAATCATACTGAAAATATATATGGTTCATCATTTAATTCTATACCAATAACCATTAGAAAAAACATTAATAAAACAAAACAATATAATAATACATATAAATTTTTCATAAATAATCGCAATTTTCAAATACATTTTATTTCAAATAAAAAACATAATGTTGAAAACAATACAATAAAAATGATGTATATTATCCTTTTTTTATTGGATTTTATATCTCCCAATGATCATTGTTCTAATAATTTAACGATTTATATTTATTTAACCCCTTTACAAAAAACTCTACCTGAACGATTAAAAGTATTAGATAGAGAACATATTAATACTGCTTTTACATATTCATGTTTAAAAGATAATAAAATCTATATATTCAGAGAAGAAGAATGGTTCAAATGTTTTATACATGAAACTATACATTCTTTTGGTTTTGATTTCGCACAAACTTTTTCAAAAGACAATGATATATACGCATCTAAAATTATACAAAAAATTTTCCCTGTTAATTTTGATTTAAATCTCAATGAATCATATGTTGAATTGTTCTCTGTATATTTAAATTGTCTTTTAAAAAGTTTTTTATCTACTTATAATAAAAATTCTCCTGATTTTAATAATAAAGTTATAGATAAAACTTACAAATTAATTCAAAATGAAATTTATTTCTCTCTATTTCAATCTGTAAAAATAATGGATTTTTATAATATTAACTATAATCTTTTATATAAAAATGATAAAATCGTACTGAACAAATATGATGAATATACACCTGTATTCTCTTATTTTATTATTAAAACCATTTTATTATATAATTTTAATGATTTTTTCAACTGGGCATATAAAAATAATAAAAATATCATAAATTTTAATTGTACTAATACGAATGATAATAAAAAACCTAAAAAAAGTAAATGTTTTTCAAAAATTAAGTCTTATTGTCAATTAATTATTAAAAATTATAAAAATGATAATTTTATAAATGATATTAATAAAATGCATAATATTTTTATTCAAACTAAAAGTAAAACATTTATTCATAAGTCACTCAGATTTACTATCTATGGTTAAGTTTTAAATTAATTCTTTCAATATCTGCGATTGTTTTCATTATTTCTTTAATATTATTATTACCACTTACAGTTTCAATAATCTCTTCTAAATTATCTGTTTCACTATTATTTTTTATATTGTCTCTAATAAAATTAGTAATATCGTTCTTAAATTCATCTACGCATAATTTCTCCATAATAATCTATATTTTTATATTTAATAAAAAATTAAATATTAAACAATTTTTTATAATTATATAATAAAAAGATTGTATATTATATATATAATGATTACATTAGTTACAGCATGGTATAACTTTAAAAATAAATTTGATTTAGATACATATGATAAATGGATGAGTAATATAATCAATAATTGTAATAAATTTAATCTTGTTATTTATACAGATAGATTTAGCTATCCTATTTTTTCACAGCATAGACAAGTAATTGAAAATAATGACAAAATTAAAATCGTTATTAAAGAGATTGATGAATTTTATACCAAGAAATATAATTGGGAAGAAAATCAAAAAAACCCCAATAATCCATTGAAAGATGTAGTTTCATATAAATTAAATATGTTATGGAATGAAAAAATTAATTTGGTTTATGATGCATATAGACATGAATATTTTAATACAAAAATTTGGGGTTGGTGTGACATCGGTTATTTTAGATGTAGAAATGGATTAGATATTTCTAGAGAAGAACTTCAAAATTGGCCATCTGAATTAAAGATATCTACTATTAATGATGATTATATATATTATAATGCTGTTAATCCATTATGTGGATGTAATAGAAGTATATTGCCTTGTTGTAATCATGGTTATGTAAATCAATTAGCTCATTATATTAATAATAAAAATGAGGTTGGATTACCTATACGTCCTATACCTACAAACCAAGTATCTATTGCAGGTGGATTTTTTTTAACAAATGGTAAAAATATTAAATGGTGGCATAATACTTTTTATAATAAATTAGAACTTTATTTTAACCACAATTATCTTATTAAAGACGACCAAATTATTATTATTAATTGCATTGTAGAGAATTATGAAAAATTTGAGTTAATTCAACAACCCAGATTTGGTTATGATAGATGGTTTGCTTTTGCAAATTACTTTTTATAATATAAAATTATTTAAAAACATTTATTTAAATAATTTATAATGTCGGGTGTTTTTGTATCAATATTAATACCTATATATAATGGTTTTGAATTTTATAAGGCTTGTATTGAATCAATAAAATTACAAGATTATAATAATTATCAAGTTATTATTGGCATTAATGGTCATGATGAAAATTCTGATATTTTTAAATCGGCTGTTAATATCTCGGAAGAAGTGTTTAACGATTTTGAAGATATTATTGTTCTTGATTTATTTAAAATTAAAGGTAAATCAAATGCATTAAATCAAATGATTAAACATGCAAAACATAACTGGGTTTCTATACTTGATGTTGATGATTTTTGGATGCCAAGTAAACTATCTTCACAAATACCATATACTTATGATTATGATGTCATCGGAACTAATTGTAGATATTTTGGTGATTTAAATATTTCCCCAACACTACCATTAGAAGATATAAATGAATTTAATTTTTTTGAATATAATCCAATTATTAATAGTAGTTGTTTAATTAAAAAAGATTTAGCCCGTTGGGACGCAGAGGTAGATGGCGTAGAAGATTATGATTTATGGTTAAAACTTAAAAAACAAAATAAAAAATTTTATAATGTACCTCTTTTGCTTACTATGCATAGAATACATAACCAAAGTGCTTTTAATTCAAAATCATTTACAAAATCTTTAGTTAATGTTATAAAACAAAGATATAAATAAATATGCATATTATAATATAATACATAATATGAATAATGTTGTATTGATTACATCCATTATAAATACACCCAATAAACCTCTCTCATATACTAATACTCGTTCCGTTTTTACACGTCCTGAAAGATTTGAACAAACCGTAAATACAATAAATTCTGTTAGAAAACATATTCCCAATTGTAAAATTATATTAGTTGAATGCAGTCATCTTATCGATCATGAATATGCATTTTTTAATAATAATTGTGAGTATTTTATTAATCTAATAAAAGATTTTGAATCTACAAAACATATTTTTAGTTCAGCCAAAGCAGCAGGTGAAGGAACAATGACAAAAAAAGCATTGGAATATTTAATTAATAATGATATAAAATTTGATAATCTTTTTAAAATTACAGGTAGATATCACATTAACAATGAATTTAATTATAACGATTATAATAACAATTCAAATGTTTTTAAACAAATAGACCATATTAGTTTATATACATCTTTATATAAAATTAATTATAATGATATTCATTCACTATTAGTTTTTATTAATACAAATTTTAACCGAATGATAAATGCTGAAGGTTATGAGATTATTTTTAATAATTTACAAAATATAATAAAAATAAACTTAATTAATAATCTCGGTGTAACTGGACGCATTTCCGTTTGTGGAACAAATGTTATTTCTTAAATAATATATTAAAAATTATTATTATTAATATATATAAGTATGGATTTAACATTGAATTCCAAATTAGATGAATATAATAATAACATTGTCGCTGTTAATATTAATACATATGATGGGTTTCCTCATTTTGTACATGTAATGGAATATTTTTATTACGCCGTTGACAAAATATTAGAATATCCTGACCATTTGATTATATTATTCGAACCAAAACAATTCTATAAATCTTACTATGTTGAAAAATTTATAAAATCTATGCATCAATTACATGATAACTTTATTTATGTAAATAAAGATTTTAATATTAGCAAATATAAAGTTAATCATGGATATATTTACAAACACAATAAAGATATTATTAAAGATAATTTTATTTATTTTAATTGTAATCTCACATATTCTCATGATTATTTAAATTGGTTCTATTATAAAAATTCTAATAAAATGCGTGATTTATTTTTTCCAACATTTCCAGAAGTTAAAAATAGAATAGGTATTATTAATCGAAAAGATACAAGAAAAATTTTGAATATTGATGAGATTGTTAATAAAATCAAATTCAAATACGAAATAAATCCTCACGTCACTTTTTTTGAAAAAGAAAGTTTTTACGGTCAAATTAATTTTTTTAGAAGTCATGATATTATTATTGCTCCACATGGTGCTGCTCTTGCTAACATACCATTTCTACCAAATAATGCATTAATTATTGAATGTTGTCATGATGAATGGCATCCATATTACTATTTTCCTGGATTATCACATTCTTGTGGAAATTCTCATGCATTAGTATGTAATAATCCTGCTGTATTCCCATCATGGTACAGTAGCGATTATAATGGAAAACAAAAAAAATTAAATATTATTGCTGATATTGATAAAATAATTAATATTATTGATAATTATTATAATAATAATTTAAAAAATAAAACTTGTTACTTATTTTAATGTATTTATTATATTTGTTAGTATTTCTCTACATTTATTTGTAGTTAAGTTTTCCAAAATATATTCTCTCGGTTTATAATTATCAAGTTTATTTATAAAGTCTTTATATATTATCTCAAAATCGTATGCCTTATAAAAATATTCTCCACATCTTTCATCCCAATATGGTATAGTAGTACATTCTATCTCTTTATATCTTGAACCAAATTCTTGGTTCATTGTTCTTGTATTCCATACTAATAATGGTACATTACATGATAATGCCTCTTCTATTGCAAATCCTTGACTTTCATGTGCGTCTATTATTATACCATATCTAGCTTTTTTCAAACAATTTAAATAATCTTCTTCTTTATAACTATTTACATAATCAAATTTTTTATATTTTATATAATTATCATTTAAATATTTCTCTATCATATATATTTCTTTCGGTTCTCTTCGTTTTGTATATATAAATACTTCATCTTTTTTAATATTATCATCTGGTTTAAATTTATCTATATTTACACAAAATGGCATTACCATTATTGGTAATACTTTTTCTACACCCATGTTTTTCCACATTTTTGCTACCCATTCGCTGGGTTGAATATATACACTATTTTTATTTTTATTATTTATCTTTAATAATTCATTATTTGGAAATACAGAAAAATGAGGACCAAATATAAATTTTTTATCTGGATATTTTGAAGTATCATATAATGATGATGGCATATATATAATATCATAATCTTCTATATTATTCTCTGTGCCTTCCTTATATGTAATTCCCATATTATCTAAAATTTTATATAATGCTTCTTTATTCTTATGATGTAAAAACCCATTTATTATAAGAAACTTCATTTATTATAAATAATATAAACAATATTTATTTATATTGTTTATAATGCTTATACCGATTTCTAAATTATACGGCCATTTTAAATTAGAAATTAATGGCATTTTACATGTCGGCGCACATGATTGCGAAGAACGTAAAGATTACAATGAAATTGGTATAGCTAACAGTAATATTTTTTGGGTTGAAGCCATGAAAGATAAAGTTGATATTATGAAAAAAAAATATGATGATATTCATATTTATAATGCTATTATTGATATTGAAAATGATAAAGAAGTTAAATTTAATATTACTAATAATGGAGCCAGTTCATCTATATTAGAATTCGGGACACATGCTAGACATCATCCACATGTTAAAATGATTAATTCATATACTGGCAATACTACCAGATTAGATACACTTATTGAAAATAATAATATACCCATTGAAAATATTAATTTTATGAACCTTGATATTCAAGGTGTTGAATTGCGTGCTATTAAATCTATGGAAAAATATTTAAAACATATTAAATACATATATACTGAAGTAAATATTGAAGAAGTTTACAAAGGTTGTGATTTAATGAAAGATATTGATAACTATTTATCTAATTTTGGATTTGTGCGCGTTGCTAATAATATATTAACACAATATGGTTGGGGCGATGCATTCTATATGAAAAAATAACTTTAATAATTTTCATATGTTATTTGTCTACGTAAAGATAATTCATATCTTCTATTTTGTTCTTTTTTTCTTCTTTCGTTTGTTATATTATTCGCTTTCTCTATATCATTATTTATTCGTTCTATAGTATTTTCATATCTATGTTGTGGTTTTAAAGTATTTTGATATTTTTTATATTCTATAATATCTTTATAATGTTGGTCAATTGTAACTTTTATATATTCTTTCGGCACCAACGATAAATCTAAGTCCATTACACCTTTATAACCATTTATTATACTCATTATTAATATAAAAAAAGATTATTTATTTATATTAATTTAAATTAAAAGTTCTACATACTATTTTTTATTAGATTGGAGTAATTGGTGCAAACTTTGCCATTGCCATCTCCGCTTCTCTATATGCTGGAGACCCTGGTCCATCTTTCATGTAATCTGCAACCTCTCCATCTTCCAGATGAATATAATCTAACTCATCCAATGTCATTAGACTATCTTTATTCTTATGAATAGGCGTATGAAGACCTGTATCACAATTATTAGATTTCGCCTCTTCAATAAGATTAATTAGTTCTTGTCTCTCATTTTTAATAAAATTATCCAATCGTTCTTCCATTGTCTTTTGATGTTCAAGCAACTTAGTATAGTTATTCATCAGTTGCTCTCTATTCATATCTTCAACCTTGGTCAATGATACTGGGTTGATATTCTTCTGAAATTTCAAAAATCTCTTGTTTGATACTCCATTATACCACTTTCCCATAAATGGTGAGATAACTCCAGCTGGATTTAACATACCAGTAAATACAACTGACCCTTCCGACTCAATTATACTACGTGTGGCAGCTCCTGCAATCGCATTCCATAGATAGAAATGAATATATGCCGAACGTTGAACATGACCATTTGAACCCTTTCTTTCTGTAAAATCAATTCTAGAAACTTTACCTAGACCCAATCCACATTCAATCAATTGAGACAATGTCTCTTCATTATTAATAGCATTACCATTAAAAGTTAGATCCACCGGAAGAACCTTCAAATAAAGACTATTCCAATCTTCAGGACCCAAATTCATGGCAGGCATCATAGTAATTTGTTGTGTGTTTTGCATTTTAGTTATAATTATAATTTAGTTACAAATATAAAACTTGTAACTAACAATCAATTTTATATCATTTTGTAAAAATTTATATAAACGGTATTCTTCCATATGTCATTCTAATTAAATAACCAACACCCAATAATAGTAAAACTAATCCATAAATATAAGCTACATAAAAGTATTTTTTCCATAATTCAGGATTTATATTATAGTCAAGCAATTTATCCTCATTATGAAACAAAAACTGTTTCATCTCACTAGTTGTAATATATGCTATAAATAATGATAAAAAGAATATTATTCCTCCAATTATGGAAACTAAAAATTGCATTCTTGGGTTTTTAAATTTTTGACTAAACCCTATTAGTCCAATAGCTACCGTTGAGCTTAAAAACATATTTCTATATCCAGAGACCATCCCATTATATACCGTATAAGGATTTGTTTTCATAATATATATATTAATAATATATTTATTTCTTTTCATTGTGTTGCACAATTTCGTTTCTGACTTCCATTAGTTCAATGTCTACTAGAGGTGGTGAACTACGCACAAATTTTGTTAATTTTGCATTTTTTGTTGATAATAATACCTTTTGCATATCTTCATTTTGAACGAATTTTGCTCTTAATCCAGCTAATCTTTCTTCTCTGCTTCTACCATTAGGACCTAACTCGAAAAAATCTGGATCATGTTTAACGTTTGTAGGTCTTAATAATTTCTTTTCATGTTTACCCTTTGTGCTAGCAGCAGCTTTTGCTTTTTTAGGGTCTACACACAATTCACTATTAGAATCTAAAGAGAATTGTTTAAAAAAATCTGGATGACCTTTTTTAAATTGAGAACCATAATAATAATGGTCAACTGTTGCCCATTTCATATCATTTAATTTAAACGTAGATTTCCACGAATCGTCTAATTTACGTCTCCAATCTTTTTTGAGTGTTTTATCATTATTCAATACATTAAAATCTATTTTTCTCTCTTCTGATATTTTTTCACCAGAACCCTCGCCGGCTTTTTTATTTCCAGAATTATTATAAAACATAAAAACTGTGTTAGGGTCAAATAAATCATAATTTATTATTTCATCTGTTTTTATCAATGAACCTTCATCTGAAGATAATCCCATATTCATTTTTAATTCTCTAAAATCTTTTAATAGATAATATGGTCCTGAATTTTTTTCCATACATTTATTTATTATTAGCATTTTTATATCATATGGTATTTCTTTAAATTTTAATAATCCTTTCTCTTTATAAGTTATTAATTTATAATGATTTCCTGTATGAGAAACTACAATGTAATGTTCAGGTGCTTTATTTATATCTTCACTATTTATATGACCACATAACATTACTGAATCTAAATCTCCTGTATAATATGCTTCTTCTGATAATATTACTATTTTTATATTTAATGCTTCTTCCATTACACTTATTGCCCACATATCTGCCCAAAAATCACTTGTTTTTAATATTTTTTTAAAATCTTCAAAACTTTTTACATCCCCCATAAATCCAAATTCTTCTAATAAAGTTTCTGTCTCTATTTTTTCCAATTCCTTTTTTTTATATTCATTTAAATTTATCCTAGCATTATCTAATATTTTTTCACCCACATCTTTATTTTCAGTTTTACTATGCTGTCCTTTTAATATTCTACCGGTTTTTCTTAAATCATCTAATTCTTTACTTATTGTTTTTAATTCCCCATTTGTTGAATCATATAATGATTTATAATGCATATATTTATCATCTGTTGCTTTTTCACTTAATAATGCCCTTAATTTTGATACTGTAGTTATTTTTCCTTCATATTCAAATGCATCTCTTATTGTAGCAAAAAAACAATCTCCACCACCGCCATTATCAATAATATCATAATTATTATTTTTTAAAAATTTATTTATCCATTCTGAATTTAATTTCTCTTCATAATTAAATTTTATATCTTTGCTATCACTTTCTCTTTCTTCTTTCAAAGTTGGTTTCTTTCTCATATCTAAATTTTCTTTAAATATTCCATCCTCTAATACATTATCATTTTCTTTCGGAATTTGTTTACTTTTTAAATTACTTATTTTTGTTATATCATCCTCATCTTCATCTTCTGATAATTCTTCATCTTTTTCAGTAATGTCTTTCTCAATATCACCTTCTATTATTTCATTTGCATCTAAAATCTCTATTTTTTCTTTATTTAATATTTTTAAATAATCTTTTGTAAAATATGAAAAAATTAATATATTCCCTTTATTTAAATCTATATCCCCTTCATCATCCATTATATTTATCATATTATTCGAATCTATCTCAAATATTCCTATCCTTTCTTTTATGGCATTATTTATTATTATATATAATGGAAAACTTACTATATTTTTTTCCATATTCGTATATTTTTCTTTACCAACTGCAATTTCTATTTCTTCATCATTTATCTCTATGCTATATATACTCGAACTATATCCTTTATCTTCTGGATCTATAACTTTTGTTTCTTGATAAATAATACTTTTATCTAGTTCTGACTTTACCATTTATATATAATATTATTATTATTATATTTAAATAATTTATTTCTTTAAACAATCTACTATATCCATATGTTTAAATTTTGACCTACTTGTAAAACTTGGATAGTCTTTTACTACCTTTTTAGTGGTTTCGTGTATTTTTTCTATTATATTATCCCACTCTTTATCTGTATTTAAATCTTTTTTGCTATTTACTATTAATACATATAAATTTTCAGTTAATTCATCTACCAATATTTTTTTATCCTCTTCTGACATGCTTTTAAATAACATATCTTGAAAATATTTTATTATATTTATGATATAATTTTTTTTTATTAGATCATGTCTCATCATATTTATCATAAATAATCCCATTGACCTTCTTAAATTATTTATTCTATTTGTCTCACAAAATTCATCATATTCAGTATCACAATTTACATTTTTAGAAGATATATTTGTTATTATATCATCATACTCTTTTAATAATAAATCTATACAAATATCAAAATTATACCTATTTATTATTGTTTTTAATAATAATGAATTAATTTTACTTTGCATACTATTCCATGTTAAATCATTTATTAATATTTTTTGTATTGATAATATATCACTTTCATCATAATGGTTAACTAATTCATCAAATTTCTCAAATATTTGTTTTTCCAACGAACCATAATTTGCTTCTGTTATTTTATTTACTAACGCTTTAATTCCAGAATAACATTTATCTATCCCTTCTCTCTTTTGAAATACAGTTGCTTTAAAATTCGGATCTACTTCATGATATCTTTTATAATTCTTTTTCTTTTTATTATTATAACCATTATCATTGTTTTGTTGTACTTTTGAATACATTTCTTTTAGTGATTCTATTTTAGACAATACATCGTTATCTAAGGTAATATTATCAATATCATCATATTCAGATATTTTATAAACTACAACTGGCATTTCTACTAACATTATATTATAATTTCTATATATTATTTTTATATTAAATAAATCAATTTTCTACTTGCGTTTCTTATCTTTTATTTTTGTATTATAAATTATTATATAATGGAATTATTAAAAGAAAAATTTCTACCTACTTTTTTAAATACTGATGTTTCATTAAATGAAATTAAATCTATACCCATTGATAATTTCAAACTTCCTATCTCATATCTTAATGAAGAACATATTTTTAAAATTAATCAATCCGTATCTGATGACCTTGAATTATATAATGATACTGATACATGCCTATATAATACTGTATTTTCTCCTAAAAATGATTTTGCAAAATTTAATGTAAAATATTGGAATAATCTTTATACCAATGATATTCAGTTTTTAACTGACACTCAAAATATTATAAAAAATTTTAATACTTTTAATAATAAATCTTCTATAAATTGTAATAATATTACTGATATTTGGAATGAAACTAAAAACAATGCAGAATTCTATTATAAATATAATTATTTAGATTGGGATATACTTAAACACCTTAATACATCTTCTTCTTTATTACTTGTCTTAACTATCGCACAATTAACTTCACCTGTTCTTTTCTTTTTGGCACCCCTTTTTGTATTAATTGTACCTTTTTTTATATTAAAATATCAAGGAATTGACCTTTCATTTAATATGTATTATACAATTTTAAAAGAAATAATTAAACAACAAGTTTTCGGAAAAATGTCTAGAGGTTTCTCTGGAAATTCGTTTGATAATTTTGGTATTATATATATTATTCTTTGTGTCGTTTTTTATATTATCCAAATTTATAATAATTTCAAAACTTGTTACACATTTTATAACAATATTAAACAAGTTAATACACATATCTCTTGTCTCAATGATTTTCTTAATACATCTATGAATAATATGAATACATTTTTAACAATCTCTAATAATAGCCCCTCTTATAAATCATTTAATTCTGATATCGACCATCATAAAAACATTATTTCTGAATTAAAATTACAAATATCTAAAATTACTGATTTTAATCTTAAACCTGCTAAAATTTTTGAATTTGGTGAGCTTCTTAAAATTTTTTACCTCATTCATTCAAATAAAGAATTTGAAAAAACTATACAATTCTCTATTGGATTTAATGGTTATATTGATAATATGCTTTCTATACATCAATTATATACTAATAAACATGTTTCATTCGCTAAATTCGGTGACTCATATACATGTAAAATAGATAATCAAGTATATCCACCACTTTACAACTCTGAAGACATTGTTAAAAATTCTTTCGATTTATCTTCTAATGCTATTATTACTGGCCCTAATGCTTCCGGAAAAACTACTGCTCTTAAATCTACTATTATAAATATTATTTTAACACAACAACTCGGACTCGGATTTTATGATAACTGTTATATTAATCCATATACACATATTCATTCTTATATTAATATTCCTGATACTAGTAATAGAGATAGTTTATTCCAAGCTGAATCTAGAAGATGTAAAGATATTATTGATATTATTTTAGCCAACTCAAATCCTAACAAATATAGACATTTCTGTATTTTTGACGAACTTTATAGTGGTACTAATCCTGTTGAAGCACCCAAAGCCGGTTATTCTTTCCTTAAATATCTTAATAAATTTAATAATGTTAATCTTATCCTTACTACTCATTATTTCTTTATTTGTAAAAAATTTAGAAAGTCTAATAAGATTAAAAACTATAAAATGAAGGTTATTCTCGATGAAAATGATAATCATAATTTTACCTATAAAATGATACCTGGTGTATCAGAATTAAAAGGTGCTATTAAAATTTTAAAAGATATGAACTATCCTGATGAAATTATAAAGACATTCCAAAGAATTTAAATCACTAACTTATGTGAATTATCTTGAAAAAATTTAGTCATTATATATATATATAATGACTGAAAAATACGACAATTCTAAAATTGAACATATTCAAAATATCGCTTATTCACAATTTCCTTATGATGATTTCTATATTTATAAGGGAAATAATAGAATAATCAATAATGCTGCTACGCACAATGAACAAGGTTACATTTTTAGACAGACATATGGAACAGATTTTCATACAAAGTTTAAAGAACATGATATTGTTTATATACCTGGGTTTACACATATTGCAAATCCTTATTGTGATACAACCTGCTTTAATATACGCGCTTTTGGTATTATTAGTCATATTTTTCAAGAAGATGGAAAAATTGAAGTACTTTTTGGAAAAAATAAAGGCAAAAATGTTATATATTTATTTTACCCTCATCAAATTGAAAGATGGTTAAGAACTACTGATTTAGACCCTGTTTTTTTATTGTCACGAGTACTCGCACCAAAAGATGGAATGATGCCAGATAAATTAGCAAAAATGCTTACTGATAAAAATAATGCTCCTCAACATTTAGAATCACATTCTATTTTATATAATAATGATGATATTGATAAACCACCGTCCTCTATTTCTACTTCATCAGATGATGATGATGATATAATTGACCCAGAAGCTATGAACAAAGCTTTTAACAGAGAGACATTGCAAGAAAGAATAAATAATGATAATAATGAGACTTGGAGAGATGCACCATCTGATATTGATGGTGGTAAAAATAATTTAAGAAAATCCAAAAAAAACAGAAAATATAAAAATAAAACTATAAAAGCAGGTAATAAAAACAAATCATATGAAAAACAAAAGGGTGGCCATATTGATGAAAAAAAACTTAAAGATGAGATTTATAATATTGCTGTTTCCAATGAAATAGGTGCTACAGCTTTAGATGGCAAAGATGAAATACAAAAACATCATCAAGATATTGAGATACTTTTTGGTTACAAAACACAAAATGGTTCAGAGTGTTGGTTAGGACGAAAAAAAGCAGATGAACGAGCTGAATTTGATGAATATTTTTTTATTCAAGGCAAGAATAGTGAAAAAATTGATTAAACAAATAAAAATATTTTTTAATAGTATATTAAATAATATTTATGATTAAATATTTCACTGAACATCCCAAAAATAATAATATGACTTATTTTCAACATTTTTGTTTTTCTTGCAATTTAGGATTTCAATTCTCTATTGCATCCATTTATGCATATATACATGCTGTTTTCCCATTTACATATGAAACTAGCTCACATGATTATGCTGCAACTATTCTTAACGCTATTGATGAAAAAAAAATTCATAAAGTTTAAATATCTTAAATAATAAATTAAAATTCTTCTTCACCTAGACACCCTCCTGGGCCTACATGAGCCAATTGGTTTGGTTGTTCTTCTCTACAACCCCTGCAGTGTTTCTTCTGTTTTTCCATTTCAATAATAGCAATACGCGATGAACGACGCACTGGCTGTTGTCCTTCTCGCTTCTCCTTATTCGCTTTTCTGGTTGCAATCCTTTCAGCACTCTTAGATAATTTAATTAATGCTTGTGCCGCTTTCATTGTCTCTTCTATAATTTTACTCTCTTTAATTTTTTCTTTTAATTGTTCATTTAAAACACGAAGTTTCCAATTTGTTTCTTTTTTAATTTTTTTTATGAATTCACTAATCTCTGTAATGCCTTTCCTCCGTGAATATTGAGATTTAATATGCCCTATCCTTCTACTCTCTTCTTGTAGAATATAAAATGCTCCTGCTATACAACAATTAACAGGTTTTGTCTTATTGAGTTTTTCATTTGTAGGACCATATACATCCCTTACTACTGTTCCTTTATAATCATAAATTGAAAATAGAACACTTTTTACGGATGTATTTTTTGCGTTATTCATGTTGACTGACATAATTTCTTAATTGTTTATGATATTTATAACAATGTCATAAATAATCAATTTTATGCAAATATATAATTATTTTGTAAAAATAATTATCTTTTCACCAGTTTCACGATGTTGTGTTACATTCACATTTTTATTAAACATATTTTTTACATCTATTAATTTAAATTTTTTCTCTGTAATTTTGTTCATATCATTTATTAAATTATATTTTTCTGTGTTATCTGAACCATAACCAGATAATATATAACATAAACGACCTCCTTTCTCTAATACAAAATAGCATAATTCTATTGTTTTTTCCCAATATTTTTCAAGCCATTCGTCATATGTTTTATATTTATCTGTGCTTTGATTTTCACTATCATATAATTCTAATTTAAAGTATGGAGGACTAAAAAATACTAAATCAAAGTGGTTTTTATAATTCTTTTTAAAATAACTATAATTCAGTAAATTCTCTGATGGTTTATTATATATTTTTGTTGTTATTTTTGGATAATTTTTTGCAAATTCTTTCGTTTTGTCACATACTTCTTTTATTACATCTGTCCCCACATATTCTCTTACTATTTGTGTCTCTAATAAACCATACATATAACTTGTCCAACCCAATGTCGGTGTAAATACTTTCGTACCTTGTAATAATGTTAAATTTAATGAATATACTAAATATGGATTCATTATTGATGCTCTAAAATACAAACTTGATAATACTCCTCCAAATCCTCCTTTTTTTATATAAAATAATGATGCCGGTGCTAATATTTGATAATCTATTATTTTTTTATTAAACAAATCAAATGCCATATCCAAATAACTTCGTTGATTTTTTATATAACCCGATTTTGTATTTAATAATATATCATGCATATGTAAATTTCTTATTTGATTTTTATATTTTACTAACAAATTATTGTTATATATCCTTGATGGTATCTCTTTATGCAAAAAATTATTCTCTATCTTGAGAGAACGATTATAAAAATTTATTAAATATACATCCTTATTCTCTAATATCCCTTTTAAAAATATAATATCATTCATATTTATTTTTTTCAATTCTATATATTCTCTTAATTTATACATTCTATTACTTGTCTTCACTTTATAACTATCTAAAAATTTTTTTAATGATATCTCTCTATCCCTTTTAAATAATTTTAAAAAATCCTTCTCCTCTATCATTTATATTATAATATTATAAATATTTATTATCATACTAATAAATATTTCACCAACATAAAAAGCTTGATAATTTAAATCAAATGCTAATAATCCTTACGTTTTCGCGAGATTACTTCATCTGAAACTTCTTCCATTTCATCATCTGAATGAAAATTGAGAGACATATTATTTAATTTACGAATTTGGAATTCATCAATATCCATTTTTCCCTTGTACGTTTTTGCGTCTTCTATAGATTGTGTCAAGTCATGTTCATTAAGTTTAAGTTCTTTAACCTTCTTATCTATAAATGTGATATAATCAGGAGCTGCATTCGGATTACTATCATCTCCAGACATACATAGATTATAATTCACCGGTGTAATTCTTAATTTCTTAAGTACTTCAATGGCATTAGAACGTTGATGTTGACCATAATTTTCATATTTTCCAACTTTAATAACAAAATCAAGGGTTTGGTGTAATTGCTGTCCATTATGAGTTACTGTTTCCATATTACTAAATAACTTCATAATTAAATTTGTTGTCAAAACAGCATTTTTAAATTCTTCCCTTTGTTGTGGTGTAGTTAATGTTTGACGACTTAATTGACTCAATTCGGTTGGTGTCTTAATTACTATTTCAGAAGGTTTATCTATATCATCTCCTTGTTGATTTATAATATCAATTTTTAATAATAAATCTTGAGTAATTTCATTTGGTATAGTGATAGCGTGACTACCTTCATGACTATCGCTTGTAATTGTTATTGTTTTTTGAACAGGCATATGTCTAATCTTATAAGTCCATGGCTCGCCGAAACGCGCTTCTTTTATTGAACCGTACAAAGTCTTATTAATTATCGTTATTATCTTTGAAATATTACCAAATGTATCGCTAAAACGTTGAGCTGGTAATAACCATGCAGTCATGCTATCTATTTGTAAATATTGTTTATTTTCACTATCTGTATATATACCAAAATTAAATCCCATTGTTCTTAGTGGATATACTACACCTTGGCTATGTTCCTGTATAACATGTAATACACCTGTCGTCATTGGCTTTCTAATAACTCTAATATGCGTTCTGACTGTCTGCTCACCCAACGAGGTATCAGTCCCCGAATTACTTGAATTTACAACACCTGTTTGGTCTGCATTACATAACTGTTGAATATGAAAAGACATATGTGTAAAATCGCTAGCCAAACTAGTATTTCTTGGTACATCATCTATAAATGAAGATTGTGGAGGTCTTCTTTTTCTATAAAAATGTAATAATGGTTCTCTAGTACCATTCATTTCTTCTATAACAAAATCAAGACCAAATCCATCATTCATTTCATTATTAGGATCCTCTTTTATGGATTGTTCATATAATTCTTTAATGAATCTAAAATATTCTATAATTTTATTTTTACATTCAGCAACACTTAAAGGATTGGAAGGGTCTGGGGCTGGTATTCCAACAGCTTTTCTAAGAAGACTACTAAATAATTGTTTATTTTGGTCAGGATCTATTATACCATGGTTTGTTTCTATAATAGTACCAAGCAGTGCACGCGCATCTTGACTACCATTCGTTCCTTTTAGAGCTTGTGCCGGTGCAGGTGCAGGTGCTTGTGCTCCTTGTCCTCTTCCAGGTGTTCCTCTTCCAGGTGCTCCTCTTCCAGGTGCTCCTCTTCCAGGTGCTCCTCTTCCAGGTGCTCCTCTTCCAGGTGCTCCTCTTCCAGGTGCTCCTCTTCCAGGTGTTCCTCTTCCAGGTGCTCCTCTTCCAGGTGTTCCTCTTCCAGGTGCTCCTCTTGCAGGTGCTCCTCTTCCACGTCCTCTTCCACGTCCTGTTCTAATTCCACCAACCTGATTTTCATCTAAATAATCCAAATCATCAGTAAGTACAAGAAAAACTTCTCTATCTGGATGTAAATTATGATAATCATCTACAATTTTATCTAAATATGCTTGTTTATTTGATTTACCTCCAACTTGACGTTTTTTTGATTTATTTTTGATTGTGCGTCTTCGTCTTTTACTATTTTTTTTTTTAGATTTAGAACGTGATTTTAGTTTATTTTTTTTTAAAGTACGTTTTTTATATACCATTATTTATTATATATATTACTAATATTTTGTTATATGTTCAGGTTACGTTAATATTGTATTTTAATAATATATAAATGACATTCTCAAATGTTCCTGAGTATACATGGGGCGTGGACATGGATAAAGAAAAATTTAAAGAAATGTTCCCCAAATTAGATAGTGTAACTGTAATAAGAGGATTTTGTAAAAACACGGATGCTTATAAAAAATGGAATGTTAATACAATTGGTAAAATATTTGGTAAACAAAAATTAAAAATGGATTCATATTCACAAAATATAGGACATTGGTCTGAAAAAGGAAGAAAAAAAACAATGCAAGATTATATTGATTACATGAAAAAATATAAAAATCCTGATTTATATCTTGCAGAATTTAACTTAAAAGATTATAATGAAAATATGACATATAAAAATAGTATTTTTTTAAAAGAAATAGTTAATGATTTATATAATGAAAATTATGTTGAACATGAGAATACATTTGATAAAAATGTAATGTATTTTGGAAAAAATGCATGTACTGAATGTCATATGCATTTTGTTGATAACTATATTGTTAATCAAATTTTTGGTTCTAAAACATTTTATTGTTTTGATTATAATGATAACGACCATATTATGAATAAAAATACAATATCTGAATTTATTACTGATAATATTAAAGGTGCTCCTGGTTATCCATATAGTTATAATAACGCAGATGGCACAACTACGAAAACTTTTATGGATTTAGATTTTAATAATTTTAATAAATTATACAAAATAACCCTTAATCCAGGTGATACTTTGCTTATTCCACCTTGGTGGTGGCATACTACACAAGGACATGATATTAATTGTACAGTTATTAACACTTATAAAAGAAAAAATATAACATATTTATTGAAATCTTTATATTTATTAGTGATATGGTATACAATGTTCGGCACTACTTATTTTTTTGATAATATTTCTTCTTTTTTTATTATTTTCAGTTTTATTTTAATATTTTTTAATATGCTTGATAAATATGCTCCAAATAAGTATAATAAATATATTCCATTCTTTTTGTTATTTTTATATCCCATTCTAGGAGAATTAATTAGCTTTTTTCAACAACCTGATTTATATTTTAATTATTATTATGATATGTATGAAATTTTTATGAAATAACTTAAGATAAATTGATCCCCTGAATTCAGAAAAATAATCAAAATTATTAAAAACATCTATTTTGGAGGATCATAAAGTTCAATATTTTTTCTTTAAATATAAAAATTGTGTATTCTTTATATTTAAAAATTTTATTAATTATTTTTATAGGATTTATTGATCCCCGAAATTCAATAAAATAACATTTTTTATTTAAAATGATGAATTTGGAGGATCAAAAGTGGCAAAATGTCATTCTTTAAGTACTATTATTTAATTTCTTTAAGTATAAAAAATAAATAATATGGAGTCCTCGAAAAACTATAAATTCGAAAATCAAAAATGGACATTTTAAAAATGTCCAAAAATATATTTATAATATTTCTTTTTTTTTTAAGATTCTAAAAAATACGATTTACAGCAAAATGCTTTAATTTTATTTTTTTTTAAAAAATAATTGTTACTGAAAAAAAAAATCGAAAAAAAAACGGCGACTTTTTACTTACCATTGAATGGTAACAAAAAGTCGCCAAAAAGTCGCCATTTTCAAATATTAAAAATATTGTTATTGAAAATGCAAATATGTCAGTGAATAAAAATATTTTTTTTACAGCATCTTTAAAAATGGTAACAAATGGTAACTGAAAAGTCGCCAAAGCGTTTTAGCAAATATGTTTATATGCAAAAAAAGTATTTTTGTTAGCAAAAATAAAAAAATCACTAAAATTATAAAAAAAATGTCCAAAAAAATAGGTTTTTTTCAAAAATTCAAAAAATGATTTTTTGAAAATTTGTATTATTTCGGCGATTTTTTTGTTACCATTATTTAGGATAACAATGATAAGTGAAAAAGTCGCCAATAAAAAGTATCATTGTATAGATTGTAACTATACTACGAGTAAGAAAAGTGATTATGACAAACATAATTCCACTGCAAAACATAAAAGGATAACAATGAATACAAAAAAGTCGCCAAAAAATCTCCCACTAATGTTATCATGTGAATGTGGTAAACAATATAAGCATCTAAGTGGGTTATCAAGGCATAAGAAACAATGTGTATTTATAATAGGAGATAACAAAGAAAATAAGAAAGAAGAAGAAGATCAAGAAGTACAAGAAGTGAAGGTTATAAAAACAGAAGAAAACAATGAATATAAAGAATTATTTATGGATGCAATGAAAACGATGAAAGATCAACAAGAACAAATAAATAAGATGATACCATTAATCGGTAATAATAATAATAATACAATGACAACAAATAATTTCAATTTAAATTTTTTCTTGAATGAGACATGCAAGGATGCATTAAATTTAACAGATTTTATAAATTCATTGCAAGTACAATTAAAAGATTTGGAATATACAACAGATAATGGTCATATAAAAGGGATAACAAGTATATTTCAGAATGCATTAAGTAATATGGAGGTATCAAAACGGCCGATGCATTGTACAGATTTAAAACGAGAAACATTATACATAAAAGACAATAATGAATGGCAATTAGATGAAGAAAAAGATAGGATAAAAGAAGCAGTAGATAAAGTAACAAACAAGAATATAAGTAATACAGGTAGATGGTTAGAGAAATATCCGGAACATGAGAATGCGGGGTCAAAAGATTTTGAAAAGTATGTAAAAATGACGAATAATAGTATGGGGACAGGGGAAGAATTAGAACAAAAAAAGATAGTAAAAAATATATTAAAGGAGGTTACATTAGATAAAGTGAATGCATG